>Ga0213861_10003073_pt1 | contig 13926 bp, 15 predicted proteins | sample PICome_4_FD_160110 | JGI IMG/M metagenome (GOLD analysis project Ga0213861, IMG submission 160110) | Coastal seawater microbial communities near Pivers Island, North Carolina, United States - PICO131 | ecosystem: Environmental > Aquatic > Marine > Coastal | place: USA: North Carolina... | reverse complement strand
CTATTATAACTTCTGATTGGAGTGGCTTCATTTGGTTAATTGGAGGCTCATCCTTTCTGTTTCTAACAAATAAATGGATGAATTAATGAAAATACCCAAAGATTTAATGTTCGAGTATTTATTATCTCTAGAGAATTACAGTGACTCACATCCAACTCTCAAGGATATTACAATGAAAGAAGCCCTTGCTGCTCAAAAAAAAATTATTGATCTAGGTTTTTCAGACCAAGATATAATTGAAATGAAAAGTGAAAAATTATTAATAGAGTTTAGATCTTGGAGACAAGAAACTGGACAATAAATAGATATATGAACAAAGAAATAATTAATACAGTTATTAGAAACAGAAAATCAATTTATCCTAAAGACTACTCTGGGGAAGAAATACCAGATCAAGTTATTAAAGAAATATTGTTGAATGCAAATTATGCTCCAACTCATCGTTTAACACAGCCATGGTTTTTCAAAGTATATAAAAATGAATCTAAACAAAAGTTAATTGATATAGTAAATAAAATTGATGAATCTAAACTATCACAAATTAAACTTAGTAAGTTCATTCAAAAAGTAAATGACTCTAACGCTATTATATCTATCTTTTTAAATAGAGATGAAAAAGAAAGATTACCTGAATGGGAAGAGATAGCTGCTGTTTCCATGTCTGTTCAAAATATGTGGCTAACCTGTTATGCAAATAATATAGGTTCATATTGGAGCACTCCGAGTTTTTTGAAGGAATATGGAGAATTGATTAATTTAGCTGAAAATGAGACTTCATTAGGTTTCTTCTTCATGGGAGTTTATGATCATAAAGAATCACCAAAACTAAGAGATGATATAACAACTAAAGTTGAATGGGTATAACTATTCTAGGTTATTATAATATTTTTTAACATAAAACCTCATTCTCTTAAACATAACTTATCTTTGAATTTTTATAAATTAATTTTAGAATGAAAAATATATTATCAATAGATTCTGTTTCTAAACATTATGGAGATTTTACTGCTCTAAACAATGTTTCTTTAGACATCAAGGAAGGTTCTATATTCGGTCTTCTTGGCCCGAATGGTGCAGGAAAAACTACTTTAATCAGAATTATTAATCAAATTACTATGCCTGACTCAGGAAAAGTTCTATTTGATAACACTCCTCTTAATTTAGAACACATAAGAGATATTGGATATTTGCCTGAGGAAAGAGGTCTGTATCAAAAAATGAGTATTGGTGATCAAGCCCTATATCTTGCCCAGCTTAAAGGATTAGATAATACCACAGCAAAATCAGAGTTAAATAAGTGGTTTGAGAAGTTTGAGATTTCAGATTGGTGGGATAAGAAAGTCACTGAACTTTCAAAGGGAATGGCTCAAAAAATTCAATTTATTGTTACTGTTCTTCACAAGCCAAAATTATTAATATTTGATGAGCCATTTTCAGGTTTTGATCCAATAAATGCTAATCTAATTAAAGATGAAATAATAAAGCTTAGAGATAATGGTGCAACAATAATCTTTTCAACCCATCGAATGGAATCAGTTGAAGAGTTATGTGAGGATATTGCATTAATTAATAAATCCAATAAAATTTTAGATGGCAAATTGGATGACATCAAAAGAAGATTTAAATCAAATACATTCGAAGTAGGCGTTGATTCAGATAATCCAGATGTGCTTAATAAAGAGTTGGAGTCTAGATATGAGTTAACTAGACCCTCATTTAGAACTATAGGAGATAATTTAAAGGTGAATGTAAAACTAAAGAATAATCAAAATCCTAATGATTTATTAAAACTTATAAGTCAAAATTCTAAAGTAATTCATTTTAAGGAAGTTATTCCTAGTGCAAACGAAATATTCATTAACTCTGTTGAAAACGATTAATATGGAACATTTTTCACTAATAGCCACAAGAGAATATTTAAACAAAATAGGAAATAAATCATTTATTCTAATGACTTTGTTATTACCAATTATTTTAGCTGGTATAACATTCCTTCTTAGTTTTCTTAGCTCAATTAATAATGACACTTCTAAAAATATTTCTGTAGTTGATAATACAGGTTATATTTTTCAAAAATTGCAATCCTCTGATGATATAATCTATGATTTAATTATAGATTCTTCTCTAGATAATGCTAAGGAAATTTCTAGAAATAAATCTGACTATGGTCTTTTATTTATAAATAATTTTGATTCACCTGAAGAAATAGCAGAGTCTATTATGTTTATATCTGAAACATCTCCCTCATTTACTGTGCTTAATAAAATTGAGTCTCAGCTTGAATCAATTTTAACTAATGAAAACTTTAAAATCTTAGGTATAGATATTAATCAAATAAACTCTTCTAAAATTATTATTAATTTATTTCAAGAAAGCTTTGATGGTGCGGAGACAACAAGGGTTGATGGTGTTGTGAAACTTGGTTTTGGTTTTGCCCTAGGTATGCTTCTTTATTTTTTCATTTTTGCCTACGGAAGTATGATCATGATGAGTGTGATGGAGGAGAAAACAAGCAGAATTGTTGAAATCATTATATCTTCTGTTAAACCATTTAATCTTATGACTGGAAAGATAATAGGGGTTTCTCTTGCAGGTTTAACTCAAGTTTTAATTTGGTGTGTAATGTTTTCTATTTTTTCTTACTTCTTTACAACGTATTTTGGAATATCTGCATCTTCCAGCTCAGGGGAAATGATCTTAAGTACAGACGATGCAGATGCAATTTCATCATTCGCTCTTGATATGATTTCTGCATTTATGAATTTACCTTTAACTAATATATTCTTTGCATTTATAATATACTTTATTGGAGGTTATTTTCTTTATGCTTCAATATTCGCAGCAATTGGAGCAGCAGTTGATAATCAGGCAGATGCTCAACAATTTATGTTACCAATAACACTTATAGTTATTATAGGTCTATATGTTGGAATTTTAACTGTACCTGAAGACCCAAATGGTATTGTAGCTCAAATATTTTCATATATTCCTTTTACTTCTCCAATTGTAATGATGATGAGAATACCGAATGGTGTTCCTCTTTATGAGCAGATAATTTCACTAACTATTTTATTCTCTTCAGTTTTATTTATTGTATGGATATCAGCTAAGATTTATAGAATTGGAATATTAATGTATGGTAAAAAAATAACTTATGGAGAGATTATTAAATGGCTTAGATCTTAATTAGATATGAAAAAACTACTAATATTATCATTCCTTATTATCTCTTGTGATAACCCAGAAAATCATGGTAATCTTTCAATATTTGAAACCCCTTCATCAGAACAATTTGATAAATGGTTAGAAATAGACTCTGTATATATTGATATGGTAACTCCAATGGTTAAGGTTTATAAAGGAAGTGCTAAATTAAATTTTAATGGTAATCCATGGGAAAATAAAAGTTTTCAATCTGAATATTCCGATCTGACATGGAGAGAGCTATATGATTATGTTATATATTCTAAAGAAATATATAATGAATTAGGATATCAAGAAGGAGGAAAATTTTTAGACTCACTTAACAATAGGTTTGATCAAATGAGAGATGATCTAATAACCTGGAAAGATTCTAAAGACTAAGACTTATGTATTCCTCTGGTGAAGTAAAAAGCTACTTTGTAGTAAATAGTAATCAGGGGATTTTTTTATATATATCAGGCATTTTCCTTTTCATAGAGGCTTTTTCATAATGAAACCCTAAATTATATAACAACTGTTCGTTATTAGATCTAGTTATAAAAGTGATATTAGTGGGCTGTCCATTATCTCTATATCCCATTGGGATAGTTAATGCAGGATAGTGAGCAGCAGCTGCTATTCCAGCCATATCATTATCTACAGAAACAAAAACATCAAAATTATTTTCTTTCATAATTATATTTAAATAATTATCTGCTCTTGACTTTGTTTCTTCTTTCATTTCACTAAGTCTAATATTTGAAATTGAATCATTCACTATCTCTTTAAATAAGATTTGATCATAAGGTGCATGAAGAAATGTATCTCTATTATTATACCTAACTATATCTTTTACATTTTTAACTGATAAATTTTTATTTCCATGAGCTGAAATATATTTAGGAAGATCTCTTTTCATATCAGAGGTTAAAATATTTCTAAAATAGGGGAGGGAGTATGATTTTGATTTAAATAAAACAGATTCAACACCTATTTCTTTTAGATCTTTCAAAGCTTTAATCAAAAGAGAATCACTCTCATATCTTTCTGATATTCCAACTTTTATATTAGAGCCTTTAAAATCTATCATTTCTTTAAGATCAATTTTTTTTACTTCATAGCTTAGATCATCATTTTTATCATACCCAATCATTCCATTATATAACAGAACATTATCCATTACATTAGTAGTCATAGGTCCAGATGTATCATAAAAACTTGATATTGGAATTATCCCAGATCTACTTATGTTACCTATTGTTGCTTTTAATCCAACCAATGAATTTTTCGAAGATGGAGATAATATTGACCCAGAAGTTTCTGAACCTAATGAACCCATTGCGTAGTTTGCAGCAATTGATACTCCACTTCCTGAACTAGAACCTCCAGATTCAAACTTTTTTCTTCCGTATGGGTTAAGTGTCTGTCCACCCAATGAGCTATACCCAACAGGGCACGGTCTGCAAAAATAATATGCCCATTCACTCATGTTTAATTTTCCAAGAATAAGGACATTGTTTTCTTTCAATTTATTTATTACAAACGCATTATTATCTACATAATTGTTTTTAAATACAGATGCACCTGCAGTTGTAGCTAAACCTTTTACATTAATGTTGTCTTTTATTAGAATAGGGATGCCATATAGTAAATTATCTTTTTCAATACTCTTATCGAGCTCTCTAGCTTCTTTAATTACATTAGGATTAAGAGATATAATTGCATTTAGGTATAAACTCTTATCAGATTCATGAACATATATTCTGTAAATAAAGAATTTAACTAAGTCTTCATACGAAAACTTATCTTCAGAAATATATCCTTGTATTGTATAGATATCATTATCAAGAATTAATTTTTTTAGAGTTTGATGATATGATATGTCATATGATTTTAAAAATGAATAAAACGGTTTAAATATATCATTCTTATCAGAGCTCAAAGACTGAATTCTTTTATATCTCATTCTTGAAATTTCGTGAGTTGAGTTTTCAATAATCTCACTTTTCTCATCGTAATTTTCCCATTTCATGATCTTATTATTTGAACACGATAATAAAAAAGTCAGAAAAATAATAATTAAAAATTTATAGTAATTCATAAGTGTTATTCATTTAAAAGTAATATTTCGTCATTGAACCTAAGGATCTCAATATTTTGTAAGATATTAGTTCCGTCCCTGTTTAAATATTTATCAGTAACATAAGTCATATTTTCGGATGTTTTAACTATATATTCTGATCTATTTCCAGTAAATAAAACTGAGTTTTCGCCATTATTTCCGCTAACATTATTATCTAGTTGATTTATTGAAACAGAAATATCATTATCTCCAAGAAGGGTAATGTCTTTAAGATATTGGGAGTGATTTGTGTATGGTTTTAAAGAATCATATTTTAAAGAAAAAACACCTTTAAATCCCTTATCTATTCTTGCATTATAAGTTAGGTATGGATGAAAAAAATCATTAGACATTAATTTGCCTCCAAGTAAATCTTCAGAAAAGATTTCGGCTCTTGTTTTGCCCACATATACTCCCCACATCCCATGAGTATCACTATCTTCCCATGCTCCCCATAATCCATAATATGAATCAATAAGTGATGCAAGATATTCTTGAGTTAAACTGTTCTCTTGATCAAGTTCTTTTATCCATTCTATAGCACCTATTCCCCATAAATTATTTTTTAATGCATTCTTTTGTGCTTCTCTGATTTTCAGTTGAAATTCTGGTAATGCACCTGGAAAAGAATTATGTCCATCAATTCCTATTCCATAATCATGAACTAAATGAAGTATTTCTTCATAAGTTGCATCTCTATGATTATTATATTCCTGATTTATATACCAATCATGACCTTCAACTTGAATTTCATTTTCAAATAACGCTTGACCATTTACATCAACAGGATTCTTTCCATCATCTTGACCATTAAGTAGAGTAAGAATAGCTCCATTTTCAGCCATTTTATTTGCTAACTTCGATTTATCAGCACCATATCTAGAACCTGGAAAGTCTTGAAGAAAATGTTCGAGTGTATTTCTTGCTCTGATTATTTGTTCATCAGTTAGATTACTCTGAGCTACAATGTGAATAATTCCTCCATTAGGAGTTATTACATTGGTGTATCTATTAAAATATTTAGAATACTCTGAACCTAAATTTTTAGGTATTTCATTATAAATTCTTAACTCAAGATTTTCTTCTCCAACTATTTGGGTGTGTTTATCTTTCTTAGAGCAAGAAAAAAAAAGAAGAACTATAAAAAATAGATTTTTCATTTTACTCGATATCTTCCAACATAAATAAGAATGCATATTCCATTGCTATTTCTTTTAGAGGTTCAAATCTTCCTGAAGCACCACTATGCCCGGTATCCATATTTGTATGTAATAGAATGATATTATCTCCTTGATGATATGTTCTTAGTTTAGCAACCCATTTTGCAGGTTCCCAGTATTGAACTTGTGAATCATGTAGACCAGTTGTGACTAATGTATTTGGATATGCTACATTTTGAAGATTGTCATAAGGTGAATAAGATTTCATATAATCATAGTATTCCTTATCATTTGGATTACCCCACTCATCATATTCTCCCGAAGTAAGTGGAATTGAATCATCTAACATTGTAGTTACAACATCTACAAAAGGAACTGCTGCAATTATACCATTATAAATTTCTGGAGCTATATTCATCACTGCTCCCATAAGTAAACCTCCTGCTGAACCTCCTTCTGCATATAAATGATCTTTGGATGTGTAATTATTTTCAATTAAAAACTTTGAGCAGCTTACAAAATCCTTAAACGTGTTTTTCTTATATAACATTCTACCATTTTCATACCATGAACGACCTAAATATTGACTTCCTCTAACGTGTGCAATTGCAAACACAAAACCTCTATCAAGTAAACTTAATCTTACAGATGAAAAAGAAGGATCTATGGTTGATCCGTATGAACCATATGCATATTGAAGAATTGGAGTATCCTTATTAAGTTCAGTTTCGACATGTCTAACTAATGATATTGGTATTTTTACACCGTCATGTCCAGTAGCAAATAATCTTTGAGAGGTGTAATTATTAGAGTCAAAATTCCCTCCTAAAACCTCTTGTTGTTTCTTAATTTCTTCTTTTTGTGTGACTACGTTGTAATCAATAACACTAGATGGAGTTGTTAAGGAAGTGTAATTATATCTTATAACATCAGTGTCATATTCAGGATTTGAGCCTATAGATGCATCATAGGTTTCATTCTCAAAGTCAAATTCACTTTCGAGTCCTAAATAATAATCTTCATCTCCATCCCAACTTTTAATCCTAATCTTTAAAAGACCGTTTATACGCTCTCCAAGCACCATAAAATTTTTAAAAAAATCAACTTCTTCAATTAACACATCATCTCTATGAGAAATTACATCCTTCCAGTTTGATTTTGATGGTGATGAAATAGGTGTCCTAACTAACTTAAAATTAGTGCTCTCATCTATGTTAGTTGAGATATAAAACATATCACCAAAATGATAAGGTCGATATTCTAAACCTCTTTCTCTTTTTTGGATAAGCTTGAAAGATCCTAGAGGGTTTTTACTTGATAGAAATCTATATTCATTTGACATAGTACTTCCAGATCCTATCATAATGAATTCTCTAGATTTTGAAGGATAAACATAAGTTGAAAAAGTGTCATCTTTTTCTTCGTATATCAAAACATCATTTTTTTGATTATCTCCTATTAAATGTCTAAATATTTTATCAGATCTTAATGTCTGTGAGTCCTTTCCGGTATAAAAAATAGTTTTACTATCAGCTGCCCAAGTAGCATAAGGGTTTACTCCTTCAATATTATCTGAGTACATCTCATTTGTAGAAAGATCTTTAACTTTAATTGTATAGATTCTTCTTGATAATGTATCAACTCCAAAGGCAAGTTTTTTATTATCTGGACTTATACTTAGCCCAGAAACTCTAAAATATTTATATCCTTTTGCTAATAAATTAACATCTAATAAAATTTCTTCTTCGGTATTTAAACTTTTATACTTTCGAGTATAAATAGGGTAGTCTTTCCCTTTTTCATATTTCGTTACATACCAATATTCATTATAAAAATAGGGAACTGATGAATCATCTTCTTTAATTCTACTTTTCATTTCATTGAAAAGTTTTTCTTGTAGACTTTTTGTTGATTTTAAAACTTCGTCTGTGTATTTGTTTTCTTCTTCTAAATAAGATATGACTTCAGGGTTCTCTCTTTCCTTTAACCAATAATAATTATCGACTCTAATATCATCGTGGATTTGAAGTTTTTTTTCAATTTTAAGGGCAGTAGGAGGGGATACATTCATATTGGAACAACTATAAAGAATGGTGGATGTCAAAGATAATATTAATAAACTTCTCATCAGATTTTTTTTTAAATTTAGACAATTAAATTCACTAAATTTATTAACTGGATTAAGAAAGAAAAAGAAATGAAAAAACTAAATATATTATTAATCATTGCTGTTTTATTTAATTCAGTAATATCATGTAGCGAAGTTATTGAAACAAATGATGTGGGTTATAATCATGAAGTTTATGAGATGAGAGTGTATTATACTCACGAAGGTAAATTTGATGATATTCTTTCAAGATTTGAAAATCATACTACTAAGTTATTTGAAAAACATGGGTTTACTAATGTTGGATACTGGACTACAACTAAAAGAGAGAATATAACCTTTGCAGATGAATTTATCTTTCAAAATGATGGAAATAAAGCATTAGTTTATATAGTTTCATTTAAAGATATGGATGCAAGAGATAATTCTTGGGATAATTTCATAAATGATCCTGAGTGGACAAAAGCTTATGAAGAGAGTAGGGTTAATGGGCCAATAGTTCGAAAAATTGAACAAGTTTTTCTTAGTCCAACAGTCTTTTCTAATTTAAAATAAATCTGAAAGAGTTGTAGGGTTTATTATTGCACTTTTTTTAATTCCTGCACCATACAATAATACTTTAAGATTTTTTCATTTTTCTTAACTCTGATAGTAATATATTTGCCCTTTGAGAGTAGTTTAGAGGTGTTCCTGCTTCGTTAATTCTCTCATAAACCCTCCAATACTCCTTTTCAAGTTTAGTAGTTAAATTTAAATCTTTAAGGTATAGTTCAAACTCCTTTCGAATCATAAGTCTAATATAAAAAAGTTAGTTGATATATTTTGTAAATTAGGTATATGGAAAAGTTTTTTATTTACTCGATAATACTCGTCTGTTTATCATGTAATGAAAATAAAGATTGGAATGTTTATGGAGGTTCATATGAAAGAACTCAATATGTTGATTCAGATAAAATTAATAAGAATAACATTTCGGATTTAGTTAAAGTTTGGGAATATAGAACTTTTGATAATGACAAATATTCTCAGATTCAAACAAATCCACTGATTATAGATAAAAAATTCTATGGAGTATCCCCAAAACTTAAACTTTTTTCATTAGATGCCAAATCAGGATCTGAGATCTGGGTTTTTGATCCTTTTAAGAATGATAAAAAATATTTTGATAATGATGACACATCTGTAAACGTTTGTAGAGGGATAACCTATTTTGAAGATATACTTCAAAACTCTTATATTTTTTATGGGGTTGGCTCAAAATTATTTAAAGTAAACTCTAAGAATGGAGAGCCTGATTTTAACTTTGGTAATAATGGATTCATTGATCTACATACTGGTCTAGGTGAAAATTCAACTTCTTTATTTGTGTCGATGACTTCTCCGGGTCTTATATTTGATAATTTGATAATTGTAGGTTCAAGTGTAAGTGAAGGAAATCCTGCAGCAAAAGGAAACATAAGAGCTTTTGATGCTAATACAGGTGATTTAGTTTGGATTTTTAATACTATTCCTGAAATTGGCGAAGATGGTTATGATACCTATGATGATCCTAATGCATATAAAAGACTTGGTGGTGCTAACGCATGGGCGGGACTAACATTAGATGAAAAAAGAGGTATTGTGTATGCTCCAACAGGATCTGTAAGCTATGATTTTTATGGTGGTGATAGACTTGGAGATAATCTATTTGCAAATTCTATTATTGCTTTAGATGCATCAAGTGGAAAAAAATTATGGCATTTTCAAACTGTTCATCATGATGTCTGGGATAGAGATCTTCCTTCACCTCCAATTTTATTTGATTATAATTATAAAGATTCAATTATACCTGCACTAGCTCAAGTCACTAAATCTGGATACGTTTTCTTATTGAATAGAGTTAATGGAAAACCTTTATATGAAATTATTGAGAGGCCAGTGCCTTCTGACTCTAAGTTAATTGGTGAAAGCTTATCTAAAACTCAGCCAATCCCAACTTTTCCTGATCCATTTTCAAGACAGTCACTATCAACTAATGACATTAATCCTTTTATTAGTCTTGCTGAAAAAGATAGTATTAAAAAAGTGTTTTCTTCTCTATCAAAAGAGGATATATATTCACCTCCTTCAGAAAATGGAACGTTAATTTTTCCAGGCTATGATGGTGGAGCAGAGTGGGGTGGACCTGCATTAGATCCTGTGAATAATAAACTATATGTAAATTCAAATGAAATGCCTTGGATTCTTACAATGAAAAAAGTATCAAATAGTGATTCTCAAGGAATGAATATTTATAATAAACAATGCCTAATGTGTCATGCGACAGATTATAAAGGCTCAGGGAGGAATCCAACAATTATTGGATTAAAGGAAAGATATAGTTTTAATGAATTAAAATCACTTATTAAAAATGGAAAGGGTTTTATGCCTGGATTTTCATTTTTAGATAATGAAAAGTTAGAGACACTTACAGAATATATATATGACTTAAAAGATGGAGATATGACTGATTTATCAGTTATGAATGAAGAGGTCTTCTATACATCTACTGGATACAATAAGTTTTTAACTAAGGACGGCTATCCTGCTATTAATCCTCCATGGGGAACTCTTAGTTCAATAAATTTAAATACAGGAAAAATTGATTGGAAAATCCCTTTAGGTCAGACAGAAATAGGTGAAAAGAATAATATCCTAACTGGTTCAGAAAATTATGGAGGTCCTTTAGTAACAAAATCAGGAATAATATTCATTGCAGCTACTTCAGATAATAAAATCCGAGCCTTTAACAATGAAAATGGTGAATTAATATGGGAAAAGAACTTACCATATTCTGGGTTTGCAACACCTAGTTATTATGAGATTGATGGAAAATCATATATAGCAATTGCATCAGGAGGAGGAAAACTTGGAAAGGAGTCTGGAGATTCCTATGTTGTTTTTAGTATAAAAAAATAAATTTTAAATAGTGAATTATGAATGAGATTAAAAATAAAAAATGGAATCAAACTAAGAGTAATGACTCATGGTCTATATTTAAAATTATGGGTGAATTTGTTGAAGGATATGAAAAATTAAGTGCTATAGGTCCTTGTATATCTATCTTTGGATCTGCACGAACTAAACCTGATAATAAATACTATAAACTTACAGAGGAAATTTCAGAAGAAATTGTTTCTAGGGGTTATGGAATTATAACAGGTGGAGGACCTGGGATTATGGAAGCTGCTAATAAGGGTGCTAAGAAAGGAAAAGGAAGCTCAGTAGGGTTGTGTATAGATTTACCTTTTGAAGAAAGCAACAATAAATTTATTGATAATGATAAAAAACTAATCTTTGATTATTTCTTTGTTAGAAAAGTGATGTTTGTCAAATATGCTCAAGGATTTGTTGTTATGCCTGGTGGATTTGGAACTTTAGATGAAATTTTTGAAGCGCTAACATTGATTCAAACAAGAAAATCAGAAAAATTTCCTATAATCCTTGTTGGTTCTGAATTTTGGGAAGGAATGATTGATTGGTTAAGAAACACTCTTCTATTGGAAAAAAACATAAACAAGGAGGATTTAGATCTCCTAAAAATTGCGGACACTAAAGATGAGGTAATGAACCTTCTTGAAGAATTTCATAATAATTATGAATTTAGTCCAAATTTTTAAATATGAAAAAATTAAAACCTTACATATTTATTCCCTTGTGGTTATTTGTTTTTCTATGGTTTTCATTTGGTATAACTCAAATATATTTAAGCTTACAGAGTAAAGTTCATTAACTTCATGATTATGAAGACTATTTTTTTTTAAATTTACTATAACTTAAATCAATTAAAATGAATAAAAATTTATTAATAATTATGTTAGTTAGTCTAATTTCCTTTGGGTGCAATAACATTCCAGAAAATTATATTGACTTAGAAAATGATAGTATAACGTTATCTGAAAACTCCAAAATTTATGAGGAAGTATGGAGCAAATTTTTTAATGAAAGAGATATGGATGTTATCAACAGTCAATTTTTTTCTGAAGATGTTACAGTTGTTTTACCTGGAGATGATCTTATAGGAATTGAAGCTTTGAAAAACTTTTATGGTAACTATGTAAATGGATTTTCTGATGCAGAATTTACATTTGTTGATCTATTTGGTCAGGGTGATAAATTAGTAAAACATTGGAATTTCAAAGGGACACATGATGGGGATTTCTTTGGAATACCTGCAACAGGAAAGAAAGTTGATCTATATGGAACAACCCTTATATTAATGGAAAATGGTAAAATTAAACAAGAACAGGATTTCTTTGATAATCTTGATTTTTATACTCAACTTGGTTTGATGGACTAATTAAAATAAATAACTCACCTATTGAATAAGCCCTTTAATTAGGGCTTTTTTTTTACATTAGAGATATGAAAAAAATAATATTACTTATGATGATATTTTTGGCAGGATGCCAAAATATTGATATTGATAAAGAACTTAAAGTTCTTGATAATTCAGATTCTGAAGAGTTGACATTCATCTTGGAATTAAATACAAAAAATAATTCTCCCAAGGATGTTGAAGAATTTACAAAGTATCTCTCCGATTTTATTGTTGAAAGAGAACCTTCATCTGTATATGGATATTATATCTCAGAGGATAGTAATAAAGTTACTTTAATAGAAAGATATAATAATAGTCAAGATGGAATTCAGCATGGAATCGATTTTATAAATGGACCTAATTTTGATAAATTCTTTGAAATATTTGAAATAGAGAAATTTATTACTCTTGGTTATGCTACTGATGAATTTAAACAGTTTACCAAAGAAAATGGTTTTGAAATTGAATATAGAGAATCAATTGGTGGATATGTAAGGAGATAATTCTATTCATGAAAAAGCTTAAACTTTATGTATTCATTCCCTTATGGCTATTTGGATTCTTTGTTTTATTATCTTTTGACTTATTTATGGAAGGGATTGTTTTTGAATGGTTGGAATGGAATGGAACAGATAAAAATGATTGGTTTTTCGTTTTATGGTGGGGAATAGTTTTTCTTTGGTTTTCATATGGGATAAGTCAGATTTATTTCAAACTTAAGAAGTAGTAAATTATTTATATGTGTAACAATTTATATAGTAAGGGTTTGTTTTTATATATGTCATTGACTTTACTTGCATGTCAAACAAATAATAAAGAATTGATTGAGATTGGAAGTCTTTCTATTTTAGAATATCCTGATTCTCAAGAACTTCAAGTATGGATTGCTTCTGACTCTCAGTATAAGCAAGTATTTCAAGTAAGAAAATATTTTGAAGATTTCGTCTATGAGGGTTTTTTTGACGAAAAAGAAATTCAATTAAAATTTAACAATCTAACTTGGTCTAAAATGGTT
>Ga0213861_10003071_pt1 | contig 13929 bp, 14 predicted proteins | sample PICome_4_FD_160110 | JGI IMG/M metagenome (GOLD analysis project Ga0213861, IMG submission 160110) | Coastal seawater microbial communities near Pivers Island, North Carolina, United States - PICO131 | ecosystem: Environmental > Aquatic > Marine > Coastal | place: USA: North Carolina... | reverse complement strand
CTATGGTTTTTGCAAGTCGGGTTTTTACTTTTCCTAGTTTTATGTTTTTTACAAAAACGATAACTAATTCTTTACTCATATACTTTTACGCCTTTCTTTAACCATTTGCTCCATGCTTTAGAATATGTATGAATGGAATCTGTTGGTTTTTCATTTGAATTTAATACTTCCAAATCGTTGTTCTTCCATTCAAAAATACCGCCATATAAATTATAAACATTAGAATATCCTGCTTTTTTAAGTTTTTCAGCAACATCCTCAGAACGAACCCCTAAAGAACAATACACCACTATTTTTGAGTTTTTATTTTTTAATTTAGATTTAACTGAATCTAAATTAAAAAAATCATAACCCACATAAATGGCATTCTTTAGATGACTGGTTTTAAACTCTTTTTCTTCTCTAGAATCTAATAGAATAATATCTTCTGATTCATTTTGTACTGCCTCAACAGATATGTAAGGAATGCTCTCGGTATTTTGTTGTTTCAATAATTTCGAAAGCTTTTTTTGTGCAAACCCTGAAACTGAAATCCCAATGCAGATGATTAAAAATATATTTTTCATATGATGTTTTAAGCAACACTTCCTTGGCAACTACTTCCTGCGCCTGCGGTACAGCCATAACAATGTTGAGAAATGACAATATTTCGTCCTTCTAATAAATCTTCGTTGTATTCTGAAAGATGTTTTGCGTCACTATTTACCGGTAATTCTAACATTTGATTAAAATCACAATCAAATAAATAACCATCCCAACTTACAGATAGCGTATTGGTGCACATTACGTTTTTAACGGCTGTAGGATTGTAAGCTTCTACCAAGGAATACATGTAATCTTCGTAGTTTTCAGAAGCGATTAAGTAATCTAAAAAGCGAGAGATTGGTAAATTAGTTATAGCAAATAAATTGTGAAATTCAATACCAAAATCGTCCTTTAAGGCTTTTTTGAAATCTTTTTCCATAGCTGCTTGATCACCTGGTAAAAAGGCTCCTGTTGGATTATATACTAAATCAAGTTTTAAACGTCCATCTGGCATTCCATAACCAACCGCATTTAATTCTTGTAATGCTTTTATAGATTTATCAAAAACACCATCACCACGTTGTTTGTCTGTTTTTCCACGAGTCCAATGCGGCATAGAACTTACAACGTGTACGTTGTGTTTTTTGAAAAATTCTGGTAAATCGTAATATGTCTTATTGGCTCTAATGATAGTTAAATTGGAACGTACAATAAAGTCTTTAACACCTGCTTTTGCAGCTTCTTCAACAAACCAACGAAAATCTGGGTTCATCTCTGGTGCTCCACCAGTTAAATCTAAAGTATGCGCGCCAGTATTTTTTATAACTTCCAAACATTGCTGCATGGTGTCTCGGGTCATAATTTCTGTGCGGTCTGGTCCAGCATCTACATGACAATGATCGCATACTTGATTGCACATGTAACCTACGTTGATTTGTAGGATTTCAAGTTTTTTTGCTTTAAGCGGAAATTGATTTGTTTCAGCAATTTTGTTTTTAAAGGTTGGTAATTCTCCGTTTTTAAAAATACCGTTAGACAAAATTTCTATTTGTCTATTACTGTTTGCTAAATCGCTTTCGCGTTTATGTAGTGACTTTGTTGCCATTAATTATCTTTTGCTTATTATAAGTTCTTAAGATGAAATTTGAGTTTAGGTATTGCAGTAGAGGTTGAACGTTTCGAGAGTGCTCAGCGCATGCTAATTTTTGATCTCGAATTCGATAGGAGAGAGCGACTTGTGAGTGCCCGACTCCCAGTGTTACCCATCTAACTTATTTACTTTGTTCATCATTTGAACACCATGCACCAATGTTGCGCCACTTTTTATAGCTGCGCCAACGTGAATGGCTTCCATCATTTCTTCTTTAGTAACACCTCGTTGTAGGCCATCTTTTGTATAAGCGTCTATGCAATACGGACATTGTTCGGTGTGTGCAACGGCTAATGCAATCAATGATTTTTCGCGTGCGGTAAGTGCTCCATCTTCAAAAACTTTTCCGTAGTAATCAAAAAATTTATCGCCTAATTCTTGATTCCATTCACTTATTTTACCAAATTTTCTAAGATCTGCTGGGTCGTAATATGTTTTTTGCATAAAATATTTTTGTCTAAAGATAGAAATCTATTAAACTTCTGTCGATTAATTTAATAATACTTAACAAAATTTTCACTTAAAGTATGTTTTTATTTTCTGGGTTTTGAATAATAATTAATTCTATATATTATATAATGACTAAAGATGCTTTATTTTAGCCCTATAAAGTTTTTAGTTATGGCAGATTATTTTTTTATCATTACCATATTAGTGGTTCTTTCGGCTGTTTTTGGTTACATAAATGTGCGTTTTTTAAAACTTCCAAACAGTATTGGTTTAATGCTTATAACCATCGTTTTTACATTTGGTGTTTTCGCTTTGAGTTATTTTGATTCTACTTTATTAGATGCTGAAAGATTTATAATTAAGCAAATAGATTTTAAATCCGTTTTATTAGACGTAATGTTAAGTTTTTTACTTTTCGCAGGTGCTTTGCATACTAATTTCGAGCAGTTAAAGGTACAACGATGGCCTGTTTTGGTATTCTCAACTTTTGGAGTATTAGTGTCTACATTTTTAGTTGGTGCTAGTGTTTTTTTAATTCTGCAATTAATTGGTTTAGATATTAATTTTATTTATTGTTTACTATTTGGAGCGTTAATATCACCTACCGATCCTATTGCGGTTTTAGGGATTTTAAAAAAGGCAGGGGTGCCCAAGAAATTAGAAGCTAAAATTGTTGGAGAGTCACTATTTAATGATGGCGTTGGTGTTGTTATATTTTTAACTATTTTTAAAATTGCATTGCTAGGAACTGGAGAACTAGAAGCTTTTGATGTCTTTAAACTATTTGGAAAAGAAGTTTTTGGAGGTATTTTGTTGGGTGGTGTTTTAGGATGGGTTACCTACCGATTAATGAAATCTATAAATGATTATGATATTGAAGTTATTATAACATTGGCTGCAGTTATGGGAGGAACAGTCATTGCGCATAAATGGCATTTATCTGCTCCTTTAGCTATGGTAACAGCAGGTTTAGTTGTTGGTAACGATACAGTCAGAGGAACTGCAATGAGTGAGATTACAGAAAGTTATGTTGATAAATTCTGGGAGCTCATCGATATTCTGTTAAACACGATTCTATTTGTTTTAATCGGTATGGAAATATTGGTGCTTACTTTTAAAACAGAATATATTTTAGCAGGGATAATTGCTGTTCCGGTTGTATTGTTATGCCGTTATTTATCGCTGCTTTTACCAATTAGTCTTTTTAAAAAGAAACTAGATTTTGTGCCAAAAACCAATCTAATAATGACTTGGGGTGGTTTGCGAGGTGGTATTTCCATTGCATTAGCCCTGGGATTAACCGAGGCCATGCAACGAGATTTATTTTTAGTAATTACTTATGTTGTAGTTGTGTTTTCTATTTTGGTTCAAGGGCTTACTGTTGGAAAGTTGGTTAAACGCTTTGAACAAATAAAATAAAACATTATTGTTTTATAAGACTTCTTGAAATGACTATTTTTTGAATCTCAGATGTACCTTCATAAATCTGAGTAATTTTTGCATCACGCATTAAACGTTCAACATGATATTCTTTCACGAAACCATTACCACCATGTATTTGAACAGCTTCCACAGTATGTTCCATGGCTACTTTAGAGGCGTAAAGTTTTGCCATAGCACTGGAGTAATCATAATTTTTGCCTTGATCTTTCTCCCATGCTGCCTTCATAACTAAATGTCTTGCTGCTTCAATATCTGTGGCCATATCTGCCAATTTAAAAGCAATAGCTTGATGGTTGCAAATTTCGGTTCCAAAAGCTTTACGCTCTTTAGAGTATTTTAAGGCTAATTCAAAAGCGCCAGAAGCAATGCCTAATGCTTGAGCCGCAATACCTATGCGTCCTCCTGAAAGTGTTTTCATTGCAAAACGAAATCCAGAACCATTAACTCCAATTCTATTTTCTTTAGGTACTTTTACATCGTTAAATTGTAGTGTGTGGGTATCGCTTCCACGAATACCAAGTTTATCTTCTTTTGGTCCGATATCAAAACCTTTCATGTCTTTTTCGACTATAAATGCATTAATACCATGTGAACCTTTATCCCTATCTGTTTGAGCAATCACGATATAAACATCAGATCGTCCTCCATTTGTAATCCAGTTTTTTGTGCCGTTAATAACATAATGGTCACCTTTATCAATGGCTGTGGTTCTTTGAGATGTTGCATCACTTCCAGCTTCTGGTTCGCTTAAACAAAATGCCCCAACAAATTCACCTGTTGCCAATTTTGTTAAATATTTTTGTTTTTGTTCTTCAGATCCATAAGTTTCCAAGCCATAACATACTAGCGAATTGTTTACTGAAACGATGACTGAAGCCGAAGCATCAATTTTTGACAATTCTTCCATAATGAGAACATACGAAATAGCATCCATACCGCTTCCGCCGTATTTAGGATCAACCATAATGCCCATGAAACCTAAATCCCCCATTTTTTTAACAAGCTCTTGTGGGAATTCCTGTTTGTTATCGCGTTCAATAACACCAGGAAGTAGTTCTGTTTTGGCAAAATCGCGAGCCGCATCGCGAATCATAATATGTTCTTCTGAAAGGCTAAAATTCATAATTCGTAATTAAAATGTTGTTTTGATAAATAATGTTTACAAATATAGCCTTTAATAGTGAATTCTTAAAAATAATGATTTGATTTCACTCATTCATTCTAGAATATATTTAATCAAGATGATTACTTTTACTTTCTATGATTAAACATGAATATAATATTATTGGCGTGATGTCTGGTACTTCTTTAGACGGTATAGACTTGGTATACGCTAAGTTTTGTTTGGATGAGACATGGAGTTTCAAAATTGTACATGCCGAAACTGTGGAATATCATTCTTATTGGTATGATACACTTAAAGAATTGGTAAATAAATCTATTGAAGAATTAAAAGAAGTTGATACTAATTATACAAAACACCTTGCCAAAGTAATTAAGAATTTTATAACCAAATACCAGATAAAAAATATTGATGCTATTTGTTCTCATGGGCATACGGCATTGCATCAACCAGAAAATAAATTAACATACCAAATTGGTAATAAACCTATGTTAGCCGAACTATTAAAGGAAACAGTGGTTTGTGATTTTAGAGTGCAAGATGTTGAACTTGGAGGTCAAGGCGCGCCATTAGTTCCAATCGGAGATGAATTGTTGTTTTCTGAATTTGATTTTTGCTTGAATCTGGGTGGATTTGCTAATATTTCAATGAATTTTAAAGGTACTAGAATTGCTTATGATATTTGTCCTGTTAATATTGTTCTGAATCATTATGTTGGGAAACTTGGATTGAATTATGATGATGAAGGGGAAATAGCTTCAAAAGGAAATATAAGTGTAGACTTACTCAATCAATTAAATGCTTTAGGTTTCTATAAAGCAACATATCCTAAATCTTTAGGGTTGGAGTGGGTAAATACTAATATTTTTCCGCTGATTGATACTTTTGAGTTAGAAATACAAGATATTCTTAAAACGTTTGTTGAGCATATTGCTGTTCAGATAGCTTCAGAAATAAATAAAAAAAATACGAGCACTGTTCTAATCACAGGAGGAGGTGTTTATAATGTGTACTTGATAGATAGAATAAAAGCACATTCCATTCAGAAACTAATAGTTCCTAAAAAGGAGGTTATTGAGTTTAAAGAAGCGCTTATTTTTGGGTTTTTAGGTGTGCAAAAACTTAGAAATGAGGTCAATTGCTTAAGCAGTGTTACTGGCGCTATTAAAGATCATAGCTCTGGTAAAATATTTCTTCCCTAAAAATCGCAAAAAATTAATCTTAAAGGGGTTTAGTTTTTTATATTTGTTTCACTAATAATTTAATCTTTTTTTTTATGACTCAGTTATAGCTACGCTACTATTTACCTTCGGATAAACTATGAATGTTAGCTAAATATGAATCAATCTTAAAATAAAAATGAAAGAATTATTAAAAATATACGAAAACAAAACACCTGAAATAGTCTTTAACTGGAAGGATTCTGAAACAGAAGCTGAAGGTTGGGTTGTTATAAACTCGCTTCGTGGTGGGGCTGCAGGTGGCGGAACAAGAATGCGCAAAGGACTTGATGTAAATGAAGTTTTATCTTTGGCAAAAACCATGGAAATCAAATTTACAGTTTCTGGTCCGGCTATTGGTGGTGCTAAATCTGGAATTAATTTTGACCCAAAAGACCCGAGGAAAAGAGGGGTTTTAGAACGCTGGTACGCTGTTGTTTCACCTTTGTTGAAAAGCTACTATGGCACTGGTGGTGATATGAATGTAGATGAAATTCATGAAGTGATTCCTATTACTGAGCAAAGTGGCGTATGGCATCCGCAAGAAGGTGTTTTTAACGGCCATTTTAAGCCAACGGAAGCCGATAAAATAAATAGGATAGGGCAGTTGAGACAGGGCGTTATTAAAGTTATAGAAAATCCAGAGTATTCGCCCAGTGTTTCTAAAAAATATACTGTAGCTGATATGATTACTGGTTTTGGTGTTGCCGAAGCGGTAAAACAATATTATAATATTTATGGTGTTTCGGTAGAAGGAAAAAAGGCTGTTGTTCAAGGTTTTGGAAATGTAGGAGCTGCTGCGGCGTTCTATTTATCTCAAATGGGAGCTAAAGTGGTTGGTATTATAGATATAGCGGGCGGTTTGATTAATGAAGAAGGCTTTAGTTTTGATGAGATAACAGAATTGTTTCTTGCTAAAACAGGCAATACATTGGTTGCTGATAATTTAATTCCTTTTGAAGAAGTAAATAAAAAAATATGGGCATTGAATACCGAGATTTTTGCCCCTTGTGCAGCATCGCGTCTTATCACTATTCATCAAATAGATGAAATGATTGATAGTGGATTAGAAGTTATATCTTGTGGTGCGAATGTCCCATTTGCAGATAAAGAAATTTTCTTTGGGCCAATCATGGAACATACAGATTATAAAGTTAGTTTAATTCCAGATTTTATTTCTAACTGCGGGATGGCAAGAGTTTTTGCATATTTTATGGAGCGCAAAGTGCAAATGACAGATGAGGCCATTTTTAATGATACATCAAATAGGATTAGAGAAGCTATAGAGAAAGTTTACAATAAAAATAAATCAAAAACGGAAATTAGTGCTACCGCATTCGAAATTGCACTAAAACAACTTATTTAACCAAAAACTTATGGAAGCAGCAATTATCTTAGTGTTTGTTATGGGCTATTTAGCCATTACTTTAGAGCATAGTATAAAAATTGACAAACTTATTCCAGCACTAGTCATGATGGCTATATGTTGGGCGTTAATTGCTTTAGGTATAGAGGGTTTTTCGCAATGGTTTGATTCTGCAAATCATACATTAATGGAAGGTTTTGGGAGTTTGGCTTCCGAAGAGAAAATGCATTTAATGGAAGAGACCTTACTACATCATTTAGGTAAAACTTCCGAGATTTTAGTATTCCTTTTAGGAGCCATGACTATTGTTGAAATTATAGATTATTTTGATGGTTTTTCAACTATAAAAGACTTTATAAAAACTAAGAAAAAAAGCAAAATACTATGGATTTTTGCCATATTAGCTTTCATCTTATCTGCTATTATTGATAATCTTACAGCTACCATTGTTTTAATTTCTATACTACAAAAAATAGTAAAAGATAGAAATGTACGTATTTGGTATGCTGGGTTAATTATAATTGCGGCTAACGCTGGTGGTGCTTGGTCTCCAATTGGAGATGTGACCACAACTATGCTTTGGATTGGTAAAAAAGTAACTACAGGGCATTTAATTGGGTATTTACTGTTACCATCATTTTTATGTATGGCAGTGCCAACACTTATTGCATCATATTTACCAGCATTTAGAGGAGATTTAGAAGTTGAACAGCTTCAAGAAAAAAAGAAATCCAAATTTAGTGGTACTATGCTTTACTTAGGCTTAGGTGCTATAATCTTTGTTCCTATATTTAAAGTGGTAACACATTTACCACCTTATGTTGGTATGATGCTGTCTTTAGGTGTTGTTGCTATTTTTGCTGAAATTTATAGTAGTTCTAAGTTTAGCATGACAGAGGTTGATTCGGCAGAAAGCGATGCACATGCACACCATAGTCCAGTGCACTATTCGTTATCTAAAATAGAATTGCCAAGTATTTTGTTTTTCTTAGGTATTTTAATGGCTGTGGCTGCTTTAGAATCTTTAGGAATCTTATTTAATTTTGCGGGTTCACTCCAAGATTCTGTGCCAATGCTAGGAACTGAGTTGCATCAAGCAAATCATGAAGGTGTTTCAGATTTAGTGGTATTATTACTCGGGGTAGGTTCTGCAGTTATTGATAATGTGCCATTAGTAGCAGCTAGTTTAGGAATGTTTCATGAACCAATAGATAGTGAATTATGGCACTTTATTGCCTATTCTGCTGGAACAGGAGGCAGTATGTTAATCATTGGGTCTGCTGCTGGGGTTGTTGCTATGGGAATGGAAAAAATAGATTTTTTCTGGTACTTGAAGAAAATTGCTTGGTTGGCTGCGGTTGGTTTCTTAGTAGGTGCAGTAGCTTTCATGTTTACTAGAACTTGGTTTTAGACTAAAGAATTAAAAATAAATAATTTTTCGCTTTCGCGTAAGAATTAGTAAAAGCGTCTAAACTATACTTAAATATAAAAATAGGCGTTATACAGTTGCAATAAATTAATATTATATGCTAAGTACATTATTACAAAATACTCAAGAAGGAACAGAGGTATTAACCGATGTCGAGTCAGTTGAAAAAACACTTTCAATTATAGAATTAATTAGCAGCGGAGGTGTCGCGGGACAAGTTATAATTGCTGTTCTGTTTTTACTACTTGTTGGCGCTATTTATATTTATTTTGAACGCATTTTTGCTATAAAAGCCGCTTCAAAAGTTGATGCAAATTTCATGAATCAAATCAAAGACCATGTTAGTAATGGTAAAATTGATTCTGCTCAAATATTATGTGCTCAAGTTAATACGCCTGTATCTAGATTAATTGGTAAAGGAATTTCTAGAATAGGAAAGCCACTCGCAGATATTAATACTGCTATTGAAAATGCAGGACGGTTAGAGATTTATGGATTAGAGAAAAATGTTAGTGTTCTGGCAACAATTTCTGGTGCAGCCCCAATGATAGGGTTCCTTGGTACGGTAATTGGAATGATATTAGCAATATTTGAATTAGCTAATGCTGGAGGTACTATTCAAATGGATGTTTTAGCAAGTGGTTTATATACTGCTATGACAACAACAGTTGCAGGTCTAATTGTTGGTATTGTGGCTTACATAGCATACAATCACTTAGTAGTTAAAACCGACAAAGTAGTATATCAAATGGAGGCGAATTCATTAGAGTTTTTAGATCATTTAAACGAACCTACGTAGTATGAACTTTAGAGGAAGAAATAAGGTTACACCAGAATTCAATATGTCGTCTATGACGGATATTGTGTTTCTGCTTCTTATCTTTTTTATGATTGCTTCTACCTTGGTTACCACTAATGCTATTGATATTTTATTACCAAAAGCGAGTGGGAAAACTGAAAATAAAAAATCCGTGGCAGTTAGTATCAAAAAAGATTTGACCTATTACATAGACCAAAAACGAGTTGGTGAAAGTGTTTTAGAAAACGAACTATTGGCGGCGTTGTCTTCTCAAGATAAACCAACAATAGTGTTAAGAGCAGAAAAGTCTGTGCCTGTTGAAAATGTGGTAAAGGTTATGGATATAGCAAACAGGAATAAATTCAAGGTTATTTTAGCGGTAAAGCCTTAACAAGATAATGAAGTACTTCAAAACTAGGCACGAAAAGAATTCTGCGAGATTAACAGCCTTAATAGCTGTTATATTGTTATTGTTGTTGTTTGTGGTTGGTACAAAGTATATGGATCCTCCTGAGGAGTATGGTGTTGCTGTAAACTTTGGTAATTCAGATTTTGGTAAAGGTAATGTACAGCCTATAAAACCTGTGAAGTCTGAACCGCGTAAAATTGAAGAACCACCACAACCAGATGTTTCAAAATCAGAACCTACAAAAGCTTCAGAAACTAAAGAAGATGTGTTAACGCAAGAAGATGCAGAGTCTATAGCTATAAAAAAGCAAAAACAAGCCGAAGCAAAAGCCAAAGCTATTGCAGATGCCAAAGCTAAGGCTGAAGCCGATAGAATAGCCAAAGAAAAACGAGAACAAGAAGAAAAAAAGAAAAAGCTGGATGCTTTAATTGGTGGCGTAAGCAAATCTGAAGGTTCTGAAACCGGAAGTGAAGGGAATGATAATAAATCTGGAGATAAAGGACAATTAGATGGTAATCCTTATGCGGCAAGTTACTTTGGAGGTCAAGGTGCAGGTAGTGGTGGCGTTGGTTACGGTTTAAATGGAAGAGGTAAAGCGTCTTTTAAGAGACTGAAACAAGACTGTAATGAATCAGGAATGGTCATTGTAAAGATTATTGTAAATCAAAGTGGAAATGTTATTTCGGCAGAACCTGGTCAAAGGGGAACTACAAATACAGCACAATGTTTATTAGAGCCGGCCAAAAAAATAGCCATGTCTCATAAATGGCCTTCGGATTCTAAAGCTCCAACACGTCAAATAGGGTTTGTTAGTGTTAACTTCAAATTAAGTCAATAATAAATGACATATCAAGATACACTTAATTGGATGTTTTCTCAACTACCAATGTATCAACGGCAGGGTAAAACAGCCTTTAAGAAAGATTTATCTAATACGTTAAAACTTGCAGAATATTTAAATAACCCTGAAAATAAGTTTAAGTCAGTACATGTTGCGGGAACTAATGGAAAAGGGTCTACTAGCCACATATTAGCATCAGTTTTACAAGAAGCAGGATATAAAGTTGGACTTTATACATCTCCGCATTTAAAAGATTTTAGAGAGCGCATTAAAATTAATGGACAAGAAGTCAGTAAGCATTTTGTTATTGGTTTTATAAAGCGAAATAAAGGCTTTTTTGAAGCGAATAAACTATCGTTTTTTGAAATGACCGTAGGAATGGCTTTTGATTATTTCGCTAAGCAAAATGTTGATATTGCTATTGTAGAAGTTGGTTTAGGAGGGCGATTAGATTCTACTAATATCGTTACCCCAGAAGTTTCGGTAATTACAAACATAGGTTTAGACCACACGCAATTCTTGGGAGACACACTCGAAGCTATTGCTTTTGAGAAAGGCGGTATTATTAAACCAAATATTCCAGTAGTAATAGGTGAAACACATAAAGAAACAGCTCCAGTTTTTAAAAGCTTAGCTAAATCATGTGATTCTGAAATCCTTTTTGCCGATCAGTTGGTTTCTGAAGTGTATACATCGGATTTAATAGGGAGTTATCAATCTAAGAACATAAAAACAGTAGTTCAAACGGTAAAGCAGCTTCAGGAAAAAGGATTCAAGATATCTAACAAAAACTTAAAACAAGGTTTGCTAAAAGTTGTAAAAAATACAGGTTTGTTGGGGCGTTGGCAAGTTTTAAATGAAAGACCTAAGGTGGTTTGCGATACAGGGCACAATAGAGAAGGCTTAATTTATGTGATGCAACAACTTTCAAATGAAACTTTTGAATCATTACACATTGTTTTTGGCGTTGTAAATGATAAGGATTTAAGTTCTATTGTAGATTTACTTCCAAAAAAGGCAACTTACTATTTCTGTAAACCCAATATTCCAAGAGGTTTAGACGCAGAAGAATTGCAACAAATATTTTCTAGTTACAAGTTAAAAGGTAAAGCGTATAGTTCTGTAAATGAAGCTTATAATTCAGCTTTAAATAATGCTAAAAAAGACGATTTTATTTACGTTGGAGGTAGCACTTTTGTTGTAGCTGAAATAATTTAAAGTTTTATTGAAAAAGTTTTTGCAGAATTAAAAACTAGGTTATATTTGCAATCCAATTTAGAGGGCGCATAGCTCAGTTTGTTCAGAGCATCCCGATTAACATCGGGAGAGTCAGGGTTTCGAATCCCTTTTAAAAAAAATTCGGGCGCATAGCTCAGTTGGTTCAGAGCACTTGGTTTACACCCAAGGGGTCGGGGGTTCGAATCCCTCTGCGCCCACACAGAAATCCTAAAGCATATGCTTTAGGATTTTTTTTATACAAAAGGATTTGGTAATGAAATACTATGTTTGCATTCTTTATTCAGCATCTCTAAATAAATATTATGTTGGTTCTACTGAAGATGTTTATAGTAGATTGGAAAAACATTTGCAAAATCATAAAGGATTTACAGGGAAAGCTAAAGATTGGGTTTTGAGGTACACTGAAACTTGTAGTTCTAAAAGTGAATGTATAAAAAGAGAATTTCAAATAAAGAAATGGAAAAGCAGAAAGATGATCGAAAGCCTAATTGCGAAGTAGTCTAGTTAAGAGCAGAGCATCCCGATTTTTCATCGGGAGGGTCGGGGGTTTCCCGAAGTTAATTCGGGATAAACTCAATCCCTCTGCGCCCACAGAGAAATCCTAAAGCATATGCTTTAGGATTTTTTTATACAAAAGGATTTGGTAATGAAATACTATGTTTACATTCTTTATTCAGCATCTCTAAATAAATATTATGTTGGTTTTACTGAAGATGTTTATAGTAGATTGGATAAACATTTGCAAAATCATAAAGGATTTACAGGGAAAGCTAAAGATTGTGTTTTGAAGTATACTGAAACGTATAGTTCTAAAAGTGAATGTATAAAAAGAGAATTTCAAATAAAGAAATGGAAAAGCAGAAAGATGATCGAAAGCCTAATTGCGAAGTAGTCTAGTTAGGAGCAGAGCATCCCGATTTTTCATCGGGAGGGCCTGGGGTTTCCCGAAGTTAATTCGGGATAAACTGAATCCCTCTGCGCCCACAGACAAATCCTAAAGCATATGCTTTAGGATTTTTTTATACCATCAAATCAATAAGAGTCATTTGAAGTTTTTTTTCTATTTTTAAGGAAACTTTTTCTCTATGAATCGTGAAAGCATTAAAGACACCTACAAAGAAATATTTAAATCGCACGATAATCCTTTACTAAAAGAGCACATTGATAAAATAATAGAATTAGATGTTTACTTACCCTATAATTCTACATTTTTCTGTATTACCAATACCCAAGATTTATCATTTGAATATATAAGCAAAAATTTGAATGCTTGTTTAGGAATGGATAGAGAAGATCTAAAGGCTAAAGGTATGCGCTACTTATGGAGTAAAATGCATCCAGACGATTTAGACGTGTGGTTAAAAGCTTTAGACGAACTCGTGAATTTTACACTGAAAGAAGTAGCTGTTGAAGACAGAAGCAAGATGAATTATACTTGGAATTACCGTTTACAGAATGGACAAGGTGACTATGTAAATATAGTGCAGAATACAACGCCACTTGAATTTGATAACGCAAATAAGCCAATTATAGGTTTAGCGCACTATACTGTTTTATCTCCTAATATTAAAATGCAAATATGCGCATCAGCAAAGTTGTTAAATGACAGAAATGAATATGAAACCGTTTTTTTTAATAATTTTTCTCAAAAATTACTTTCAGATGGAATTAGTAATAGAGAGCGCGATGTTATAAGACTATTAGTTCTAAATCATTCTAGTAAGGAAATAGCTGAACGGCTAAGTATTAGTTCGAATACGGTCGATACCCATAGGAGAAACATACTCAAAAAATTAAAGATATCCTCAACAGGTGAGCTTATAGGGATGCTTAAAATGAATAAAAATCTTGTTTAAAAATTCAAAATACTCAAATTGAGTATTGCATATCACTCAACTATTTTGCAAATTTACAGTGCTATTAATTAGTTCTTAG
>Ga0213861_10003069_pt1 | contig 13935 bp, 13 predicted proteins | sample PICome_4_FD_160110 | JGI IMG/M metagenome (GOLD analysis project Ga0213861, IMG submission 160110) | Coastal seawater microbial communities near Pivers Island, North Carolina, United States - PICO131 | ecosystem: Environmental > Aquatic > Marine > Coastal | place: USA: North Carolina... | reverse complement strand
CTTTCAGTCCTTCCTATGCTTGTCTTCATTAAATTAATTAAAAGATCTGAATCTACTGTAATTGTGATGGGTTTACTTGCAAAACAAACCAACACTTTGAAATCACATATGCTACAAAGACTTTTTTTAATCATATTTTTTAAAACTGTGACAAATTTAATGTTTTTGAGCAAAGGTGAGTTTCAGCAAGCTGAGGTTTCATACATGAAGTACAAACATAAGTTTCACTTTACACCTTTTTGCATTGACACACACTTCTGGAGCCAAAAAAAGGAAAAAAGAAACAGAAATCAAATACTTTTTGTAGGCAACGATGGGAGGCGAGATTACAAATTAGTAGTAAAAATTGCAGAGAATTTACCTCAGTATGATTTTATATTTATTACTTCTAATATAACTTTGGAACAAATAAAAAGTAAGAATGTAAAGCTTTTTAAAGGTCATTGGAATAAGCAAATTTTATCTGATCATGAAATGAAGGATATTTATGCAAAATCTAGCTTATCAATAATACCAATTCATAACTCATATCAACCATCAGGTCAAAGTGTTGCTCTACAATCAATGTCTATGGGTGTTCCTGTCGCAATTACCCATACTGATGGATTCTGGGATAAAGAGTTATTTTCTAACTCCGATAATATTTTTTTTGTTGAAAGGAATATTGTCTCATTGTGGACTCAATCCATAATTCATATTATGAGTGACTTAAAATTACAGAAAAAGATTTCCCTAGAAGCTGCAAAAACAATTGACAGGCACTATAAAAGTGATTTATTTTCAATAAAATTATTTAATATTTTAGAAATTTAAATAATAATTTTTTAATTAGATAAATAATTGTTTGTAATCTTGTATTTTGACTGAGGCTTCTTGTTTTTAAAATTTCATCTTTTTCTATCAACATTTTTTTAAATAAATCCAAGAATTCCTCCGACATCCTTTCAGAATTATTAGGATATGAGGATATTTTTGATAATAAATTTTTATAATTTTCCATAACAAAATCTAATTTCGACTCTAGTGTCTCGAAAGTATAGACGGTGCCATAATCATTACAATACTCAGTAACTCCCCCACTGTCTATAAACATAACTGGTAAACCGCATTGTGAACCTTCTATATGATGATTCCCGGATGGTTCATTTATAGAAGCTGTTATATATATATGATTTTTTTTTAATTTCTTTTGCTAGTTTTTCACCTGATAGGGGTTGTATATGTTTTGCATGGTTAAAACTGAAATTTCTTGGTAGATTTCCAATATAAGTAAAATCAATTTTGGTTTTCCATCTTTCAGTGCCCATCAAATCGTCAATTTTCTTATACACATCAAATCCTTTATTTTTATTGGCTCCCCAATGATGTGTAATTAGTTTAATTTTTTGACCCCCCTCCCAAAGAGATCTATTGTCAGGATTAAATATTATTTTGTTTGCTCCTGCAAGAATTACTGTTTTTCTAATCTGGTCCATGCCCTGACTAATATACAAATTCCTTAACCAGCTGCTTACAAATACAGTTTGGTCAGCTATTTTATTTGCTTCTATCAAGTACTTATTTACAAAATTAGTACCTTTTCTCTCATCACATTCATTTATTCGGTGAACTACTAGCGCATTACTATTTTGAAATCTCAAATAGTTTTCGACCTCTATATGTGTGAATGCTGAAGATTCGGAAGTTTTTCTTGGCTCTGTAATCAAAATAATATCTAAATCATCATGTTTAAGATCATGCACTACTTCATGACCGTTGTTTTGTAAGTAAGTCTTTAAATTTACAGCAAAAAGATTGCCTCCACCCCAGGGTCCATCTTTAATATTTGTACCAATACTAACTTTCATACAACCTCTTTATTGCCAGATTAAAATTGTCAAAACCAGCTGGTACTAAATATTCTTGAACATTTTTATAGGCAGTTTTAATGTCAGGTTTAGCATTTTTAAAATTATTCATATTGTATATTGACTGGGGTGATAATATTTCACCAGCAATACCAACGTCAGTAGAGATTATTGGAGTCTTTGTAACTGCGCATTCCATTATTGACTGTGGTCCACCCTCAAAACGAGATGAAACAATGTATAGATTTAAAATATTATATAATTCATTTAGTCCTTCAAAAGTCATCATTTCAAAATATTTATATCTGATTTTCTCTTTTTCAAGATTTTCTAATAAATAGTTTCTTCTTTTTCCAGTAAGAAGAACTACTAATGCTCCATCTTTTTGTTGATTCAATTCTTTTACTATTTTGAGAAATTGGTCAGGCCCTTTAGATAATTTTGGAGATTTAAGATCTGACCCTTCAGTATCACGCTGGAATGAGCCCACATAGAATTCATCTTTATTAAGACTGTATTTTTCATAAATATAATCTGTTGTCTCAATACTTTTCCATAAATGTTGATTTACCCAAAATGGAAAATTAATAATTGGCTTGTTTGTTAATTTTTTAACCTGATCATAAGTTTTTTGAGAAATTACATGATAAACATCGACAATTTTATCCCTACTATTGAAGTTTTTTTCTTCTAATTCATCAAATTTATCCTCATCTATATGGTGAATAGTACAAATTACTTTATTTTTTTTTAGAACGTAAAAGGGAATTTTTTTCCATGTCCACGGTGAAATTAACCAAATAACTTTTTTTCCAAGGAAGGGATTGGTGCTAGTTTCAAAATTCATTGTGTTCCATTCCTCAATAAATCTATCGACAACCCAATCTTCCTTTGGTTTGTTTATATACAATTTCATATAATGACCTCAGGCTTTATTTTATTCTTTACACAGGTGGCATAATAGTGCTGTTCATTTTTCTTTAACGTAGATAAATTATTTTTAGTATTTAAAATGTACAATTTATCCCTTAATGTTTTGAACTTATATCCTTTTTTTATGAGATCGTACATAAGCTTATAATCTTGTGAATAATAAAAGTTTTCATCATATCCACCAATTTCTGTGATGGTGTTTTTTTTAATCATTAATGTGCCGTGAACAAATGGATTTTTATAATTGATTAATACTTTTTGAGGTAAATAATGAGAAAATCTGGGCCTGCTCCTTCCACCTGGTGAAGTAATAGCTCTTGTTGTGCAAAAGTCTAGATTTTTAGTTTTTATAATTTTTAATTGATTTTCTAATCTTATATTGATACTCATATCATCATCATCTTGTCTTGCAATATATTCTCCTTGAGTTTTTTCTAAAAGAATATTTAAGGATTTTGTAAGACCTATATTTTTCTGATTTTGGAATATTTTTATATTTTTATATTTTGCCTGGTAAGAGCTAATTATTTTAAAAGTACTGTCTGTTGATGCATCATCGATAATTAGAAGCTCAAAATTCCGATATGATTGAGAAATTATACTTTCAATTGATTTTTTAACCGTTTCTTCTGAGTTGTATGTACTCATTATCACAGAAATGAGATCGCCATTAGTCATTCATAATCTCCTGAAGATTTGTTATTAATTTTTTTTCTTGTAGGTAGGTAGAAATATATTCGAAACTTTGTTTAGAGGTTTTCTTTACAATGTCTTTATTTTCAACTTTTTTAATAACTCTTACAAGACTATTTTTATCAAAAGGAACATACGAAAGAGGGTACTGTTCTGGAAAAAATTCTTTTATTCCCCCTGAATCTGGAAATATTGAGGGAACTCCAAGCAAAGATGCTTCACAAAGTAAAGTTGGTTGTCCTTCGTATAGTTTTGTTGCAGTAATTACAGCTACCGATGTACTGATATAATTTAATGTATCTAAATTATCAAGAAAACCATGAAATATAATATTATTTTTATCTGCATACTTTATTTTAAAGTGCTCCAAGTCAGGGCCAACTCCAATAATTTTCAGATCTATGTTAGGTAAGTCAGCTTCTAAAAATGCTTCAATAAGTTCTTTTACCCCTTTTTCTTCAGAAACTCTTCCTGCGTAGGTTAAGTATAAATTATTAGAAGTACTGACTTCTTTTTTAGTTATCTCCATCGGGTTTGGGTGGACATAAACCCTATTACCAAAATCCCCCACAGAGTTTAAAAACTCTTTATGAAAATTGGTTAAGACCGCAATCTTTATGTTTTTTTTCTGGAGTAAAGAAAAATATTTTTTACCATAAATTAGAATCAAAAGCGATTTAGACCAAGAGTCTTTAAAATATTTATTAAAAAATAGGGCATCTTCTTTTTTATATCCACATGCTTTACAAAATTCTTCACCTAAGAGATGGTCTTTTGAAAATATTGATTTTGTACAATTGTAACGAAAATTATGAAGTTTTAATATAACTGGGATGTGAAATTTTTCTATAACTTTGAAGATACCTAAGGATGCTTTGAACCAAGTATTGTGTACATAGATTAAATCAGGTTGAAATTCAACTATCTTTTGTCGAATTAAAGAATTACTTTTAATGTTATTAGCAAAAATAAAGTAAAAAAATTGAAAAAAGTAGTTATTGAGGTTGTTGTTAAAGAAGATTGTTTCAACTTCAAAATATTTTTTTAACACACTAATTTCATTAGTAACTGCAATATCTTCCCCGCCAAGATGTTGATACTTATTGTGAACAACTAAGATTTTTTTCATAAAATAAAATATTTCATTATATTCTTACCAGCATAGTTAATATTATTCTAATGACTGTAATTATTTTGTTTACCTACGGAATCTCTCTAGTTAACTGGCAAGATACTGGTTTGCTCAATAGAGAGTTGAAAATTTATGAACGCCTTGCTACAAAATATAATTTAACTTTTAAATTATTAACTTTTGGTGATGAGTCTGATTTAGATATTTCTATTCCATCTGAAAGTATTGAGATTGTACCAATCTATACTTTTATAAAAAAATCTAATATTGAAACTATAAATTACATTAAATCGCTGTTTATAGGATTCCAGTTTAAAAAATTGAGCATTGATAAATACTCTGTTATTAAAACAAATCAACTTTGGGGTGCTTGGATAGGAATTATCTTAAAACTGGCTTCACGAAGTAAACTGCTAGTTCGTACAGGCTATGACTTATTAACATTCAAAACACTACAGAAAAAAACTCCTTATAAGATATTTCTTTTTAAGTCCCTTACTAAAATTTCACTAAAATATTGCGATTACTACGTAGTAACTAGCTACCGAGATAAAGAGTTCCTCCAGTTATTGTTTCCAAAATATCAAAATAAGCTCACAGTTATTAAAAATTATGTTGAAATAACTGAACAGAGAAACCTCTTAAATAATGAAAAAATTATTAGTGTTGGTCGCTTAGAGAAACAAAAGAATTATGAGTACCTTATTAAAGAGATATCTAATTCGAATTGGGCTCTAGATATTGTTGGAGAAGGTACTCAAAAAGAATCGCTTAATAGGCTTATAAAAGATAATAAATCAAATGCTAAATTGATTGGAGCTATGGACAACACAAATTTATTAAAAAAACTAACTGAGTACAAGCTTTATGTCTCAAGCACACTATATGAAGGAAATCCAAAATCAATCCTAGAAGCAATGGCTGCTGGTTGTGTGGTTATTGCACCAAATGTAATTGGGGTTACTGAAATCATAGACCATGGCGTAAACGGATTTCTTTATGAGTTAAAAGAAAATGAATTAAGTAATTTTCTTAAAACTATTAATGACTATAAACTTGATGAAATTTCGGAAATGGCAAAGAAATACATTTTAGAAAATCATGATATAGATATAATTTCAGAAAAAGAATACTCTTTATACGCTAAATTATAAAACTTTTTTAAAAACTCTTTTTTCATTTTTATATTCAATTTTTATATGTTCATCATATTCAAATTCTTCATGGTTATGGGTGGAGTTTATTATTGTTATTTTTCTTTCTCTTAATATATCAAAAATTAAATTTCTAGTTTCCGTATCTAGATTTGAGGTTGACTCATCTAAAAGAAGAATTTCTGTGTCAGCAATTAATGATCTAATAAATGATATTTTTTGCATTTGGCCAGATGAAAGAGTTCTATTCGAAACTGTATATTCTAAATCATAATTGTCATCATCGAATAATTTAAATTTTTGTAGCATAGAAATTAAAAAGGAGTCATTTATATTATCTTTACTATTTCCATATAGTAAATTCTCTCTAAGAGTTCCATCAATAATTAAAGGTGTTACTCCAACGTAACCAATCTTTTCTGAAATTATATCTATAGTTCCGATTTGTGGATAATAGATCTGAGCAATTATACCCAATAGTGTGCTTTTACCAGATCCGTTTGGTCCAGTGATTACGGTATGCTTTCCTTTGGAAATTTTAATATTCAAGCCTTCAAATATGAACTCATCAGAGTTAAAATATTTAAAACTAATATTATTAAGAATTACAGAATCTTTTAGTGAATTGTCAGTTTTATAATATTTTGAATCAATTACCAACTTGTTTTGTTCAAATTGGATAAGTTTTTCAATATGTACTGATGAATTTACTATCATATTTAAAGTTCCGTTAGCACTTCCAATTGTTTGCACCAGACGAAGAGTTATTCCTAAAAACTCTAGTGTTAAATATTTTCCAAAATTAAAAAATGCAACAAGAATAGATATTGTAAAGATTGTTATAAAATTTGGAAATAAATGATTAAGAGCTCCATATGCAAGATTCCTAAATTGAGATTGCTGAAATCTGGATATAGTTGTATCGTACAAATTTAATTCATATTTGCTTGTCTTTAATATTTTTATTAAAAATAAATTTTGAATTACACGTTGTATATCACGAGCTGTTTCTTGGGCAAAAGTATATGATTCATGCATATAATGTCTGGCCTTTTTTAGTAGATATCTAGTTGGAAAAAATAAAACTAGTCCACCAAGAACAAAAATAGATATTGTCTCACTATCTGCATAGATTAAAAATGAGGAATAAACAATAATCTGAATGACATTATTAGCCATTCCTGCAAGAGCGCCATAGAAATACGATAGATGTCCACTGAGAGTATTTATATAAAAAGTAGCATCTGCAATGGAATAATTTCCTTTTTTATAAATCTCATTTAAAATATGGAGTTTAAGATTTTTTTCAATTTGAAGCTGGAGACTATGTATGTTTACTTTTTCAGCTAAGACAATTAGTGTTCTAAATATTACTATGACCGGTAATAAAATTATATTATCAATTATTAATTTAATGAAGATGTAGTAATTCGAATTCTGACCTCCATCACCGCTAAGAATGTTTGCAAATACAAGAATAATTAAAATATCTGTAAATACGGTAATATTTGATAGCGCAACAGAAAGTAAGAGTCTAATTTTTTTGTTTGTGACTTTTGTTATACGAGATATATAGAGTACATCTTTTGCAATGATTTTAAATTTTTTCACTGATAATAGAATACCTCTGTTAAAAAATTTTTTGTAAAGTTTTTGAATTATAAAAAAGATCATAATAAAAAAATGATATATATAATTATTTAAGAAAGAAAAAAATTAGTAAAAAAGCAATTGTTGATCTAATGGGAGGACTGGGAAACCAGCTACACCAGATTTGTTTTGCACAATATCTTCAAGATAATGGATACAATGTTTACTTAAATGAGGATTGGTATAAAAATTTTGAACCTTCTGCAAAAACTACAAAGAGAAATTTATATGTAAATCCTAGTTATTTTGGATTAAATAATGCAAGTTTGCAATTAAAAAATAAATATTACAATTTAAAAAAAGTCAGTGAATCTAGATTATTGAATAAAATATACTATTCGAAAATTAATCAATATTACAAAACATTTGAAGGTGATGAGTTTTCAGAAAATAAATATTTTTCAAATAGCAGATTTATAGGTTATTGGCAAAATCCAAAATATTTCAAAGATAAGAAGCAATTTTTAGTTGATGGTCTTATGAAAGATCCAAACTTCAATGAAAAAAGTACCATAAACTTGGAACGAACAGTTATACACATACGTGCAGGTGATTATGTAGATTGGAATGAGAATCTGCCAATAAGCTATTTTGAAAATGCTTTATCGAAGCTAAATCAGTACGAAAACATAAAATCTTATGATATATTTACTGATATCCAAAATATTGACCCTGATATAAGTTTATTTAACAATGCTAAAAATATATTTAACAACACATCAGAAAATCCAATTCTGACTTTCTCTAATATGAAAAATTATAAGAATTACATTATCTCGAATAGTAGTTTCTCAATGTTTGCTTCATTTATAGGTTCTAATGAAAAATCTTTAATTTTTTATCCGGAGCCATGGTTCAAAAGCTTGCCTCACACTTCATATGCTGAAAGTAACTGGCAGCCAATCAAATATTAAACCTTAAGTCTCTTCTCTCTCTTAATTCATCAATATTTTGTTTCCACCAGAATTTGTTTTCTAAGTACCAATTAATGGTTTCGGGAATTGTCGAATCAAAATAGTTTTTAGGTTTCCACCCTAAATTACTTAATTTCTCAAAATTAACAGCATACCTAAAATCGTGGCCCGGTCTATCTTGAACATATTTGATCGCCTTTAAGTCTAAATTAAAATGTTCAATCAGTTTTAAAGCTATGTCGTTATTTGTAAAATATTCTCCTGAGCCAATATTGTAGATTTCGTTGTCTTTACCTTTTTCGATAATACACTTAATAGCCTCTACAGTGTCTTTTACAGATAACCAATGTCGGATATTTTTTCCATCACCATAAATTTCAATCTCATTTTTTTCAGACAGATTTCCAATAGAAAATGGAATTAATTTCTCAGGTTGTTGATATATTCCATAATTATTAGCTGGCCTTATTGTTTTTATATTTAAACCAAATGTTGTTTTATAAGAGTTACATAGCATATCAGAGCTGGCTTTTGATGCAGAATATGGTGAAGATGGATTTAATTTTTGAGTTTCACTATAAAACTTATCCTTTGTACTTCCATAAACTTCGTCTGTTGAGATTTGAATGAAGTCCTTAATATTATTTTCGACACAAAAGCTTAATAAATTATTGACCCCCAATACATTTGATTTAATAAACAAACCTGGATTATAAATTGATGTATCAACATGTGATTCTGCAGCGAAATTTATCACCAAATCTATTTGATCTTTATTAGACAAATCTAGATTAGATATATTACAAATATCTTCTTCATAAAATTTAAAGTATTCAGACTCACCTAAATTTTTATAGTTCAATTTTGAATATGGATTATTTAAGCTGTCTATGCCTAATAATAAAAAATCTTTATTATTTTTTTCCAAGATTGAATTTATAAAATTATAGCCAATAAAACCAAAACAACCTGTTACTAGTATTTTCATGTTTGGGGTTTTCCTTTTTTGTTCATCTTAAAACTCATTTTTTAATGTTTTTTCCAAGGTTAGTGCGTATTCAGAATTCTTATATTTTCCAATACTACTTGTTATCTGCTCAATTCCAATCCATCCTTTTCTAAAAGCAATCTCATGTGGTGAGCACAATAGTAGGCCTTGTCTATCTTGAATTGTCTTAACAAATTGAGAACAGTTAAAAAAATCATCGTTTGAACCCATATCAAACCAAGCCGTTCCTCTGCCAACAAAATGAGAATCGATATTTTCAAGTTTATAATCTTTTATGAGATCGACAATTTCGAATTCATGTCTTTCTGATTTATGTAACTTCTGAAAGTGATTTTTAAAATTTGCATCAAAGATATAGACACCGATAACGGCATCACTAGATATATACTGTGATGGCTTTTCAATGATATCCGAAATATTGCCTTCGCCCCATTTAATTACTCCAAAGAGCTCTGGGTTTCTAACTTTTTGATAATAAATTGAAGGTTTGTTTGAAGATATGAAATTTGATTCTAAGTTATTAAAAAAATCTCTTCCATATAAGAAGTTGTCACCTAAAACAACCATAAATCTATCAAAAGCATTAATGTCTAATGCTGTATTGATTGCATGTGGAATTCCCTCAGGTGAATCTTGAAGTGAATAATTAATATTTACACCTAAGCTTTCGCCATATCCTAATAAATCCTTGTAGAAAACTTCATCTTTTGGATTACAAACAATTGTTATTTCTTGTATTCCAGAAAGCATTAAAATTGATAAAGAGTAATAAATCATTGGTTTGTCATAAATTGGTAATAAGTGTTTATTTACAACCTGAGTATTAGGGAAAAGCCTTGTACCGTAGCCACCAGCTAAAAGAATTCCTCCTAAATTACTCATAATTGATTATTGCATTTTTTTTAAATTATATTATTTTTATACTAGAAAACTAAAAAATCAACTTTTTCAAATAAGGTACTAGTTTGCTCAAAGATTTGATTATTGGTAGTGTAGATAAGGTTGAGATCTTACCAAAATCTTTACAAATTTAAATCCAGGAGATAGATATGAAAAATTATTCAAAATTTAAAAATAATATATATAGCCAGAATGGTGAAGATGGTGTAATCCAAGAGATCTCAAGAGAATTGAATATTGATAATGGTACATGTATAGAATTTGGTGCATCGAGGGGTAAAGATAACAGTAATACTTATTCACTTGTAGAAAAGAATTGGAGAGCGCTATATATAGAATCAGATGAAAATAGATTTATTGACCTGATTGAGACCACAAAAAATTTCAAAAATGTGATTAGTGTTAACAAATTTGTTTCAGAAAAACCCGGAAAAAATGATTTAAATTTTATAGTAAACGAAAATAAATTTGATAAAGACTGTGACATACTATCAATTGATATCGACTCAGAAGATCTGAGAGTATGGAAAAATTTTAATGGTAAACCTAAAGTTGTAATAATCGAGATTAACTCAACAATTAAGCCCGGAATCTTAAATTATCACAATGAAAAAGTACATGGAAATTCTTTTTCATCTACTCTTGCTGTAGCAAAAGAAAAAGGATACACCTTAATATGCCATACGGGCAATTGTATTTTTCTAAGAAATGACCTTGTTACATATTCACGTTTGAGCAAAGTCTATATTTACTTTCCAACTTTATTGTTTGATAGAGCATGGCTAAAGAAAAGTTACATTGTTAGATACATAAAACATAAAATTAATAAATATTTTTAATTTATCTTAGGTTTTTACAAAGTAAGTATCTGATATTTTCAAATAATTTATTCTCACAGAAAAAATCAACTTGTAAAAATATTTACTGTGGCTCAAGGTTGACTCTAACTTCCTATATGTTGTTTCTTAAGCTAGTTCAAAAGGATGATGTATAAATCAATAAACAAAAATACTTCAAATTCAAAATTTGACCTTAAACTGGAAAGCAGCAATGAAAAATAAAAACATACTGGTTATTACTCCTACATATAATGAAGCAGAAAACATTGAACACTTCGTCTCTTTAGTGCTTGAAAGAAATGTTAGTTTACTTATTGTTGATGATAACTCTCCAGATGGAACCGGAGATATAGTCAAAAAATTAGAAAATCAATATGACTCACTATTTTCAATACATAGAATAGAAAAACTAGGTCTAGGGTCTGCATACAAAGAAGCGTTTCGTTGGGCTATCAATAACAAGTTCCAATTCGTAGTGGAAATGGATGCAGATTTCTCTCATAGATTAATTGATTTAGATAAATTAATTGTAAATGCCGAAAAAGGTGATTTAATTTTAGGTAGTAGATACACGCCAGGAGGAGGCTCCATTGGATGGGACAGGAAAAGAAAACTGTTGTCTTATAGTGCCAATTTAGTTACAAGATTAGTTATAGGGACCCAAATCAGAGATATTACATCTGGGTTTAGAATTTATACCAGTAGTTCTCTAAACAATATTGATTTTGAGAGTGTGTCTTCAGATGGCTATGCTTTCCAAATAGAAATGTTCTATTTATATTGTGTTGCAAATAAAAAAGTTATAGAAATTCCTATTCTGTTTGAAGAGAGGCGGCTTGGAAAGTCTAAAATGAACAAAAAAATAATCTCTGAAGCTATACAACTTCTAATAAAGTTATTAGGAAAAAGAATAAGTATAAAATAAATTTTTATTTTAGAACTATTAATTAGTTCCATTTGTATGTATAAACTCTTCTAAAATGTATCTATATTAAGTTGAAGAAAATTATTAGCTAATATAATTACCTGTATGAAAAAAATTTCATGTGTGGTGATGGTTGATTATTACCATAAATATATGAAAACAAGTTTAAATATTACTAGCAAATATAATCACATATATTTACTAGGAACCTCTAAATTTAAATCTTTTGAGAATAAAAATATAACTTTCGTGGATATTTCAAATTATAACAATTTAGAATTTACAAAAAAAATACAAGATACCTTTGTGAACTACGGTGCTAAAGATGATAAAAGCGAAATATTCTGGCTGACCAGAATTCCAAAGTTAAAACAATTTATGACAGACTTTAACTTAGAGTCTATTTTTATGATAGATATGGATAACATACTCCTCTTTGATATAAACGACTATCCCTACACACAGCAAAATTCGCTGTGCATTTCTAAAAATTGGTCTCCTTATTACCAAGCAGCGAGTGTCCACTCGGCTTTACTGAATCAAGATTTTTGTAATGAATATGAAAAATTATATTCAGATATCTTTATAAATAAGTCTAAGTTTTATCTTATTGAGCCAAAAATTGAATACCATAAAACAAACCCCGGCGGCATTGCTGATATGACACTTTACTACCACCTATTTAATGAAGATATTCTTTCATTTGATAACCTGTATGAACCAAGCATTATTGATGGGGAGAAAAGTGTTTTCATAAATAACTACTCTACTTCTGAAGGTTACGAATTTGAGGATCAATATGAATTAGATAAAGAATATTTAAAAATCTTCAACAGAAATAAAAAAAACTATATTTACGATAAAAAGAATAAGGAATATCTTAAAATACTTAATATACACTACCAAGGTAAAGCGAAAAAAAACCTCAATTTTTTACTAAAGTACAAACTAGGTTTATGAAAAAGAAATTAGAATATTCAAATAGATTAGAAATCTTTAAAAACTCACTACCTGAATTGTCAACCTATGAAATAGAGAAACTTGTAGAACACACAATGTGTACAAATCTACTAAATACTTATGATGAAATTGTAGCTTGGGCTGAAAAGATAAAAAAACAATTTGATACCGAAATTAAGGAAATACCTCTTAAAAATCTTCGTAACTGGAATGTTGGCTCAAACAAAATTGCACACTCCAGTGGTAAATTTTTTGAGGTTCTTGGCTTTAGAGTTGGAAGTAATTCTATAAGAGAAGTTGAAGCAGGTTGGGATCAGCCAATTATAAAAGAGCATGGTTTTGATGGAGGTGTGCTTTGTTTATTAAGAACCTATATCGAGGAATTACCCCATTATTTAATCCAAGCCAGATTTGAACCTGGTAATTATAATCACATTCAATTAAGTCCAACACTTCAAGCAACATTTTCAAATCTCAACCAAGAACATGGGGGTAACAAACCACCCTACAGTGAGTTTTTTGAAGACTATTCTACAAATGAAAAAGAATATATATTTAATGAGTGGCTTGCAGAAGATGGTGGAAAATTTTACTTTAAAAGAAATCGAGGTCTGGTTAAACAAGTAGATTATGAAAATACTTACTTACTTGATGATACGTTCATGTGGTTGAGTTTATTTCAAATTAAAAAACTTTTAGAAAAAAATTCATTGGTTAATCCTCATCTATCAAGATTAATTTTTCTTTAATGGTTAATGTTCTTTTAGTAGGTAATGGTCTTCATTCTAATAAAAGAATCCTTCCCTCATTAAAAAAAATAGAAGCTGTGAATTCAATTTCAATATTAGATAGGAATATTGAAATTGAAAAACAGGTAACTGATACTATAAAAATTCTGCCCTATGGGGAAGTAAGCCAATCTGAATCATTTTATGATTTGGGTATAGTAGCTACTCCACCATATAACCATCTTCAAAGC
>Ga0213861_10003062_pt1 | contig 13948 bp, 9 predicted proteins | sample PICome_4_FD_160110 | JGI IMG/M metagenome (GOLD analysis project Ga0213861, IMG submission 160110) | Coastal seawater microbial communities near Pivers Island, North Carolina, United States - PICO131 | ecosystem: Environmental > Aquatic > Marine > Coastal | place: USA: North Carolina | collected... | reverse complement strand
TCAGCTCGGTATCGGGCTCCATCTTGATCTTCTTGACGTGGACTTTGAGAATCTCCTCGCGGCCTTTGACATCGGGAAGCCCGACGGTCACCTGGCGGTCGAAACGTCCCGGACGTAGTAATGCTGGATCAAGCACGTCAGGTCTGTTGGTGGCGGCGATAATGATCACACCAGTACGGGTGTCAAATCCGTCCATCTCAACGAGCAGGGCATTGAGCGTTTGCTCACGTTCATCGTGACCACCGCCCATACCATGGCCACGGTGGCGGCCAACAGCATCAATCTCATCAATAAAGATCAGGCAGGGAGAGTTCTTCTGGCCTTGCTCAAACATATCGCGCACTCGGCTGGCGCCAACACCGACAAACATTTCTACAAAGTCGGAACCGGAGATAGAGAAGAACGGCACATCTGCCTCTCCCGCAATGGCGCGGGCAAGGAGGGTTTTACCGGTGCCGGGAGGGCCTACCATGAGTAGACCCTTGGGCAGGTTGCCCCCGAGCTTCTGAAATTTCTTGGGATCGCGCAGATATTCCACTACCTCAACGAGCTCGTCCTTGGCCTCCTCAATGCCGGCGACATCCTTGAAAGTCACCCTGTTCTTGTCCATGGTCAGAAGCTTGGCCTTGGACTTACCAAAGCTCATGGCACCACGACCAGCAGACTTCATCTGATGACGGAACAGGAAGAAAATGATCAAAATGATGAGGAAAATGGGGAAAATCTGGATCATGAACATCCTAAGCATGCCTGAATCAGGCTGGAAAGGGGCGAGATCATTGATGAATGCCAGTTCTGAATCATTCAGCTCCAGGTAGTTGATGTCTAATTCAAAGGGCGCAAGGTCCTCGTCCTTGGTCGCCATAGGGGCATCTGCAAACTTGTAGCGCGTGCCTACAATATATTTGTTGTCTGAGCCATCAGCGGAGAGCATTTCAAACGCTCTTTCGGGACGATCACTGGGCTCTAAGATCTCTGATCTTGCCAGCATTTTGCGAAGGTCATCAAGCGTATACAATGCCCCACCTTCTTGGATAGGGAGGTCGGAGACGACACGTAGTGGAATAGAATGGCGAGCTAAGATCGCTTTGATTTCGTCATCGTGAAACTGAGTGATGACAGGAATACGAAACTCTTCTTGGGGCGCATTTTTCTTGTCCTCGATCCATGGATCGACCTTGTAGAAAAAGCCGTTGATTCTTGGAACTGCGGCAGATTCCCCCGATTTCTTGAGCTTAAACCTAGAATCTGGGAATTTCCCCTCATTCTTGTTGGGTAGCACCTGATTGGTGATAATTTTACCGGAATCAACATAATCCCTAAATTGGGTGTAGGTGAGACGCTCTGGCTTGCCAAAACCACTCGATTGCCAGGCCATAAAAAGAATCCCTGTGGCAATAGCCATGAGGACAAGAACACGCCAGTTTACAGCGCCTCCGGGTGATGGTTGGCCTGAGCCTTTTCCTGATCCACGCGGTAGAGGTGGAGGTTCGGGTGGTGATTCTTGAGACATAAAGTTTATGGAAAGTTAATGGAAAGTTAATGGGTGATCGATATATCGCAGATAATGTGCGAATGGCGTCAATCTAGCGCGGTATTCGAAAAAGAAAACGCTTAATTTAGCACAAAATCACTGTTTTAAGTCAAAAAACTCAACATCAATAACCCAAGTAAGATGTCATCAACTCGATCTACCTACTGCTAATGACTCTCATACACACGTGCTTGTTAAATGTGCGTTTCTCATTAACATCATGCCCGTGGCTAAACCAGTTGACCATAATCCCAGCACACACCGCTATCTTCACCATGTCCGTGGATGGATGGAAAGCCTGCCCGGTTTTAAGAGAATAAGACCAGCAGCGCCTAGTGGCATTCGATACGCCGGCAGCCTAGTCGATGTTTTTGCCTCATTTGTATCGCTCGACAATCAAGTAGACCGCGCCGAAGCCGAGGTGGCACTCGATCTCCTGCGCCACGCCTTTCCCGAGGCTGACCACCGCTGGCTAGCTCGCCGCCTTCATCGAGCTTTGGCAAACCCACAATCGCCCAGCAGGCTGACCGCTTCGTTACGCAAGGAACTCAATAAAGACGAGATCGTATCGCTAGGTCTGCAACTTTATTTATTGGTCATTGCCTCTCACTCCGCTTTCCGAGGGCAACATGCTTTCACTCAGGTGATGGAGAGCCTGGGAGCTAAAACCGTGGCTGATGCGATTCTTGCAGAGATGAACGAAGAGCTGCATCCTGAGCCACTGCCATTTGATAAGATATCGTTCTCCGCAGAACAAGAGACTGATGTCATGATGCCAGAGCGCTTAGCGGGCTACTCCTTTTGCTCCTATCGCTCGCAAGACATTATCCTCATTCGTAACCGTGGCAGCCATTCTATTTGGGTCAGCGGCAGTTCACTCGAGCCAGGACAAATTCTGAGGCTCAGACCACACCAGAGCATCGGCTTACCTGACTGGACCATATCATCGGACGATATTACTTTTTTCCTCAACGCATCACGTACAGGACACAGGCAATCTCTCTATCTCAATGAAAACGGATCAAGCCTCTCCGCTGAGCGTTCTCGATCTCGCCATAGCACGGTGAGGTTAGACTTCGGGCTCAATGTCCATGTGGAGGCGCTCACTCAAACAAATATTTCTTTAGAATCTGGCGAGCAAATCGCACTCGGCAATGTCTACAAACTTCCCGTATCGGGAAAACTCATCCTTGCTGGCGAGGCCGAAACCAGCCTGGAATTGCTGCGCAAGCAGGCTATGAAGGCTGGCAGTCGCTTCAAAATGGATGCTGGAAGGCAGGAGTGTATTGTTTCTAATGATCCATCGGCATTAAAACGTGGAGACGTGCTGCTAAGTTCTGGGCTGGCTCGCAAAACCGTGTTGAAAATTAACTACAACGCACAAACGGCCGAAGGCAATCTTACCATTATCAGTTCTGAGCGAACTGTCCTCGTCAACGATCAGCCTGTTCGGATTAGCTGCAAGCTCGTCGATGGCTCGCTCATTAGAATAAGTGCCAACCAAGCCGTCAGGTGCCGATTTAGTGAAGGCCTATTAGACGAAGAGCGCGCCGTCATTCGCACGGTGGAGGTCGAGAATCTCCATCATCGTTTTGGTAATGATAAGACTATTCTTGATAATGTATCCTTTTCTATCAAGCGAGGTGAGATGCTATGCATCATGGGGCCAAGTGGTAGCGGTAAAAGCACACTACTATCGGCTTTGGCGGGTCATCTCAAACCCAACCGTGGCATGGTTAGACTCAATGGCGTCTCGCTTTATGATCACCGCGTCAAACTTGCCCCATTTATCGCCAGCATGCCTCAAGAGGAAGCACTCAATCCTCAACTCACGGTAAGGCAGCACCTTATTCACGCCTGTACTGTTAGGAGACCTCATCTATCGTCCATTGAACATTCCAAACGTGTGGAATCTATTCTTGCTGAACTTGCCCTGCAGCCACTAGCAAGACGGCGCGTTGGCTCAGCAGATGAAAAAACTCTCAGTGGAGGTGAGCGCAGCCGCCTCAACCTCGGTCTCGATCTTGGCAGTGCCGCAGAAATCTTCCTCTTTGATGAACCCATATCGGGACTCTCATCCAAAGACTCCGAGCATGTGACAGAAACCCTTCACTCCCTCTCTCGTGACAATATTGTAGTCGCCTCGATGCATCGTCCTGGTGCTCGTGTATTACGTATGTTTGACAAGGTCCTGATGCTTGACCAGGAGGGACGCATTGCATTCTACGGCACCCCAACAGCCATGAACCAATATTTTTACGAGGCGTGTGGCGATCTTGGAATTCTCCCACCAGCGAGACTCAAAAGCCGTGACTCAAGAGCAGCAGATGCCGATTTTGTTTTTGATGTATTGGAAACGCCACTGCACGGAAGGGCAAGTCGAGAGAGCGGCGGCGTGCGACGCTTCCCCTCTACCTTCTGGCAAGAGCGATTTGAAGGTAGCCAACTTATCGATGAGGTCAGCAAGGGGCAAAGCCCCGACCAAAGTAAGCTTGGTGATATCATGCTCAATGATGATCAAATGGCCGTGCCCACGCGCACTAGCAGACAACGAAGTGCCGAGTGGATACGTTTATTCCGCACCCACTTACATCGGTCGTTGATTTCAAAATTTAGAAATCGCGGCACGATTTACAGTATTCTGTTAGAGTCACCCCTCCTCGCCCTCCTCATTGGCGCCACCTTACGCGCTTCGCCTGATGGCCCTTATGAGTTCAACAGCGCTCTTCACTTACCCGTCTACCTGTTTCTTACCGCCACTATTGGTATGTTCCTCGGCCTTACCAACAGCGCGACTGAAATTTTACGCGACTCCCCCTTATTAAGACGCGAACGCAATTGCCGACCGGGGACTTTTTTATATGTAAGTGCCAAGTTTATATCTCTCTCCCTTCCCGCTCTTCTTCAATGTGGCATCTATACATGGCTAGGCCATAGCATGCTCGATATTCACGGCATGTTTTTAATGCATTGGGGATGGATGACCTTGATTGCCCTCTGCGGTACTGCCATGGCATTAACCATATCATCGATCGTTACCACCGAGCGAGCCGCCCTGAGCTCGGTGCCCTTGTTACTCGTTCCACAAATCCTTCTTGCTGGAGCTCTGGTTTCTTTTGAGGAAATGAACCGCGGTTTATTCCAAGGTGCCGACGAAGGGCGAGGGCAAGGCGCAGAACCCATTCCTGCGCGCGTCATGCCATTACGTTATGCTTACGAGGGAATGATGGTCACTCAAGCTACAGAAAATCTGTTTGAAAAACAACGCCGCAAGATCCAAGCCGACATTGACCCACTGAAGCAGCGCACCAATAACCGCCTCTCGGGCATCGAAGACCAGGGGCTCAAGCCCGAGGAAAGCACACGACTCAAGATACTGACTGAGGCCTTAACACGCCTGATGGCATCTGAGGCCATCACTGCAAGTGAATCACTAGAACTATCACGGTCAATTACCCACGCCGGACGACGCAAAAACCTAGAGACTCTATTAGCGATTCCACCATATCCCGAAGATGTCACTGTCACTACAAAGCCAGTAAGAGATTTCTTTGTGAACAACCGCACTGACCTGTTAGTAGCCAAGGGCGAGATTGATCGTTTAGATTACCGCAAAAGCAAAAAAAGAAATATTTTCTTAGCAGAGCACAAATACTGGCTGGGTGTTGAATCGAAGACAACCCACGCCTGCCTGTTAGTATTAGTGGGGTGTATCCTGCTGTGTTTATGCCTAACGTCTTTCTTCCTTCAGCTGCGTAGCCAGAGGGTTCGCTAGGTAACGGCTAAATAAAAAGCGGCACAACAGCCCGGACAGCAGCAGCAGCAACAATCACCCTTTACTCACTTGCAATAGCCAGGTTCTGAATGGCCTCTCGATACGTGACAAGCTCATCACTAGGACGGATTTTCAATGCTTTATCAAGATGATCGATGGCCTTGGTGTAACGTCTTGTGCTAACACACACCTTCGCTAACTCAAGGTGTGCGCTGTATTCGTGACCCTGCACACGCGCTGCCTGCTCAAGCAACATCACCGCCTCTTGATGCCTTTGCTCTTTGGCACGATATCGAGCCAACAAAATAAGTGAAGTAGCACTTAGAGGATCCCGCTTGATGATTGACTCAAGAACCTTAGCTCCACGTTCAGGATGATCCTCTGACTCGATATCAATAAAGGCCAAGAGATACTCACGCTTCTGTCCGAGCTTAGCATCACCGGCATCAGGATAGGCTTTCTGCGTCGCGATTGCGAAGTCCCGTGCTAGTGACCAATCTCGAGTCATGGAGGCAAACTCAAGTAAATTGACAACAGAGACATAGGCGGCTTTTTGCTCCATCTCCAAAGCCGCCATCATCACTGGACGCGCCAGGTGTCCACTGCCCGAACGCAAGTGAAGATTAGCTAATAAAAGGTGGTTTTCGGCATCAAGTTTACCAAGGCGACGAACGAGATCTAGATTGGTCATCGCTTCATCGGGGCGATTCATCGCCAGATAAACTGAGGCCTGTAGGAGGTAGTAAGATATCTCTGCGGGCCTCGCTTCAATGACCTCATCGAGTAATGATAAAGCTTCTTCATAACGCTTGAGCTGCTCCAAACACTGAGCCGTGCCTGCCTTCCAATCAACCGCTTGAGGCTGCGTCAGCTGAGCTAGCTGAAAGGCCTGTAAAGCCGAAGCGTATTGCCCCGCTTGCATTCTTCCAAAAGCAAGTTGGCCAAAGGTGGCTGCATCATGATCACCAAGACGAATAGATTCTTCGAGTGCTGGGAGTGCTTTATCCCAGCTACTCTGGCGCACATAGACAAAGCCAAGATTGCGATGCGCACGTCGAAAGCTAGGGAATAACTTCAATGCCTGCAGATAAGATTGCTCGGCAGATTCTAGCTCACCCAATTCAAATTGAATATTTCCTATATTGAAAACAATCGCAGCAGATGATTTAGCCAGTTCATTATCCGTCAGCATTGCCAACGCATCCTCTCTTTTCCCCTCCGCCATCAACGGCTGAATCGAGACCAATAAACTCCGCTGCTCACTTGTCACCGATGGCTCAATGCGTGCATTAATGCGGTAGGAACCATTAAAGGATTTGAGAAAAGCCTCATCCTGCCAGTAGTCCTTACTCAAGGCTAAGGGCTCTGCGGCGCTCAGGCTAATGCAGGTTAATAAAAAACAAGTGATCACTGAATAATTCATTTCTTGATAGTAATAGGCCAGGTCATAATCGCCTTAACGGCTTTGCCCTGGCGGGTTGGTGGAGTAAATCGTGAACCACTGGCAATGCGTTGTGCTAATGGGATGAGCTCGTCATGGGTAGAAGAGACCACAGAGATAAACTGACTGTGTCCCGTTGCAAGGATGGCAACACGAACAACAACACGTCCACTACTGGCATCTTTAATACTACGCGGAAAAATCACCGACGGATTACGAAGCAAGCGTGGTTGTTGGTCTAGCTCTCCGAGCGAATACTCAGATTTTGTTTCCGGTAAAGACAAGTTCACGGGAAGTTGTTGTGATGATTCCGTGGCGGGCTTGGTAACCTTAGGACGGACAACTTCAGCAAGCTCCGGCAGAGGCGAAGGAGGCTGATCGGTAAAAAAGGTATCAATACTGAGTCGCGGATCGACTCTCTGGTTACTGACCAGCAGTGCTGGCTGACTTATGTCTAAAGCAGGTCGTAAATCAACCAAGGCTGGTGGCGGTGGCGGCGGTATATCCTCAGGGAGAAGTTGCTCTTCAGGAGCTGATGGAGGCTCGGGCAGAGAGACAGTTTCTATTTCACGGATTTCAAACTCGTGATCAACGGGTGTTAATACCATCAGCCTTGTAGCCACAAGTACTGCTAACAATACAGCTGTTACAGCAATGCCGAGGACGATGGATTTAAGAGTCATGAGTCAGTATTGCTCTGTTCAGACGGTTTATTGGGAGGTCGCCAGATTGACCGATTGAGCACCGGCAAGTTTTGCCGCGTCGATGACTTTGACAATCGTGCCGTGATTAGCCGCAGCATCGCCCTGAATAATCACTGGAGTGGCGGCATCATTTTCCAACATCGCCGCTACCACACTGCGCACACCGTCAACACCAATACTGCGACCACCCTGATAGACTTGTCCACTGGCCGTTACGGCTAAAAGGATTGCTTGTTTTTCAAGACTTTCGGCAGAAGCAGCTCGAGGCTTGTTTACATCAACTCCGGTTTCTTCGATAAAAACAGTCGTGACGATAAAGAAAATAAGTAGGATAAACACCACGTCAATCAGCGGTGAGATATTGATCTCAGAGCTGGCATTTTCATTGCCGGTAAAATGTCTGAAGCGGCGCATGGTCTAAGCTGTAGGCGTTGAAAAATGATGATCTGCCACTATTACCTCATGCAGTTTTTGCTGCAGCATTGTCTGGGCGGTTTCGGTTTGGCTACGCAACATGGCGAGGAGAAAAGCAGCAGGAATAGCAAGCAACAGCCCCGCCTGAGTTGTGATCAGCGCCTCCGAGATGCCCATCGATATTTTATCAATAGGCGTCGCAGCACTGCTCGCTGCCAGACCCGAAAAAGTAACCAGCATCCCAGACACGGTACCCAACAAACCTGTAAGTGGAGCTGCTCCCGCAAGAACACCAATGAAGGGAATGCGGCGTTCAACCCACGCAAGCCGATCGAGCTCAAAGGCCGCAAATTGACGGGAAGTCTGACGTTTGTCTCCTCCCACAACATGATAATCAGCAAGCTCAGATTTCACTTTCCGTAAACCAAGCCATGTGGAAGCAAGAATCGTATAGAGGCCAATGCCAAGGATGATGAGGGCCCAGAGAATGGGGCCACCTTGATTGAGAACTTGCTGGAATTCGCTAAACACGGGGAGTGCTAAACTTAGGTTTGATGATGCTTATTGCGCAGACCATTGACAAAGGTCAGGCCGAGCTTTTCCGTATTTTGAAAAATGCCTTGGCAACGGCGCGAAAGTAACGCGTGAATAATAAGAGCTGGAATAGCAACGATGAGACCAAATAAGGTTGTCACCAAAGCCTCGGAAATACCTCCCGCAAGGGGCTTGGCATCACCCGTCCCTGAGATAGTGATCACATTAAAGGTGCGGATCATGCCGGACACCGTTCCCAGTAATCCCAGCAGTGGCGCGGTAGCAGCGGTGATCGCGATAAATGGCAGCCAGCTTTGGAGTTTGTTTTGGACACCGATGAGTTGTTCGTAGAGGACTTCCTCGACGACATCTGGGCCGGCTTTGACATACGTTATGCAGCGCTGTATGACAGCTGCAACCGGATGGGATGCTCTTTGTGCCAGGCTAGCTGCTTTTTGTTCGTCTCCCTCACGAACAGCTGCAAGAATGCCAGCAATCCATTCTGATTGTGGGGTGAAAATTCGGATAATCTGGATCAATTTAACCACCCCGCAGAGGGCCGAGAAAAGAGCAATCCCGAGGATCGGCCAAATCCAAAATCCACCCTTACGGAAGATATCGAGCTTATCATTTTCAAGTGTAGCAAGAGCAAGCGCCTTACCGCCGGTCACATCAATATCAAGTTCAGCTGAGCCGCCGGCGACAATCGTCTTAATGGCTCCGCGCGAGCCGGGTAGCACCCTAGGACTTCTTGCCCCCCTCTCCCTTACCACGGCGCCGGCAAGGGTGTCGTCATCTGCAATAAACCAAGCAACGGGACCAGCTAAGGCAAAGCTGCCTTGTTTAAGCTCTCCGTCCGGAGCTACGGCCTCTCCCTTTACCACATATCCACCCATGAGCTGTTCGAGCCTATCAATGCCCGTCTCAAGCACAGCAAGGCGAGATTGAAGCGTCTTAGCCGGCAGGCGCCCTTGCTCACGCAAACCTTCAAGAGAAGCGCCATGAAGCACCCGCTCACTAGGCAAAAGAAAGATTTCAAGTTTCAACCCATAGTCACGAAGCTGACCGGTGACGTATTCATGATCCTGCTGATAAAGGTATTGTTTTTTCTCCAACTCCTTGAGCAATTCATCACGATCTGATTTGGCCATACGCGCAATCCTGATCTTGCGCCGCTTCTCAACAAGGTCGGCACGCGTTGTCTGAAAAGCTTGGCCCAGAGCTGGCTTTTCAGCCGCTATGAGTTCGCGCTGCTTGGCGAGGCGACTTATTGCTCCATCGAGATCTTGCTGAATGGATTTGAGGTCCTGAGCCATCGAAGACAATAGCGTGCCCAGCAAGATGACCGATATAGTTACAATCATTTTCATCGTTTATTCTCCGGCCTCCCCGCTTTGTAGTTGAACCGGCAGCTCTACCAGCTGTGGCTGCGCCGATTTTTTATGCACGGAAATCGTCTTGCGCACTTGATCCGCGATGTCTCCATCTTCAGCCCATAACCAGCCGCCTGTTGCACCTGTCGCAGCAGGCATGCCCGTACCAGCCAGAGGGCCAACATCGGCGGCATAGTAGGCACGGCAGAGGCCAAGGTAGAGCACGCTGACGGTGATCTTTTTCCCATTGGCAAGGGTGCGGTTTTCTTCGGCAAGTGTTAGTGTGCGGTTAAAGCTCCCCGCTGCATTTAAAATGGCAATGATCGACTTAAGAACATCTCGGGGTTTATCAAGAGCCTGCGGCGAACTGATCAAATCAATATCAGAACCTAATTCCTCAACCAAGGGTGCGGGGAAACGCCCGACCAGCTTTTGCATGCGGGGAACAAGGCTTGCCATCGAGGAACGCAGTACCTGTTTAGCCTCGCGGTATTGAGCGAGGCCACTTTCTAATTTTTCTTTGTTCTCATCGATGAGATCCGCCGAGCTTCCTGCTACGTTTAACTCCTCGTTGAGTAACTTGAGCTCTTGTTGGTAAATCTCAAGAAGGTCCTGCATTTGCTGTTTTTCAACCTGCCAAGCTGTTTTTTCTTCGCTGATCATGCGCTCCGTTTGAACCCACTGGCGGATCAGCTCACGAGAGCTCGAAGGATTCACTTCCTGAGCATGACATGTGATCACTGCAAGCAGTGTGATCCATATAGTGGAACTGTAAAATCGTATCATGTTATGGCGTGGTGTAGCTGATTGATCGGTTTCTGCAAGTGCTCAAGTAGATTGAACCGGCATTAACGCTCACCGGGAACGACCTTAGAACTCGATTTCGAAGCCTGCATAGATGTGGCGACCACGACCATTACGTGGCCCTTCAGGTATTCGAGAAACAATACTTTCCTCATCTAGAATATTGTAAACACCTCCAATGAGTTTCCAGCTGTCGTTGATTTGATACCAAGCAGACAGGTCGATTTGCAGGACATCATCAATCTTACCCTCGCGAGCAGAAGTCACTGGCTTATCGTAGTTTCCAGCAGTGCCATACATGGAGCTGGTCCAAGTAGCATCGAGGTTCGCGCCCCACTTGGTCATATCAATACCTATGCCCGCAGCGAGCTTCCACTCTGGGATATAGGGAATGTCATTACCGGACTCATCACCTCCTTGGAAATCAGTGAAAATATTATCATCGTCAGTTGCGAGATTGCTTTTCAGCGTCGCCTGCGTCCAGGTGGCACTGAGATACATCGGCAGGCGGAAGGCTTTGCCGTCTTCCGATGCAGGGTCCCAGCTTAGCATGGCCTCAATGCCATAAACCTCAGCTGCACCACCATTGGCGGGATTGCCCGCAGCGGTTCCCGTGGCTGGGGCAAGCAGATTGTCAAAGTCGGTAAAGAAAGCTACTAATTCAAAACTGCGGTAAGCTTGGGTATCGATGTGACGCCAGCCCAGCTCATAAGAAAGGGACGTCTCTTCGTCGGTCTGTTTAGTCTTATCTGGATCCGTGTAACCCTTAGGACTTGGGGTCGAGATACCGCGGAACACACCCCCAAACAGCCGGCTGGTTTCGTTGAGCTCGTAAGTGAAACCCATGCCCCCTGCCATGACATTCAGATCATCGCTACGGGAGATATCTTTATTATAGTCTTCAAAATCAAACTCGAGGTGCTCAAAACGAATACCTGGACGCAGTGTCCACTTGCCGGTTTTGATCTCATCTTCGATAAACAAGGCGGTAGCCACTGTTTCCTGCCTACGGTTGGATTCTTCTCCCGGCGTGCCCGATGTGGTAAGATTAAAATCCCCCGCACCATCAGAGGTATAGCTATCCTCCCATTGAAAACGGCGCATGCGATCCTTGTGCACCCGTAAGCCTGCGGTCACACTGTGATCAATGGCGCCCAAACTAAAGTCGTAGGTTCCTGCCATTTGACCGCCATAGCTGTAGTAATCGCGGTTGTTCGCTTTGAGCTCTATTTCTTCCCCTGCGTTAAGACCACGCAGTGAATCCACCTTGTTGGGATCGAGCAGCGCCGTGTGCAGACTACTGCCGTCGACCGTATTGAGCTTATACCAGTTTCGATTGAAACGGTTGTAATAACCAGCGGCCTCAAACTTAAAATCACTGGTAGGCTCAGCGGTGTACTTCAGATAAGTGCGGTATTGAAACGCATCGATGTTGTCATACTTGGTCGCGGCATAACGATCATAGGGATTGCTGCGCGCATCTGCCTCGGACAATCCGAGGTAACTTTCATTGGCGTCAAAATCGGTGGATCCAAATTTAAAATCAAAGCGCTGCTTCAAGGCGGTATCAGGCTCCCAAAATAGTTTGAGCATCGGCTCGATTCGTTGAAAACCTGTATTCCTATCGCCATGCCCTTGAATACTACGAAAGCCATCACTGCTCTGATAATACATTTCTAAGAGATACCCAAAGCGGCCGTGTTCAGTGTCCACCGCATTACCGTAGTGAGCGTGGCCTGTGAAACTATTGTCAGAGCCATAGATAAACTTGCCATAAAATACCTCTTCCTCGGGGATCGGGGTGGAAACATAGTTAATCACTCCGCCGGTAGTGTGCGGGCCGTACTTAACCTGACTAGAGCCTTTGAGGATTTCAAATGCACTCATTCTGCCAGCATTTGGAGAGTAATAAGCCCCAGGAGAAGAATAAGGCGCGGGAGCCATCAGAATGCCATCCTCCATAATCGTGGTCTTTTCACTGCGGGTGCCCAAGTTGCCTCGAATAGAGAGATTGGGAAACAAGCCAAAGCCGTCTTCCTCACGTGTGTAGACGCCGGGCACCTTTGCTAACAGTCGGTTGATATTGGTGTAATTCTGCTGCTCGATATCTTCCTTACCTAAATAAGCTGCAGAGCCAACGAGCTCAAAGGCGCGGTCTTTGCCGCCGACGACCGTCAAGGGAGACAACTCACCATCATATTGGGCAGATGATGGCACCACTAAGATAGCACCAAACCCTGCTGCGATGGGCAGGGTAAGCATGGCTTTTCTAAATGACGGATACTTTGGGAACAGGATTCGGATGTTCATTGCTTGAAGACTAATTAAAAGGGGAGGATGAAAACGGAGGAAACGACAACGAGAGGGCGGCTCGCAGGCTTCTTATTGCGAATGAATCTCATTAACAATAAAAATCTGAATGAAATCCAATTTTTTTACCTTGCTGGAATCCTCACTCTGACCGCTATTTGAGCCAACATGTTTGCACCCAGATGGAAAAAGGAAGCCAAGCTGCTCAATAAGGCGGCCAAAAAATTTCTTCATTACAAGCGCGACCTGCTCGATGACCAACAGATCGCAGAAATTAAATCGCGGTGCCAAGACCTTCAAGCCGCAACCAAGCAAGGAGACAAGGACAAATGTGACGAGGCCTCAAAGCAGCTCCATGCAACATGCGAAAACGCATTACCCCGCCAGCAGAGACAGGGGTGGATTGAGGAAAATCTCGAGGTCATCTTCGTCGCGGTTGTCATTGCTCTCGGACTTCGTGCTTATGTGGTTCAACCCTTCCGTATTCCAACAGGGTCAATGCAACCAACCTTGAATGGAATTGTTGCCACCCAGGTATCCTCTCCAGATCAGTTTCCCAATATCACCAGCAGAACCTTGCAACGGATAACCCGCGGACGGAAATATGTGGATCTTGTTCTCGAGGAAGACAAACGCCTCCGCTCAGAAAACCCAGTGGTCGAACAACCCTACTTTCACTTTTTTACCCACACCTACATCTATTTTGATGACGGCACCAAGCTCACCTTCCCCGGCCCAAAGTCTGCACTGATGAACCGTAATGGCATGGGGTTTGGCAGCCTCTGCGGTTACCCTACGTCGGACATGAGCCAGCAAGAAAAAGACCAATACCGACTTGAGATGCTAGGTGGCTCAGCCTCGGGAATATCCTTAGAAGGTTCAAGAAATCGCCCTATCGCCTACACAAAGCCGAAGCTGGCCGCGGGCACCGTTATTGCTAGAGGCTATATTGATACTGGCGACTTAATTCTTGTGGATAAAATATCCTACAACTTCCGCCGCCCTGACCGTGGAGAGGTTTTTGTTTTTGACACACGGGACATCAAAAAAATCCACTCT
>Ga0213861_10003057_pt1 | contig 13967 bp, 8 predicted proteins | sample PICome_4_FD_160110 | JGI IMG/M metagenome (GOLD analysis project Ga0213861, IMG submission 160110) | Coastal seawater microbial communities near Pivers Island, North Carolina, United States - PICO131 | ecosystem: Environmental > Aquatic > Marine > Coastal | place: USA: North Carolina | collected... | reverse complement strand
TCAAGGTGCAGCCGGTGAAATAGGTGCTAGTGGAGCTCAAGGTTCTGCTGGTGAAATAGGTGCTAGTGGAGCAACGGGTGTTGGTGAAATAGGTGCAAGTGGTGCACAAGGTGCTGCTGGTGAAATAGGTGCTAGTGGAGCTCAAGGTTCTATAGGATTAACTGGTGCAACAGGTTCTTCTGCAGGTGGTGGAAGTCTTATAGTAAAAGATGAAGGTGTACAAGTAGGTGCAACTGGATATACCACAATGAACTTTGTTGGTACCGATGTATTGGCAGAAGATAGTGGAACTCCTGGCCAAGTAAATGTTTATATACCAACGCCAACTTTCTTATCTCACTTTAATACAACAGATGGGACTAATGATGCTAGTGTGGATGGAAATAAATCTTTTACTTCTCCTAGAATTAGTTCTCCAACAGCTGAAGGTAATCCGTTCCAAACTGGTAGTGGAGGCAATACTCCGTGGGCAGGTTCAAATAAAGCTACATATGATACTCCCGTAACAACAGGAAGAATCATATACAATACTTTAAATCCATGTACAGGTTTTAGTGCAGATGCAACAGGTGATGCCAAAATTATAGTTAGAGTATATCAAGCAGATGGTATTAATATTTTAACGGGTGGTACTTTAGATACTTCTGCAACTAATGCATTATATCAAAATCAAACATTTACAAACGGTACAGGTATAACACTTCAAGTTTCAAATTACGGAGCCGATTTACCAACTAAATTTAAAGCTAGTGTTACAATCACAGTAGATGCTGGAACTATTCTTGCTGCAAATGGTTTTACTGGTGGGCGTTATCATGTTTCTTTTCAAATGACAACAGATACTACAACTGATGGTGGTAATACATACACATATTTTGGACCAAACGGAAATTCATCAACATCTTATAATGGTGAAACTAACGATGTATTTTTTGATACAGACCCATCTACGCCAAATATTAATGGTACTACAGCTATAATAGAATCTACTACACCAACTAGTATATTAACAAAACATTTAAGTGGAGTAGAATATTATATACTTAATTCACAATTTGAATTAGATGTTACTGATATTGATAATTTTAATGCTAATACTCAAGGTCGAAGTACAGCTGCTGTTTGGAATTTTAGAATACAAGGACAAGATTATGGTTTACCTACTAGACAATTAGAGGCATGGAATTTAGCTTATGGTAGTATGCCAGCATGGACAAATCAATTTGATGTGCAAAATGTAGCTTTCATATATGATACATGGGCTATAAATAATACTAACTATAGATTTAGAAATACTGATGCATTTGCGCAGGCTAATGTTTATGACCCATGGGACGTTGGTAATACAGTAAACTCTACTGGAGCTAGCATTCTAGTTGATACTTATTCTACAACAGGGAATTCAAATACTTTAAGAGAAAGGTTTGATGATGAGCAATATAGATTAGAAAGAACAGGTAGTTATTCAGCATTTAATCCAGCGGCAACATTAACTGCAACAGGATTAGCAAACCAAACAGGTTCTTCTTCTCCATTCTGCCAAGCATGTACAGTAGGAAGTAATGTTGTTCAACCACATAAATTCTTTAAAGATAACGGTGATAGTCCATCTTATGGTCAATTAACTGGTTCATTAGCTTCATATAAACCAGATAAATCAGGAACTAATCCTGACTATAGTGGTGCAGGGTATCAAGTAACTTCTACTTATCATAGGTTATTTCATACAACAGGAAGTTTAACAGATCCTATTGCATCTTTTGAATTTGAATTTAATGGTGATTTTGTTGGTGCATCTGCATATGAAGATTTAGTTAATGAAAATATTAAGATTTACATAAGAAAAGAAAATCAATCAGGTGGTGGTGGAAATACTGGTTATAGTGCAGTTCCTTTATCATTACATGGTTCGGCACCTTTTACTACAATATTGGATCCACCTAGTGGTGTTGATACAGCTTCAGCTGCATGTAGAACAACTGTATCTGGTCCAAATAATACAATCTCCGGTACATTTGGAGGATTTAACGCAACGGAAGGTTTTTATATGGAATTACAAATTGTTAATGCAGCGGTTCGTATTAACCAAATAATTATAAAATTAATTTATGCTAACGGAACTGTTGTTCAAGGTTAAGAATAAATATAAAAAGAGAATAAAGACAAATGGGATTTAGTACTACAGAAGTAAATAAGTTAACCTTTAAGGTACAGGCAGGTGGTGTTATTGATGCTGACTCAGGATCAAGATGGTATGAAGCTAGACTAGCCTTTAGTCCTAAGGTCTTACCTTCTAGAATATTAACAAATTATAATTTAATTCCTACTGCAAATGTTTTATCTGATGCTGTAGCTAATGCGGCTGCCGATCCTACTAATATAGAGAATCTTTCTGCTGCAACAAGTGCAGTGCGATTAAGTAGAGTTACAAGTGGAGCTGATAATACATGGATAGCTTATAATACTTTAGATACACCATCTTCCGGTGTTAAACAAAATTGGATTGCTCCACCGTCAGTCCCACAAGCATCTGGTGCAGGATCAGGTGGTTATGGTATTATATTATGGAGTGGTGATCCAAATGGTGCAGCTGGAACATTCAATCAAATATTTACTTCTGCTGAACAAGATAATAATCCAGGTTATGTCGGTTGGGTATGGAATTATGATATGGGAGTTTTATTCCTAGCAAATGATTTAGTAAGTGCAATATCATCAAATGCCGGCGGTAATTATAGTGGAGGATTTGAATTATATGTAACAGGATTTAGATATGTAGGTACAACCGGTGGCGGTGGTGGTGCTGGTTCTGCTGGTGCTACTGGTGCTCAGGGTGCAAGCGGATCACAAGGTGCAATTGGATTACAAGGAGCAACTGGTGAAGGCGGTACAATTGGTTCTACTGGATCACAAGGATCTATAGGTTTACAAGGAGCAACAGGAGAAGGAGGTACAATTGGTTCTACTGGATCACAAGGAGCTGCAGGTGAACAAGGAGCTGTAGGTTTACAAGGTGCTACTGGAGAAGGTGGTGCAATAGGTTCTACTGGATCACAGGGGGCTGCGGGTGAACAAGGAGCTGTAGGTTTACAAGGTGCTACTGGAGAAGGCGGTGCAATAGGTTCTACTGGATCACAAGGAGCTGCAGGTTTACAAGGTGCTACTGGGGAAGGTGGTACAATTGGTTCTACTGGGTCACAAGGAGCTGCAGGTGAACAAGGAGCAATTGGATTACAAGGAGCAACAGGAGAAGTAGGTAAAACAGGAACACAAGGAGCTGCAGGTGAACAAGGAGCAATTGGATTACAAGGTGCTACTGGAGAAGGTGGTACAATTGGTTCTACTGGGTCACAAGGAGCTGCAGGTGAACAAGGAGCAATTGGATTACAAGGAGCAACTGGTGAAGGTGGTGTAATTGGTAACCAAGGAGCAACTGGGGATATTGGTAAACAAGGTGCTATAGGTTTACAAGGAGCAACTGGTGAAGGCGGAGCAATAGGTTCTACTGGATCACAAGGAGCAATTGGTTTACAAGGTGCTACAGGAGAAGCCGGTGAAATTGGTTTACAAGGAGCAACTGGAGATAAAGGTGTAACTGGAACCCAAGGAGCAACAGGAACACAAGGAGAAGGTGGTACAATTGGTTCTACTGGAACACAAGGAGCTGCAGGTACACAAGGAGCTATAGGTTTACAAGGAGCAACTGGAGAAGGAGGTACAATTGGTTCTACTGGATCACAAGGAGCTTCAGGTAAACAAGGTGAAGTTGGTTTACAAGGAGCAAGCGGATCACAAGGGGCTGCAGGTACCCAAGGAGCTATAGGTTTACAAGGTGCAACAGGAGAAGTTGGTAAAACAGGATTACAAGGAGCAACTGGTGATAAAGGACTGGTTGGAACTCAAGGAGCAACAGGAGAACAGGGTGAAGGTGGCGCAATCGGATCAACTGGATCTCAGGGTGCTGCAGGTACCCAAGGAGCTATAGGTTTACAAGGAGCAACTGGAGAAGGTGGTGCAATAGGTACACAAGGAGCAACTGGAGATATTGGTAAACAAGGAGCAATTGGTTTACAAGGTGCAAGTGGATCACAAGGAGCTGATGGTGAACAAGGAGCTATAGGTTTACAAGGAGCAACTGGAGAAGGTGGTGCAATTGGTAACCAAGGAGCAACGGGAGATATTGGTAAACAAGGAGCAATCGGTTTACAAGGTGCAACGGGAGAAGCAGGTAAAACTGGAGGCCAAGGTGCAAGCGGATCACAAGGATCTATAGGTTTACAAGGTGCTACTGGAGAAGGTGGTGCAATAGGTAACCAAGGAGCAACTGGAGATATTGGTAAACAAGGAGCAATCGGTTTACAAGGTGCAACAGGAGAAGTTGGAAAAACAGGAACACAAGGTGCAGATGGTAACCAAGGAGCAATTGGATTACAAGGTGCAACAGGAGAAGGTGGTGCTATAGGTGAACAAGGAGCAACAGGAACACAAGGTAAGATTGGTGCTGATGGTAACCAAGGTGCAATAGGTAATCAAGGAGCAATTGGTAATCAAGGTGCAATTGGTTTACAGGGTGCAACTGGAGAAGGTGGTGTAATTGGTAACCAAGGAGCAACTGGAGCAATAGGTAAACAAGGTGCAATTGGATTACAAGGTGCAACAGGAGAAGTTGGAAAAACAGGAACACAAGGTGCAATTGGATTACAAGGTTCTACTGGATCACAAGGTGCTGATGGTGAACAAGGAGCTATAGGTTTACAAGGATCAACTGGTACACAAGGTAAGATTGGTGCAATTGGATTACAAGGTTCTACTGGATCACAAGGTGCTGATGGTAACCAAGGTGCAATCGGTTTACAAGGAGCAACTGGAGAAGGCGGTGTAATTGGTAACCAAGGAGCAACTGGAGATATTGGTAAACAAGGAGCAATCGGTTTACAAGGAGCAACAGGAGAAGTTGGAAAAACAGGAACACAAGGTGCAATTGGATTACAAGGTTCTACTGGATCACAAGGTGCTGATGGTGAACAAGGAGCTATAGGTTTACAAGGATCAACTGGTACACAAGGTAAGATTGGTGCTGATGGTAACCAAGGTGCAATTGGTAATCAAGGTGCTGATGGTAACCAAGGTGCAATCGGTTTACAAGGAGCAACTGGAGAAGTAGGCAAACAAGGTTCTGCAGGTGAACAAGGAGCAACTGGTACACAAGGTAAGATTGGTGCTGATGGTAACCAAGGTGCAATAGGTAACCAAGGTGCAATAGGTAATCAAGGTGCAATCGGTTTACAAGGTGCAACAGGAGAAATTGGTGCAGTAGGTAAACAAGGAGCTGCAGGTGAACAAGGAGCAATAGGTAATCAAGGAGCCGTTGGTTTACAAGGTTCTACTGGATCACAAGGTGATAGAGGATTTACTGGTTCTACTGGTACACAAGGTGCAGCAGGTGAACAAGGTGCAGCAGGCGAACAAGGTGCTATAGGTAATCAAGGTGCTGTAGGTTTACAAGGAGCAACTGGTGAAGTTGGTAAACAAGGAGCAGTTGGAACTCAGGGAGCAACTGGTACACAAGGTAAGATTGGTGCTGATGGTAACCAAGGTGCAATAGGTAACCAAGGTGCAATAGGTAATCAAGGATCAATCGGTTTACAAGGTGCAACAGGAGAAATTGGTGCAGTAGGTAAACAAGGAGCTGCAGGTGAACAAGGAGCAATAGGTAATCAAGGTGCAATTGGATTACAGGGTTCTACTGGATCACAAGGTGCAGCAGGTGAACAAGGAGCAATCGGTTTACAAGGTGCAACAGGAGAAGTTGGAAAAACAGGAACACAAGGTGCTGTAGGTAATCAAGGTGCTATCGGTTTACAAGGAGCTACTGGTGAAGTTGGCAAACAAGGATCAGTTGGAACTCAAGGAGCAACAGGAACACAAGGTAAGATTGGTGCTGACGGTAACCAAGGTGCTGTAGGTAATCAAGGTGCTGTCGGTTTACAAGGTTCTACTGGTGCAATAGGTAACCAAGGTGCTATAGGATTACAAGGAGCAACTGGAGATAAAGGTGTAACTGGAACTCAAGGAGCAACAGGAACGCAAGGTGAAGATGGTGCTGTAGGTAATCAAGGAGCAACTGGTGCAATAGGTAATCAAGGAGCAATCGGTTTACAAGGTGCAACAGGAGAAGTAGGCAAACAAGGTTCTGCAGGTGAACAAGGAGCAACAGGAACACAAGGTAAGATTGGTGCTGTAGGTAATCAAGGTGCAATTGGTAATCAAGGAGCCGTTGGTAATCAAGGTGCAATCGGTTTACAAGGAGCAACTGGTGAAGTTGGTAAAACAGGAACACAAGGAGCTGCAGGTAATCAAGGTGCTGTAGGTAATCAAGGTGCAATTGGATTACAGGGTTCTACTGGATCACAAGGTGATAGAGGATTTACTGGTTCTACTGGTACACAAGGTGCAGCAGGTGAACAAGGTGCTGTAGGTAATCAAGGAGCACAAGGTAATCAAGGTGCAATCGGTTTACAAGGAGCAACTGGTGAAGTTGGTAAACAAGGTTCTGCAGGTGAACAAGGAGCAACAGGTACACAAGGTAAGATTGGTGCATTAGGTAATCAAGGAGCAATTGGTGAACAAGGAGCAACTGGTGCAATTGGTAATCAAGGTGCAATAGGTAATCAAGGAGCAATTGGTTTACAAGGATCTACTGGTGCTGTAGGTAAACAAGGTGCAACGGGATTAAGAGGAGCTGCTGGTTTACAAGGAGCTACAGGTACACAAGGTGCTACAGGTAACCAAGGAGCAATCGGTTTACAAGGTGCAACTGGTGAAGTTGGTAAACAAGGTGCAGTTGGAACTCAAGGAGCAACAGGTCAACAAGGTAAAACTGGAGGCCAAGGTGCAGCAGGAGAACAAGGTGCAATAGGTAATCAAGGTGCAATTGGATTACAAGGTGCAACAGGAGAAATTGGTGCAGTAGGTAAACAAGGAGCTATAGGTGAACAAGGAGCAACTGGTACACAAGGTAAAACTGGAGGCCAAGGTGCTATAGGTTTACAAGGAGCTACAGGTAATCAAGGTGCAATTGGATTACAAGGTGCAACAGGAGAAATTGGTGCAGTAGGTAAACAAGGAGCTATAGGTGAACAAGGAGCAACAGGAACACAAGGTAAGATTGGTGCCGATGGTAATCAAGGTGCCGTTGGTAATCAAGGTGCAATTGGTAATCAAGGTGCAATTGGATTGCAAGGTGCAACAGGAGAAGTTGGTAAACAAGGTTCTGCAGGTGAACAAGGAGCAACTGGTACACAAGGTAAAACTGGAGGCCAAGGTGCTGTAGGTTTACAAGGAGCAACTGGTGCTGTAGGTGAACAAGGTGCAGCAGGTGAACAAGGTGCAGCAGGTGAACAAGGTGCTGTAGGTAATCAAGGTGCAATTGGTAATCAAGGATCAATCGGTTTACAAGGTGCAACAGGAGAAGTAGGCAAACAAGGAGCTGTAGGAACTCAAGGAGCAACAGGTCAACAAGGTAAAACTGGAGGCCAAGGAGCAGTAGGTTTACAAGGAGCAACTGGTGCTGTAGGTGAACAAGGTGCAGCAGGTGAACAAGGTGCTGTAGGTGAACAAGGTGCTGTAGGTAATCAAGGTGCAATTGGTAATCAAGGTGCAATCGGTTTACAAGGAGCAACTGGTGAAGTTGGTAAACAAGGTTCTGCAGGTGAACAAGGAGCAACAGGTACACAAGGTAAGATTGGTGCATTAGGTAATCAAGGTGCTGTAGGTAATCAAGGTGCAATAGGTAATCAAGGAGCAATTGGTTTACAAGGTGCAACTGGTGAAGTTGGTAAACAAGGTGCAGTTGGAACTCAAGGAGCAACAGGCCAACAAGGTAAAACTGGAGGCCAAGGTGCTGTAGGTTTACAAGGTTCTACTGGATCACAAGGTGATAGAGGATTTACTGGTTCTACTGGTACACAAGGTGCAGCAGGTGAACAAGGTGCTGTAGGTAATCAAGGAGCAATTGGTAATCAAGGTGCAATTGGATTACAAGGTGCAACAGGAGAAGTTGGTAAACAAGGTGCAGTTGGAACTCAAGGAGCAACAGGTCAACAAGGTAAAACTGGAGGCCAAGGTGCAGCAGGTAATCAAGGTGCAATAGGTAATCAAGGATCAATCGGTTTACAAGGTGCAACAGGAGAAATTGGTGCAGTAGGTAAACAAGGAGCTATAGGTGAACAAGGTGCTGTAGGTTTACAAGGATCTACTGGTGCTATAGGTAATCAAGGTGCAATTGGTAATCAAGGTGCTGTAGGTAATCAAGGATCAATCGGTTTACAAGGTGCAACAGGAGAAGTTGGTAAACAAGGAGCGGTTGGAACTCAAGGAGCAACAGGAACACAAGGTAAGATTGGTGCACTAGGTAATCAAGGAGCAATTGGTGAACAAGGAGCAACTGGTGCAATAGGTAATCAAGGTGCTGTCGGTTTACAAGGTGCAACAGGTGAAGTTGGTAAACAAGGAGCTATAGGTAATCAAGGAGCAACGGGATTAAGAGGAGCTGCTGGTTTACAAGGAGCTACAGGTACACAAGGTGTAGCAGGTAATCAAGGTGCAATTGGATTGCAAGGCGCAACTGGAGAAGTCGGTAAACAAGGAGCTATAGGTAATCAAGGTGCTGCAGGTAATCAAGGAGCAGCAGGTGAACAAGGTGCTATAGGTTTACAAGGAGCTACAGGTACACAAGGAGCAATTGGTTTACAAGGAGCAACTGGTGATAGAGGAGAAGTTGGTAAACAAGGAGCCATAGGTAATCAAGGTGCAGTTGGAACTCAAGGTGCAGCAGGTAATCAAGGTGCAGTAGGCGAACAAGGTGCTGTAGGTTTACAAGGAGCTACAGGTACACAAGGTAAGATTGGTGCTTTAGGTAATCAAGGTGCTGTAGGTAATCAAGGAGCCGTTGGTCAACAAGGAGCAATCGGTTTACAAGGAGCAACTGGTGAAGTTGGTAAACAAGGAGCCATAGGTAATCAAGGAGCAACAGGTCAACAAGGTAAAACTGGAGGCCAAGGAGCAGCAGGTAATCAAGGAGCAGTAGGTGAACAAGGTGCAATTGGTAATCAAGGTGCAATTGGATTGCAAGGTGCAACTGGAGAAGTCGGTAAACAAGGAGCCATAGGTAATCAAGGTGCAAGAGGTAATCAAGGAGCCGTTGGTTTACAAGGAGCAACTGGTGCAATTGGTAATCAAGGAGCTGCAGGTAATCAAGGTGCAGCTGGAACTCAAGGTGCAGCTGGTGAACAAGGTAAAACTGGTAATCAAGGTGCTGTAGGTTTACAAGGAGCAACTGGTGCAATTGGTAATCAAGGTGCTGTAGGTAATCAAGGTGCTGCAGGTAATCAAGGTGCAATTGGTTTACAGGGTGCAACAGGAGAAGTAGGTAAACAAGGAGCTGTAGGAACTCAAGGAGCAACTGGAACACAAGGTAAGATTGGTGCTGATGGTAATCAAGGTGCTGTAGGTAACCAAGGAGCCGTAGGTCAACAAGGTGCAATTGGTTTACAGGGTGCAACAGGAGAAGTAGGTAAACAAGGAGCTATAGGTAATCAAGGAGCAACAGGTCAACAAGGTAAAACTGGAGGCCAAGGTGCTGTAGGTTTACAAGGAGCAACTGGTGCTGTAGGTAATCAAGGAGCTGCAGGTAATCAAGGTGCAACAGGAGAAGTAGGTAAACAAGGAGCTATAGGTAATCAAGGAGCAATTGGTGAACAAGGTAAAACTGGAGGCCAAGGTGCTGTAGGTTTACAAGGAGCAACTGGTGCTGTAGGTAATCAAGGAGCAATTGGTTTACAAGGAGCAACTGGTGATAGAGGAGAAGTTGGTAAACAAGGAGCCGTTGGTAATCAAGGTGCAATTGGTTTACAGGGTGCAGCAGGTAATCAAGGTGCAGTAGGCGAACAAGGTGCTGTAGGTTTACAAGGAGCTACAGGTACACAAGGTAAGATTGGTGCTGATGGTAACCAAGGAGCCATAGGTAATCAAGGTGCTGCAGGTAATCAAGGTGCAATTGGTTTACAAGGAGCAACTGGTGAAGTAGGTAAACAAGGAGCTGTAGGAACTCAAGGAGCAACTGGTACACAAGGTAAGATTGGTGCCGTTGGTAATCAAGGTGCAGTTGGCGAACAAGGTGCTACTGGTGCAATAGGTAAACAAGGAGCTATAGGTAATCAAGGTGCTGCAGGTAATCAAGGAGCAGCAGGTGAACAAGGTAGAGTTGGTAATCAAGGTGCTGTAGGTAATCAAGGTGCAATAGGTGAAGTAGGTAAACAAGGAGCAATTGGTGAACAAGGAGCCACAGGAATACAAGGTAAACAAGGATCTGTAGGTAATCAAGGTGCAATTGGATTCCAAGGAGCAACAGGAGCAATAGGTAAACAAGGAGCAATAGGTAAACAAGGTGCTACCGGTGAAAAAGGTGGTAAAGGTGACACAGGTCTTGAAGGATTTAGAGGATCAACAGGGGTTACTGGTAATCAAGGTGTTGTTGGAGAGAAAGGATCTACAGGTACAACAGGTTCAGTTGGTAATAGGGGTGTTGTTGGTAATCAAGGTGCACTAGGTAATCAAGGAGCAATTGGTGAACAAGGAGCTGTAGGTACACAAGGTAAAGAAGGAGCAGTTGGAACTCAAGGAGCTATAGGTTTACAAGGTGCTGTAGGTAATAAAGGTGCTATAGGTAATCAAGGTGCTGCAGGTAATCAAGGTGCACAAGGTGCAGTTGGTAATCAAGGTGCACAAGGTGCAGTTGGTAATCAAGGTGCAGTTGGAACTCAAGGGCTAGCAGGTAATATAGGTGCAACAGGTAATCAAGGAGCTGCAGGTACACAAGGTAAAGAAGGAGCAGTTGGTAATCAAGGAGCACAAGGTAATATTGGTAATCAAGGTAACCAAGGAGCCGTTGGTAATCAAGGTGCACAAGGTGCAGTTGGTAATCAAGGTGCTGTAGGTAAACAAGGTAATCAAGGTAATATAGGTGCAACAGGTAACCAAGGTGCACAAGGTAATATTGGTAATCAAGGTAACCAAGGAGCCGTTGGTAATCAAGGAGCACAAGGTGCAGTCGGTTTACAAGGTGCAGCCGGTGAACAAGGTAAAATTGGTAATATAGGTGCAACAGGTAACCAAGGTGCACAAGGTAATATTGGTAATCAAGGTAACCAAGGAGCCGTTGGTAACCAAGGTGCACAAGGTGCAGTTGGTAATGGAGGTGCAACAGGTAATCAAGGTGCAGTCGGTTTACAAGGTGCAGCCGGTGAACAAGGTAAAATTGGTAATCAAGGAGCAGCAGGTAATCAAGGAGCAGTAGGTAAACAAGGTAATCAAGGTAATATAGGTGCAACAGGTAACCAAGGTGCACAAGGTGCAGTTGGTAATCAAGGTGCTGTAGGTAATCAAGGAGCAACTGGAAATAAAGGATTAGATGGAACTCAAGGAGCCGTTGGTAATCAAGGAGCACAAGGTGCCGTAGGTAATGCCGGTGCCGTAGGTAATCAAGGTGCACAAGGTAAAACTGGTGCAACGGGTAATGCCGGTGCCGTAGGTAATCAAGGAGCACAAGGTAATATTGGTAATCAAGGTAATCAAGGTGCTGTAGGTAATCAAGGAGCACAAGGTGCAACAGGTGGTGTTGGTAAACAAGGTGCAACAGGTAATCAAGGTGCAACTGGTACTACAAGCCAATTCCCAGTAACAATTAATGGTGGTAGTTCAACTACGATTAAATCAGTAAATGTTGATACTAAAGCACAATGTGTTACATATACATTAGTTAATGGAAGTTCTTATTCTGTACAAATGTGTGGATAATATATGAAAGTAATTAGATTTATAATAGCATTAACTAAATACATTATTTGGGGAGATCAAGTAACAACTGATAAATATAACAATAGAATGGCTATATGTGAACAGTGTACTTCTAAATGCGGTAATAAATGTTGTATATGTGGTTGTTATTTAAAGAAAAAAGCTAAATGGTCAACTGAAAGTTGTCCACAAAATAAATGGTAAACTATGGGATGCGGTTGCGGTAAAGCTAAAGAGAAAAACACAGAGAGGCAAACAACGGTAGCTAGAATAAGAAATACTGTTAAAAAGGTTTGGGAATCAACACAACCAGATCAACCAACTCATGTTATTAAAAGAATAAATAAAAAATAAATTAAGATGGACTCATTAACATCAAAGCCTTCGTGCATAGAAGATTTAAAAGAATTGGTTAATAACTTAACTGATCGTGATGTTAATATTAAAAACCATCTTCAATGTATTAAATCAATCTTAGAAGATAAAAGAATTAAGAATGATGCAACTAAAATAAAGAAGATTAAACAAATTCTTAAAAATGGCTAACGGAGAACAGAATGGTTGGAATGAATATTCTAAACTTGTAATTGCAGAATTAGAAAGGCTTAATGACGGTATAACAAATCTTAATGTTGAGATCCAAGATCTTAAAAGAGAGATAGCTGAACTTAAAGTAAAGGAAGACTTTGCTAAAGAACTTTGGAAATGGAAACAAGCAGTTGATGAGGTTGCTTCACCTAGTCAATTAAAATCTACAGTTAAAGATGTAGCTGAATTAAAAACCTTCAAAACACAGGCTATAACTATATGGGCTGTAGTTCAATTAATAACAACCGCTATCTTTGCATACTTTAAATTTATTAAATAAGATATATAAAACAAATAACAAGTAATTATGATAGCAACACTAAATGTTTTTGGAAAAGGCGAATGGTCAACAAAAATAACTTCTCTATTAAGCCCAGGGGAATGGATTGATTATGATGAATCAAATTATGATTTAGCCACTGCTTCATTAGAGTGGATTATTGCCGAAGAAGACGGTGAAAAAAGATCTAAAATAGCATCTACATATTTAAGTGATGTAACATATAAAACTTTATTTAAGGGGTTAGATGATTTAGAAGGTGTAACTGTTGGTGATGGTTTAGTAGTTGGACCAGGTTCGCTAATTAGACCAAGTACAGTCATTGGAAATCAAGTTTATATTGGTGCTGGTACTATTATTGATATAAACTGTATCATTGAAGATGATGTAACTATTGGCGATAATGTAACTATTACATCAGGCTCTTTAATAGAAAAAGGATCTACTGTAAAAAGTGGTTCTATAATTTAATTCTACTATATCTTTCAATTCTTAACTTTTTTTGTTATATTTTATTTAAATAAATAAACTATAAAAACAACAATATGATAGACGATTGGTTAAACCAAAACCCGGACGATGGCTTTGATCCTAATGATCATGGTATTGAAATGGATGAAATCGCAAAATTACACGCAATGGCAGATATGAAAGAAGATCAGGAAATATGGGCAAGAGAACAGGCTAATAAATTTTATAATGATTTTGAAACATTAGACATTAAAGAATCTATATTAGCTGTAACTAGTTTAATTAAAACAAAGGTCTTAAATATTAATCAAGTAAATACTATGTTAGATAATATGATAGAAGTATTTTCTCAAGATGAGGAATACGAAAAATGTCATACTGTTAATGAAATAAAAAAAGGTTTAAACTAATGTTATATTTTGAAGCAACAAATATCGAAGAATTAGAAATAGAAGCTCAAAAAAGAGCTCATGAAGTTTCTGTATTTACAACAACTGCAATTATTGAGGCATTAAATAAAGGTGCAGATAAAGTAGTTGTAGGTATTCTTTCTACATTAAATTTAGATTTGTCAGTAGAAAAATCTGGATATTTAGATGCATTGGAAACTAATTTAGTTAGATGTGAAGAAGCCGAAGAATATGAATTATGTAAAGAATCTATTAAATGGATTAATAAACTAAGAGAATAACACACTTTATTATATACCTTATATAATATAACTAAAGAACTTTAAACCTCTTTAATGAAATGCTAGCTTATGCTAGCTTTT
>Ga0213861_10003053_pt1 | contig 13984 bp, 20 predicted proteins | sample PICome_4_FD_160110 | JGI IMG/M metagenome (GOLD analysis project Ga0213861, IMG submission 160110) | Coastal seawater microbial communities near Pivers Island, North Carolina, United States - PICO131 | ecosystem: Environmental > Aquatic > Marine > Coastal | place: USA: North Carolina... | reverse complement strand
CTTTACTTGTCTAAACAAGTTGAGACTTGGGTGCTAGCACACACATTGCAAACGCTGCATGACAATCCATGCAAGAAGCCCATCAGTTAACGCTGGTGGTCTATTCAGCAGTATCTTAAGAAAATTTCTTACGCGTCTTGTAGTATTGCCAATAGACAAGATTCCGCTAATTCCGAAGACGGCTTTTCAGAACCTAGTGGGGTTGCCCAACCTGCTTTTTCAATAATGCTACGCTTTTGCCAAATGCCGGCTTTATCTAAATCGGCCATGATATCAGCAGAGGCGGGATCAGCTACAGAACGAGCAAGGCAATGCGGCGTAAGAGCAGCTGCAACCGCTGAATTAGATGCTTCTTGTGTCATTTTGGAAGCTGTACCTTCTGTTACCCAGCCACCCCAGTTAAAACCTATAATTGTTAGGGCAACAGCCCCTGCTACTGCGCCTTGAAGTGACGGCACCGTCCATTTAGGAAGTTCCACACAAATTCCAATCTTTCGAGAAATAAACGCAAAATCGCGTTATATAAATACACGATAACACAGTTACCCTAATTAAAAGACCAATAAAAAATTCTTTGTCTGATAGCGCAATGCCCCCATCAGTTTAATCGCTGGTGGGCTTTTTTTCGTCCTTTGTTGTCGTCTTTGAGGAGAATCCAAAACTAGTTTGAGTCGACGACTGCGCCTGTCTTCTGGTCCACTGCTCTTACTTTTCCCTGTGCACATGATGGACTGCTAACGGCATGTTCAAACTCATTGTGGATCATTTTTGAGTTGTTTGGCGTTCCTGTATGAATGACTCTCCAAGACCCGTCTGAAGTTTGAACCTCAATATTTACAACTTTCCGGCTCGGATGTCTCAAATGCTTCATGTGTTTTCTCCCTATTTAAACAAAAGATAGGAAGCCTCCCATCCCAAAACTTGCAAACAACTACCATGACTACACACAATCATGCACTGAGCCCATCAGTTAACGCTGGTGGGCTTTTTTTTGAGTCTGCAAAATCAATTAGCGCGACAAAATGTCTACTCGTTTTCAAACCATACAAACACCACATCAGCAATGTTAGGTTTTCTCCCTGACGCTAAGCCTCACCAGTTGGACTTCCCCCTTTTCTGGTGGGGCTTTTTATAACCTGAGTATAATGCCCTGTTGTGATTTGGAAACCTGTGAATAGGTGATCCTTATGCATTGTATCGTATTGTCGCACCAACTTGTATGCGCCAGCGCACTATCCATTTCACAATAGAGTATTATTCAGTGAACGGAGTTGAATATGTTGTTAACCGCGAAACTAAACTTAATGTCCGGGATGGTCATTGGCGCTGCTGCTATAATGGTCATGAGGCAGGTGTGCAAACGTAAACAGCGCAAGAAACACCAGGAAACCTCTGCACCCGTTGCTGCGTCTGACTGACACTCTAAAGGTTGCCGGAAGAGTGGTGGCCCAGGAGTAACTCCAGACAGACGATATTGTCACATCACAATTAAATCGGCTTAATCTGCCCAAGGAATCTCAAATGAAGTTATATGCCATCATAATTGCAGCCTTTCTATCCACTCCTACCTTCGCGGCTGAAGTTTCGATTGAAATGCTAAATAAAGATGTCAACGGAAATAAGATGGTATACAGCCAAGAAGTTGCCAAAGTTGAAGTTGGTGATACTGTTACTTGGCTTCCAGCCTCAAAAGGCCACAACGTAGAAATAATTTCATCTCCTAACAAGATGAAGTTTAAATCAAAGAATAGTAAGGAAGCTAAAATCACTTTTGATACGCCAGGCATTTACTATTACTGGTGCACACCTCACAAGGGCATGGGTATGATTGGCCTGGTTGTTGTCGGTAATGACCTGTCAAACATTGATGATATTGCGAGTGCCAAAGCAATTGGGAAGAGCAAAAAGAAATTGAAGACTCTTCTTGCCAGCCTGAAGTAGTTCCGTCTGATCCCCTCCTTTTACCGTGTCTAACGTTTAGGGGGGCGTCAACAAACATGAAAAACAAAACAACAACTGACCCTCTAGCCCCTTTTTTGAAGTCGTGAGATTGCGATGGGTACTGGGGTATGATTTCAGTCACATCATTCAGTCGTGATACGAATAAACGCGCCTTCGTCGTCTTAAACGTGTATAGTTCATTGAAGCATCTTCGTGAGACAGTTAAAGGGGCGGTAGTTAACAGCTCCTTCTTGATGGGGCTTTTCTAGCAGATTTCTTATAAGCATGTGTCTTTGGAGGTTGTGATGGCATTATCCGTGAACATCGAAGTGCAGACAAAAAATGGCAGCTGGTGGGGTGTTTGCCTTGGGGTGCCTAACGACCATCAAACCATACAATCTGAATTTAGAAATGCTGTCAAAAGCCCAATGTGCGTAAAAGGCCGCGCCAGGGCAGTAAACCAGGAAACAGGTGAGGTTGTAGCCTCCAGCTGAGCTATTAGCTTATCAGTGGAGGCTTTATTGAATGCTTTAGCTGACTTGAGCCGCAATGTAGACACACAACGCAATAATTAACAGCTTTCCGTAATCTAAGTCAAAAGCTGTACCTTCGCCAAATTTCTCCTCGAAGGCGTTCTTCTGAGTTTCTTGAGCCATTGTTGACTGTGCAATCTCTTGTGCAGCTTTATATGGACGTCCGCTTTTCTTTGTGACTGCTGTCTTAACAGCTGCCTTTTTGATTGGCGCCTTCTTTGCTGCAGGTGCTTTTGCCATAATTTTTCGGCCTCCTTGTAAAAAAATATCAACAGCTGTTTAAGCGGTTGCTGCACAATAATAAAATCATCTCATCATAAGTCATGTCTAGGTTAATAGAGCAGGATCGGTAGAAGTAGCCTTTAGATAAACCAGGCATCAAATTAGCCTCAACGAAGTGTGGCAAACCCCTTGCGCACAGCCTTATGTCTATCCTACCAAAGGATCGCCCCCCCAAGGCTTTGAATACGGATTTTCCGACCTCTGATAGTTTCTCGTGTAGCGTTTTGTTTTTAACTTTTCTAACTGTTTCTTGGTCTAGTCTTTTGATGTCAAAATCCAACAACCTGTGACCGCGGTGGTTTTTTGGAGCTATTATCTCAATTGGCATCGCAGTCAAAACGCTGCTCAATTCATCTTCAAGAATTCCAACGCTAAACTCTCGGCCCACCAAATAGCTTTCAATCAGCACGTCACAATTAAGGGCATCAAAAATTTGTTTTATTTTGGTATCTAGCTGTTCCCGATTGAAAACGAGAGATAAATCGTCAATTCCGATACTGTCCCCACCGATAACAGGTTTCACAAAAACTGGATAGGCTATGCCCATGTTTTTGTATGTGGATTCACCACTTTTTTTAATGACCACATAGTCGGCAGTAACGATCCCAGCCTTTTTTACCAACAATTTTGCTACGCTTTTGTTGTGCTCAAGATCTAACGCAGCATGGTTCGATCCAATGTAGCAAATTTTATTGAGGTCAAGAACGTCATTCAGCCAGATTTGATTACCATCAAATTCAAAGTACTTTACACCTGAAAAAACTAGATCAGGCTTTCGTTTTACTAATTTGGCTAAGCATTCAGGTGTGGCAATCTCTGTCGTAGAAACTTTAGAATAAGCTTTTGAAAGAATATTATTAATTAATTTTGTATCAAGTGTGATTGCAACATTTTTTTGGTTCTTTTGGCCGCTGGGGTTAGGCACAGTTATTATTTCTATTGATTTTTTTTCTTTAAGGGCAATTTGGTGATGAAAATTCGTAGTATTTTCTCTCACGCTGTTCTGTGAAACATCAAGCGTTGAAGTGACAGGGCGAATTTGGTTGATCACAATTTTTGGTTTCCTCTCGTTGTTAAGTCAAATCTATAACTCCAAAATGCAGATTTATTGAAAATGCTAGAATGTTTCTAATTTCATTCTGTTTTCTCAGTTCCGCGTTGATTTTTAGCCAGCTTTTCGATCAGCCGCGCGCTTGGCTTCTGCGAGCGCATCGGTTTGGTTGTTATATTTATAAGGGCCAACATGATAGACGTCTGTGGAAACGCGCATAACGCCGAGTTTTTTCAGTGACGTATCGGACATATTCTTTTTATCAAGATTCATTATTCTGGTTCCTTGCGTTGATTATGCTCAGTATGTTTATTGATGATTTTTTATTCAGCTAATTTACCAATCAGTGTGCATTCAAATATTTGGTCGTCATTAAAAGACATTTCCCAAACTTGATTTTGGTAGATGAAAACATCTCCTTTTCCTGTTGAGAGTTTCGTACCTTTCGAAAGTGCATACAGGCACTCATTTAAGGAAATGTAGTTATCAACTGGTTTGCTTAGTTCAAATTGCTTGGCTTGTGCATTTGTGAAAAGTGAAATTGATACGGTTAAAAATATTACAATGGTTTTCATTTCATTTACTTTTCTTGGTGCCAAGTTGAATTGATCCAGGATTGGTCATTGTGTTTGCTGTTGCTAAAACTTTCACGGTGTCTTTTTTTGGCTTTTTGATTTCACGATTACCCTTGCGGCTGTTGCCTTTTGACATTTTGCTGCTCTCCTCTTGTTGATATCAGATGTTAAGAGACGTTTTGTGGGCGGTGTTTTGCGAAAGGTCGGTTTTAATTCGCGCAGCACAAAAGCAGCACTGAAAATCGCCCAGCACAAAGGGCTGCTAATAAAGCTGAATTGGGATTAAAGTAATGCTAGTTCAATTTAAGTTGCTTAGGTTTTTTTGGCCTTAAGCACTTCATCGCAATGTCTGAGGCCGCACACTGTAAATCTTCACGCTTATTTGCGCATTAGTGCGGTAGAGATAGACCATGAGCGTTTTGAGCATTAAAAGCAAGGTTATTAGCGCAGCGACAAAAAACAATAAACAACAAGCGACCCTTTCCCCCCTTTTTTGAAGTCGTGAGATTGCGATGGTTACTGGGGTGTGATTTTAGGCGGAGGATTCCAAAAATTCCTAGCCTTAAAAAGGTGTCACAAAGGGTATCACAAGCCTCTTGCCAACCTTGATAACTGTGTATAATATTCAATTAGTTAAATACTATTTATTCCGCAGCATATTGCGCCCCGCCCGTACCATCGTTCAAAAAAACAGAATTCCCTGATTGATCCTTGGCGTTGGTCGCAGGGCACTGGCGGCAGGCGACTGGCGTCAAGCGACTAGCCGCCCTGCGATTACAGGCCGGTCGCGTCAAAAATTAAATCGACACAAACATCGCTTATTAACAAGACTTCTTGATCAAGGTCTGCTATTGGCTCCTTACTCTAGTCTTTTAGAGTAATGGTTAGCGGTACGGTTTCTTCAATGAACACAAGTTGCTTTCCTTCAACGAACGTTCATAGGAGAAAATTATGAGCACAGGAAAAGTTAAGTGGTTTAACCCACAAAAAGGTTTTGGCTTTATTGAGCCAGAAGACAAATCAACAGATGTATTCGTTCATATTACAGCTGTTCAAAATTCAGGCATGGACGGCTTGGCAGAAGACCAGATGGTTTCTTACGAGCTTGAGACCGGCCAGAATGGCAAAACTTCAGCGGTTAATCTGAAGGCCCTTTAGGGCTGTCAATCATGGGCATACAGAGCCGCAATTTTGCGCTTTGTATGCCCATTTTCTGTTTTAAGACCCAAACCCCAAAACATCAATTAATTCAGCCCAAGGCTTGCATATCTTGGCGTGCTAACCGTAACCCGCTGAACCTCGCGGAATGACGGGTAATGATCGCCGCAAGCATAATGCTGGGTCGCCCAATTATCCCACATTACAACCGTTCCGGGTCGCCATTTCACCCGCATTTGATATCGCGGGTTATCAATGCAGCTATAGAGATGACGAAGCATGGCATCGGATTCATCGGCTGCCAGCTCGTTAATCGCTTCGGTAAAGGCCGCATTCACAAATAAGGTTTCAGCGCCCGACACCGGATGTTTTCGCAAAACCGGGTGGTTGGTGGCTTTTTCTCGATTGATGGTGTCGGCAAGCTCGGCCGCGCGGTCATTTTGGCCGTTTTCATTTACAAAGGAAAATCCCTTTTGAATCGTATGCCGCGCCGTTAATCCGGTTAAAAATTGCCGCATTGGCGCTGACAGACCCTCGGCAACAGCAACCATATCGACCCATAATGTGTCGCCACCGACTGGCGGAATATGCACCCCATGAAGAACCGAGGCAAAAATCGGCACTTCGCGATAGGTCATATCAGCGTGCCAAACCTCATTTTCCGGCGGGTTATCGTCATCATTACGGATGATGATGATATCCTCATAACCGGCAACTTTTGGATACATCGGCACCGCCGGTGCCAGATCACCAATCAATTTTGCAACATCAACATGTGTTTGCGGGTCGGGATGCTGGTCACGAAACACCAGAACTTTATTTTCAACCAGCATTTGGAAAAGCTGTTCAGCATTGCTGCTGTCATTGCGTTTCACAAGATCGGCAAGCTGTACCCCACTCACCTCGGCACCAAGCGCGCCCGTTAAAGGCATAATTTCGGCCGTTTTAAGCATATCATCCCCCTTTTACATTGATCTAAATAAACCCCTCATCATCGCACCGTCAATGCCGCTATCTCTGGCTTTTCAAGGTGATCCATTTGCTTTGCCAGCACGCCTATAACAAGCCTGTTTGAAACCGGCACAAAGCATTAGGCGACAGCGTCTCAGAAGGAATTATCCGCGTCAATAGGCGGCGTTGGTGTCGACTGGCGATCACCATTGGCAAAAAACAATTTTTCAGGACTTATTGTTGGAGAATTTCAGCGGAAAACAGCTTGGCACCAATGGCCAATTGCTGGCTCCAATCATGTGCCGCATCGCCATCGGCATTATCCGAAATGAATTTGAAACAGTGAAAATCAATTGCCTTTTGTTGGCATATCTTGGCAAGCGCATAGGCCTCCATATCAACAAGATCACTTGTCAATTCAGGCGGCGCGCTAACAAATTGATCGCCAGTGCCACAGCTTAGCCCGCCAGTACCGGCAAGAATCTCAGCATCATCTTCAAATGGCGTTTGTCCGAGCGCAAATCCCAAAGCGCGCACATCCATATCGCGTTGCAAAAAGCGGGTTACCCGATGAAGGCCAGCAAGACCGGGGCGTAACGCACCTGCGCTGCCATAATTCACCACCTGTTTTGGCTGGTGCATGGCAATAGCATCGCCAAGGGCAATGGCCGCATTCACCTTGCCGACACCGGTATAAACAATGGTCCACCCGGCGGCCATGTCACGCGGAAGCTCATTTTCAAGCGCGACAACCAGAAGCGTTATTTGCGGATCAAATCTAGTCATCATACGCCTTTAGCGTGATAAGCGGCATATCCAACGCGGCGCGGCCGCCAAGTGCCACCAATTCGATCACCACGGCACCGGCAGGAACAACAGCACCGCATGATTCAAGCAATGTTTTGGCAGCAAGCATCGTTCCGCCAGTGGCAAGAAGATCATCAATGATCAGAACCGACCGGCCTTGGATGGGCGCATCTTGCTGAACCGTCAATTCAGCAGTGCCATATTCAAGATCATATCCAGCCCGCACCAGCGTGCCGGGCAATTTCCCAGGTTTCCGAACCATCATTGACCCGATATTCATCCGCGATGCCAACAAAGTGGAAAACAGAAAACCGCGCGATTCAATGCCAGCAATCAAATCAATATCAAAACCGGATAATTGCGCGGCAAACTGATCAGCCGCTTGTGCCATGCCCTCGGCAGATGCCAATAGCGGGCTGATATCACGAAACAAAATGCCGGTTTTTGGAAAATCCGGATAGCTGGCGATATAATCACCAAAATCAATAGAACCGACTGACACCCCAAAACTCCTATGATAAAACCGGTATTTCCAGTATTTCCGGCATAAACAAGTTTGCATCATGGCGCAAGAATTGATCAATCACCCGGCCAAGCTTTGCCCCCTGATCGCGGCATTTTGGCAAGAGCCTAATCACCAAAACCGTGAATTATCCGAACATCCGCCATTATGGTGAGTCCCAATTGCCGTTGGTGATGTTCAGAATCATCATTCGCGCAACCGCACAACCGCGTCACGGCACATTCGCATCGCCGCGTCACGGCACATTCGCGCAATCACGTCATGGCCATGACTGCCTATTTGTGAAAGTTGTTTGCCGTTGATGGTGAGGGGCGCTAGATTGCTGTTGATAATCACCTTCGGACAAAATCATGTTTTTCTTTCCGCTTTTTGATGAAAATGCCACGAGCCGAAGACCGGTTATCGTATGGTTGATTATCGCTGCCTGTGTTTTTGCCTTTTTCTGGCAGCAATCGCTTGATGGCATTGCCGCCGAAGTGGCGATTTACCAATTCGGCTTTGTTCCGGCAATTGTGTTTCAAGGTGAAACGCTTCCCGCCGAATTTATCATTGTTCCAAACTGGGCAACCTTTATCACTTCGATGTTTTTGCATGGTGGATGGCTACATCTTGGTGGCAACATGCTGTATTTATGGATTTTTGGCGATAATGTCGAAGATTCAATGGGGCGTGGCCGCTTTATTATTTTCTATTTATTATGCGGCGCATTCGCGGCATTGGCACAAGGCCTGATTGACCCGTCATCACAAGTGCCAATGGTTGGCGCATCAGGCGGCATTGCCGGTGTTTTGGGCGCCTATCTGATGCTTCACCCAAAGGCGGCGGTGCGCTGTCTTTTCATCGTGATTGTGTTTTTCCGTTTTATCAATTTGCCAGCATGGCTGGTTCTTGGTGGCTGGATTGGCCTTCAATTTGCCGCCGCGCCACAATCGTTTAGCGGTGATGGCGGCGGGGTTGCCTATATCGCGCATATTGGCGGCTTTTTGGCAGGTCTGGCACTGATCCCTTTTTTCAAGAAAAGTCACATTTCGTTATTTGACCGCGGCCAGCCACCAAGAACATGGTCAGGACGGCCAATCAGCTTTGACGAGATGAAGCAAGATGCCCGCAAACGATTTCGCCGTAACACAAATCAATCAATGCGAAGTTCTATCCCTTCATCAAAACCCAGCCGGCCAAAAGGTCCTTGGGGTTAGGCCCTTTCGGGCTTTGAAAGTTCGGCCAGCCAAGTTAAACGCCATGCCGCCCTTGGATATTGGTTACTCTGCCAAAGTGCCATCAGCATTGACGATATTCGCCTCGGCACCAAAAGCGCGCACTTCGGCCTCAACCGTTTTTGCCGCGCTGGTGGTCACCGCAACATCAAGTCCGCTCACAACAATCGCCGTGCCAAATTGGCCGGGCTTCATCCATGGATAGCTGCCAATGCTCACCCCATCATGGCGCGCCTCAACATCGGCAAGAATGGTGGCGATATTACCCTCACCGGTTGAACATTGAACCGTGATCCGTGTCATCACAACACCGCCGGGTAATCTATGTTTCAACCCTTCAAACATGGCCTGCAAGATGGTTGGCACCCCGGGCAGAACATGAACATTGCCAATGATATAGCCAGGTGCCGCCGATAATGGGTTATCAATCAATGCGGCCGTATCTGGAATATCGGCCATTTTTTGACGTGCGGCGTTAAATTCCAGATCGGTATTGGCATAATGGGCAATAAGCCGACGTTCAGCCTCTGGATGGCGGATCACCGGCACATTGAACGCGGCGGCCACAGCATCGGTTGTGATATCATCATGCGTTGGCCCAATACCACCACTGGTAAAGACCAGATCATACGTCTTTGACAATGTTTGAACCGTATCAATGATGGTCTGTTTTTTATCGGCAATAACCCGCGCCTCGCCAAGCTGTATCCCCTGCGCGCCAAGCTGTTCGGCAAGCCAGCCAATATTTTTGTCTTTGGTGCGGCCAGACAGGATTTCATCGCCAATCACAATAATGGCGGCGGTAGGATTCGCAGAAGATGACATGAGTGAAAACCTTGAAAATGCGGATAAATGAAGATGGCAGACTTTGCTGAAATATAACCAAACTGTCAAATGACTTGATGCGTCAATGCCCCGATCAACCGCAAGAATTACAGTTTATAGGTTTCGCGATTGGCAAAATATGCTATCCCAGCGGCATTACATCATTCAAAAAGATAAGGCGTGCTTTGATCTGCCGCCGCCATAGAGATGACAATGCGAAGCGAAACAGTGATACGACATGGTGCCGAAGGCTTTGCTGGCATGCATAAAGCAGGCCGCCTTGCCGCCGAAGTGCTGGACATGATCACCCCGCATGTGATTGCCGGTGCCAGCACCGAACATCTCGATCGTTTATGTCATGACTATATTCTGGCGCATGGTGCCACCCCCGCGCCGCTGAATTATAAAGGCTTTCCAAAATCGACCTGCATTTCGCTTAATCATGTTGTTTGTCACGGAATCCCCGGGCCAAAAACGCTTCGTGATGGTGATATTCTGAATATCGACATTACTGTCATTCTTGATAGCTGGTATGGCGATACATCGCGCATGTTCTATGTTGGCGCGCCGTCGATCAAAGCCAAGCGCCTGACCGAAGTGACCTATGACTGCCTGATGCGCGGCATCGCGGCGGCGCGTGCCGGAAACACGCTTGGCGATATTGGCCATGCAATCCAATCCTATGCCGAATCCTGCCGCTTTTCGGTGGTTCGTGACTTTACCGGCCATGGTCTTGGACAGGTATTTCACACCGCCCCTACGGTTTTGCATTATGGCGAAGCCGGCAGTGGAATGATTCTTGAACCGGGGATGATTTTCACCATCGAACCAATGATCAATGCTGGTCGGGCGGAAACCAAAATTCTACATGATGGCTGGACGGCGGTAACGCGCGATAAAAGCCTGTCTGCCCAATTTGAACATTCCATTGGCATTACCGATGGCGATGCTGAAATTTTCACGCTTTCGCCAGCTGGTTTCACCCTGCCACCCTATAACGGCTAACAAGCGACTCGTTAAATTTCAAAAAGCACTGCGGTTAACCGACTTTTAATCCGTTTGGGTTATCTGTTTGGATATGACCAAACCTTCACCAGATTCGGGCAAACGCGCCACGCCAGCTGACCACGCCAAGGGACACCGCGCCCGCATGCGCGGTAAATTGCTTGAAAAAGGTAGTGCCGCCCTTACCGAATTAGAAATTTTGGAAATGCTACTTTATGCTGGGGCACCACGCGGCGATACCAAACCTTTGGCCAAAAGGCTGATCAAAACATTCAAAAGCCTGTCGGCAGTTCTGCGTGCCAGCCCTGATGAGCTTCGTCCAATCAAAGATATGGGTGATGCCGCGATTGCCGCGGTAAAATTTGCTGAAGCCGCCGGTCTTCAGATCAGCCATTCACGCGTCAAGGGAAAGCCAGTTTTGACGCATTGGATGGAAGTTCAGGATTATTGCATCAGCAAACTGGTACATGAACCAATCGAATATGTGATGGTTTTATGCCTTGATAGCCAAAACCGTTTGATTGCTGATGAGACGGTTTCACGCGGAACGGTCAATCAAACCTCGGTCTATCCGCGTGAAATCGTCAATCTCGCGCTCCGGCATTTCGCCCATGCGGTTATCATTGTGCATAATCATCCGGGCGCAGAAACCAAGCCTTCACGCGCCGATATCGAAGTGACAAAAGACATTAAAAAGGCGTTGGCGGTGATGGGCATTGCGCTTCATGATCATTTGATCGTTGCTGGCACCAGTTGCGTCAGTTTTAAAAGCCTTGGCCATCTGTAAAATCATGGCTTTATCGCGGCAAAGCGGTGCTTAGCGATCGTCCGATATTTTTTTGGCGGCTTTGCGGGTTAATTCACCCGCTTTCCGACTTGCCCGCAGCAATGATGGCCGCGCCGCATCAAGCGCCTTGCCCGCCACTTCGCCAGCCTTTTTCTGCACGGCAGGGTTTTGCGCAACACGCATCAAAGCGGTAACAACCAATCGGCGAATCAGCATGTAGGTGCCCCCTTGCGAAATAGCCACAATGGCTAGTTATGCGCTGGCTTTTTGCGCATCTCAATGGTACAACCAACGTCCACTAAACGCAAAAGGTATTAGAGTTATGATCCCGCGATATTCCCGACCGGAAATGAGCGCCATCTGGTCTGAGGAAAGCAAGTTCCAGATTTGGTTTGAAATCGAAGCACATGCCTGTGACGCACAGGCAAAATTGGGGGTAATCCCCGCATCGGCAGCCGCCATAGTTTGGGAAAATGGCGCCTTTGACATTGACCGAATCAATGAGATTGAGCGCGAAACCAAACATGATGTGATCGCATTCCTGACCAATCTGGCCGAATATATTGGCGAAGATGCGCGCTTTGTTCATCAGGGCATGACCTCATCTGACGTTCTTGACACCACCTTGTCGGTGCAGATGGCGCGGGCAAGTGATCTGCTGATCGAGGGAATTGACCGGTTGCTTGCCGGACTGAAAAAACGCGCCTTTGAGCATAAGCGCACGCCGACCATTGGCCGCAGTCATGGCATCCATGCCGAACCCGTTACCTTTGGGCTGAAACTGGCCGGTTTTTACGCCGAATTTAGCCGCTGCCGTGAACGGCTTGTCGCCGCCAAACGCGAAATCGCCACTTGTGCCATTTCAGGCGCGGTTGGCACATTCGCGCACATTGATCCGGCGGTCGAAGCCCATGTTGCCGACAAGATGGGGCTGACGATTGAGCCTGTGTCAACGCAGGTGATTCCGCGTGATCGTCATGCCATGTTCTTTGCCGTGCTTGGCGTCGTGGCAAGTTCGGTTGAACGGCTTGCAACCGAAATCCGGCATCTTCAGCGCACCGAAGTGCGTGAGGCTGAAGAATTTTTCTCGGCTGGCCAAAAAGGGTCATCAGCCATGCCGCATAAGCGCAATCCGGTTCTGACCGAGAATTTGACTGGGATTGCCCGTATTGTTCGTGCTGCGGTCGTGCCTGCATTGGAAAATGTGGCGCTATGGCATGAGCGCGATATCTCGCATTCATCGGTTGAGCGCGTTTTCGCCCCTGATGCCACCATCGGGCTTGATTTTGCGCTTCATCGTCTGGCTGGCGTGATTGAAAACCTGTTGATCTATCCTGAGACAATGCAGGCTAATCTCGACAAGCTTGGCGGGCTTGTACATTCACAGCAGGTGTTGCTAGCACTCACGCAAAAAGGGGTGAGCCGCGAAGACTCCTATGTCTATGTTCAGCGCAATGCGATGAAAATCTGGGCCGAGGGCGGCAGCTATCTTGATAAGTTAAAAGCCGATGAAGATGTAGCGGCCAAACTGACAAGCAGCGAGCTTGACGCGCTTTTCGATCTTGAACAGCATTTCCGCCATGTCGACACAATCTTTGATCGGGTTTTTGGCTAATTCATTAAAATGAGGCCATGATCTGGCAGAAACTAGGGTTTACACCATGACACAAAAGACACCGCTCTATGAAGGCAAGGCCAAAGTCATCTTTGAAGGCCCAGAAGATGGCACGCTAATCCAGCATTTCAAAGATGATGCAACCGCTTTTAATGCGCAGAAAAAAGACGTGATTTCCGGCAAGGGCATTTTAAATAATTACATCAGCGAACATATCATGATGGCCGTTGGCGAACTTGGCATTCCCAACCATTTCATCAGCCGCATCAGCGATCGCGAACAGCTGATCCGCAAATTGGAAATCATTCCGGTTGAAGTGGTGGTTCGCAATGTTGCTGCCGGATCCATCTGCCCGCGTCTTGGGCTTGAAGAAGGGTCAATGCTAAACAACACCCTTGTTGAATTTTGCCTGAAAGACGATAGCCTTGGTGATCCGATTATTGCACCAGAGCATATTTTCACGTTTGGCTGGGCCACACCGGAAGAGATGGAAATCATTGTCGAAGACACATTACGCATTAATGACTTTCTGACTGGCCTGTTTCTTGGAATTGGCGTCCGGCTAATTGATTTCAAACTGGAATTTGGACGTTACGACACCGAAGATGGCGTTGAAATCATGCTTGCTGATGAAATCAGCCCCGATAATTGTCGCCTTTGGGATGCAGAAACCAACGAGAAAATGGATAAAGACCGGTTTCGCCGCGATTTGGGCGG
>Ga0213861_10003052_pt1 | contig 13986 bp, 10 predicted proteins | sample PICome_4_FD_160110 | JGI IMG/M metagenome (GOLD analysis project Ga0213861, IMG submission 160110) | Coastal seawater microbial communities near Pivers Island, North Carolina, United States - PICO131 | ecosystem: Environmental > Aquatic > Marine > Coastal | place: USA: North Carolina... | reverse complement strand
AGGCATCGGCTGGCATGAGGCACGAATTCCAACTATCGCCACCTCAGTGCCCCGCGCTGCCTTCACCTGGGTCTCGGCGCGCCTGCGGGCTGAAATGCCGATCCCGGTGATCACATCCAATCGAATCAACACAGCTGATGTGGCCGAAACGGTGATTGCCCGCGGTGATGCAGACATGGTCTCCATGGCGCGCCCATTTCTGGCAGATGCCAATTTCGTGGCCAAAGCCGCTGCGGGAAAACCCGATGAAATCAACACCTGCATCGGCTGCAATCAGGCTTGTTTGGATGCTATTTTCAGCGGTGAAATCACCTCCTGTTTGGTCAATCCATTCGCCTGTAATGAAACGAATATGCAACTGAAGCCCGCCCAAACGATCAAACAGATCGCTGTGGTTGGCGCAGGGCCAGCGGGGCTGGCAGCAGCCACAACAGCCGCCCGGCGCGGTCATAGCGTCACCCTTTTTGAAGCCGCAGACCAAATTGGTGGACAGTTTAATATTGCCAAGCAAGTACCTGGAAAAGAAGAATTTTATGAAACTTTGCGCTATTTCAATAAAGAAATTGAGCTCAGTGGCGTTACATTGAAACTGAACCACCGGGTCGAGGCCGCAACCCTAACCGCATTCGATGAGGTCATCTTGGCCACTGGCGTGCTCCCACGCCGCCCGGACATTCCCGGCATCGATCATCCCAAGGTTTTGGGCTACCTTGATCTGATATCAGGCGCGCCTGTCGGTCCACGCGTTGCGGTGATTGGCGCCGGTGGTATCGGCTTTGATATCAGCGAATTTTTGATCCACAGCGGCCCATCAGCCAGTCAAGATATTGAAACCTTTATGAAGGAATGGGGCATTGATATGAGCTTTCAAGCCCGTGGCGGTGTCGAAGGCATGGTGCCACAGATATCCCCTGCCGCCCGTGAGGTGTTTTTGTTACAACGCAAATCTAAAAAAGTTGGCGCCGGACTGGGCAAAACAACCGGCTGGATTCACCGCACAAATTTGACCAAACGCGGGGTGCAGATGATGGCTGGGGTGACCTATGAAAAAATCGACGATGCTGGGCTGCATATCACCCAGGCCGGCACCGCGCATCTGTTACAGGTGGACAACATCGTTCTGTGTGCTGGACAAGAACCTGAGCGTAGCCTTGCTGCGGATCTACCACAGGCGCATTTGATTGGCGGCGCCGATGTGGCGGCCGAATTGGATGCCCGCCGCGCGATTGACCAAGGCACCCGGTTGGCACTCACAATCTAATCATCTGAAAGAGAACGTAAATCTTTGATAGTCATTCCGGGTGTGATCGCCTCGGAGGCGACATTAAGGTCTAGAACCGCGCCGGTCGGACTGGCCAAAGCACGCAAAAATGCATCGGCAACGTCCTCTGTACGCTCGATACGCTCACCGTGGAACCCATAGGCACGCGCCAGTACTGCGAAATCCGGGTTGATCATATCGGTGCAGCTGACACGCCGGGGGTAATGGCGCTCTTGGTGCATGCGTATGGTGCCATAGCTGCCATTGTTGACGATCAACACGATGGGTCGGGCGCCCGCTTGCAACGCGGCACCAAGCTCTTGGCCGTTCATCTGGAAATCACCGTCGCCTGCAAAACATACAACGCAGCGCTCAGGATAGGCGACCTTAGCAGCAATCGCCGCTGGCAGACCGTAACCCATCGCCCCCGATTGCGGGGCAAGCAGCCGCTGGTGCTCTGAAAACTGCATGAATTTATTGGGCCAAATTGCAAAGTTTCCAGCCCCATTGGTGACAATGGCATCAGGCGGCAACACTGCCTGCAGGGTGCTGGTGACCACGCTCATATCCACAGGGCTGGGTTGGGGCTTAGCTGTTTGCGCCGCATTAAATCCTGCGCGTGCTGATGTGGCCCAAGCCGGATCTTGACCCATGCTCTGGCCCTCTAACCGTGTTCGAAGCCCATCGAGAAGCGGGGCAGGATCGGAAATCATGCTCAAGTTAGGAGCGACGTATTTGTGAAACTCGTCTCCCGAACGATGTGATTGCGCAATCCATTGCTCGCCACGATCTGCGCCAAACAGGGTGAAAGCATTGGTGGTCATCTCGCCGAAGCGCAGATTGACGGCCAAAACCACATCCGCCTCAGTGAGCAGATGTTTGGTATTGGCAGTCATACCAACGCCCGCCTCCCCGACGAACAACGGATCTGTATTGTCAAAAAGATCGTGATAGCGAAAGCCTGTGAGCACAGGAATATTCAATTTACGCGCGCAGGCTTGCAACGCGTTGCGATCTTGAACCTCCCACCGGCCGCCACCCGCCAAGATCACGGGGCGTTTCGCGCTTAGAAACTTTGCCGCCAGCAGCTCCAGATCCTCTACAACCGCTGCGGATTTGGGAGGTAGGATGGGGGCGTCTGGAATGTGCATCTGAGCAGATTGTGTTAAGACATCCTCTGGCAGTGCAACTACCACCGGGCCTGGACGGCCAGAAATGGCCAAAGACCAAGCCCGGCGGACGATTTCCGGGGTGCGCGAGACATCGGTAATTTCAGTTACATATTTTGCAATCGGACCGAAGACTTGACGGTAATCCAGCTCTTGGAATGCTTCGCGCCCCTGATGTTCGAGGCCAACCTGCCCGATGAAGAGCAGCATCGGCGTTGAAGCCTGCATCGCCGTGTGCACCCCGATGCTCGCATTGGTGGCGCCGGGGCCACGGGTGACAAAACACAGGCCCACTTCCCCAGTTAGCTTCGCCCAGGCCTCCGCCATGAAAGCCGCACCACCTTCATTGCGACAGCCGATGAAGCGAAAACTGGGGGCGTCACAAAAAGCATCCAAAACTGCCAGATAGCTCTCACCGGGGACCCCAAAACCAGCGCGAGCGCCCAAAGTGATTAAGGTCTGAACAACGGCCTGCCCGCCCGACATCTGCACCATGCGTCTGCGTCCTTTTGAAATTTTACGAGCAGTTTATGCAGATTTGCCACTAACGACCAGCGGAATATGCGCGCCGTGTTGTGCAGATTTTCCATATGCTGCGGCGCAAGCGCCAGGCTTAAAACAAATGGCGATGCGATCTGTTTAGGTCAAACAATTTTATGCCCCGAGCGCGCGCGGCTCTACTTTTCAAGAACGCCCTCCCCCGCGCCAATCGGATAGCCAGGAAAGCGTTTTCGACACGCGGTCTTCGGGTGCCATATCTAGAACATAATAGAAAGCAGTTATCATACGTGGGGCCGTTTTGGGCGCAAAATGGGTGCAAGCTCCACGCGCCACTTGATCAATCAAATCCCACATTTGCCGATCTGTGAGCCAATGCGGCGTTTCGATATTAACCAGATATGGCGACCCGGCGCCTACCCCTGGGTCAGCATCGTAAAAGCCAGATCGGACACGCTCACCCAATTTCAGATGTCGAGCCCATGGGCCTCATGATCCGCATCCAAATTCCGCCAAAGGCGAACGATTTTATTGCAAAACCTTTGTCCAGTGAAGCTTTCTAAAAGCTCAAGACTTGCGCATGTTCTGACAAACTTCAATCACAGAGCGCGTATTTTTTATCAGCACGACCGCTGCCCCCTTGCACTGGCGGGAGTTTGTGCCAAGCTAATGCGAGTTGGAGGATATATGGAAGCGGATTTTGTCATAATTGGATCGGGCTCGGCGGGTTCAGCCATGGCGGCCCGGTTGTCTGAGGATGGTCAACATTCCGTAATCGTTCTTGAATATGGGGGCAGTGATGCGGGGCCCTTCATTCAGATGCCCGGCGCGCTATCTTATCCAATGAATATGCCCCTCTATGATTGGGGGTATCGCTCTGAACCAGAGCCGCATTTGAGAGGACGGCAATTAGCCTGCCCCAGGGGCAAAGTGATCGGTGGCTCCTCCTCTATAAATGGCATGGTTTATGTGCGTGGGCATGCGAGTGATTACGACCATTGGGCCGAAAGCGGCGCTGAGGGGTGGTCTTACGCGGATGTGCTACCCTATTTTCTACGCATGGAAAATTGGCATGAATGCGGCCAGGACGGTGATCCCGATTGGCGCGGCAAAAGCGGTCCGCTGCATATCACTCGCGGTAAACGCGACATCCCACTGCATCAAGCTTTTGTTGAAGCCGGCCGCCAGGCGGGGTTTGAAGTCACCAAAGACTACAACGGCGCGCAGCAAGAAGGGTTCTCCCCAATGGAGCAGACCGTCTGGCGCGGCCGACGGTGGTCGGCGGCCAATGCCTATCTCAAGCCCGCCCTAAAGCGCCCCAATCTGACACTGCACAAATGTCTCGCGCGCCGCATTGTCCTGAAGAACGGTCGCGCCATTGGGGTGGAAGTTTCCAAAGGACAAAATATCTCAGTGGTCCGCGCCCGCCGTGAGGTGATTGTCGCCGCTTCAGCAATCAACTCTCCCAAACTCTTGCTAATGTCGGGAATAGGACCCGCTGGGCACCTCAAGCAAATGGGGCTTGAGGTGCTGGCCGACCGACCAGGCGTGGGGCAAAATCTGCAAGACCATCTGGAACTCTATATCCAACAGGCCTGCCTAGAGCCAATTACACTGTACAAATATTGGAACTTATTCGGAAAACTGCGCGTAGGTTTGGAGTGGATCTTCAATAAGTCCGGCCCTGGCGCGTCGAATGCCTTTGAAACCTGTGCTTTTTTGCGCTCAAAGCCGGGCGTAAGCTACCCTGACATTCAATATCATTTCTTGCCGATTGCCGTACGTTATGACGGGCGTGCCGCCTCTGAGGGCCATGGGTTCCAAGCCCATGTCGGGCCCATGCGATCTGCCTCGCGCGGGACGGTGACTTTGCGCTCCAGTGATCCTACCAAAGATCCAAAAATTCTATTCAACTATATGTCCGATCCGCAAGATTGGAGTGATTTTCGCCATTGCATTCGCTTGACCCGGGAGATTTTTGGCCAAGCGGCCTTTGACCCGTTCCGGGGCAAGGAAATTCAACCGGGCACATCGCTGCAAAGCGATGCCGAGCTTGACGGGTTCATCTCCGAGCATGTGGAAAGCGCCTACCATCCCTGTGGCACCTGCAAAATGGGTCGTGCAGAGGACCCGATGGCGGTGGTGGATCCCGAATGCCGTGTGATTGGTGTAGACGCGCTCCGGGTGGTTGACAGCTCCATCTTCCCACGCATCCCCAACGGAAACCTCAACGGGCCGTCGATCATGGTGGGAGAAAAAGGCGCCGATCACATCCTGGGCAAGCAACCACTGCCCAAAGACAACAGAGCTCCTTGGATCAATCCGAGATGGGAAACTTCAGACCGTTAAAGCTAGAACCTTCTTATAATAGAACCATCGAGCGTAATTATTGGCGGGTCTCCACCTGACCCAAGTTACCAAATAATTTATCGACGCAACCTGCAACAGCGACTTTTTACCCGTACCGATTACGGTAGGGTTTTTCAGAAAATTTCCTTTGGATACAGAATTTTTTGTGCTCTACCCCCCTGAAATGCGAGCCATTTATAATTAGAGTTTTTCGTCGATAATTTTTGCCTGGCCGTGGAGGATTGAAGACGATGAAAGCATCAAAATTTACGGACGAGCAAAAGGCGTTTGTTGTTAAACAAGGCGAGGATCAGCTAAGCGACCAAGGGCTGGGAAATCAACGAAGTCGAGCAGCACGAAACAGGGGGGAATTTCCAGAAGACGTAAGACAAATATAAAAAACGAATGAAACAAAGAGAACAGAATTGGTAACTGCTCGAGTTGGACAGGGATTTTACTGTCAGCAATTCCCCGAAAATTGGGACGGAAAATGTGCTGTTTTAAAAACGGACATATTGCCCATTTTGATCGTCTCACACATTGTGCCTTGGTCAGAGAGCACTGATGGCGAGTGGTTAGACATAGAGGATGGGATATTATTATCACCATTATACGATGCTATTTTTGACGAAAAACTGATTTTTTGATTATTATGGTAAAATAATTATTTCTGACGAGATAAGTCCACGTAATTTCGATCGGTTTGGACTTTCCACAAAACATGAAGTTAAAATCACAAAAAGAATGCGGCCTTATTTGCGAAGACATCAAAAAATGGTGAAGTCTATGTGCGGAGTAAAAACACAATTTCCATTGCTGGAGTACTCAGTTCTTATTTCTTTTCCCATGGCCAGGTAATTGTGGTAAATTGCTCTAACATCGATTTTCTTTTTTCGGAAACTGTTTCAATTTCTGAGGAGCTAACATCGGCTTGAGACGGCTCAAGATTTTGATCACTCAATTCATCGTTCTTTTCGTTCTCTGTCCATAGGTTCGCAAACACATCGGCCAATCCAGGCTTTTTGGTATTTTCATCGATTGCTCCCCGATCAGTGCTAGCGGGAAGACCAACTTTATCAGCCTCTTTTTTTCCAGAATTAAAAGACGATCCTTCGAACAAAACGTATTTACCATCGGCGTTCTTCTTGAAGGTGATGCCCTTAGGGGGGGAGGTCTCATTCTGTTTTTCTATCGAAGCAGCATCAGCATTATTATTAAGATCTGTTTTATTCGAACAGCCAAAGGGTAAGAAAAGACAGGTGATAAGAATTATATTTTTTTGATACTTTTGATACATGGAGTACCCCTTATATTTTAATTAAACCAGAACAACCATAAAATTGCATGCTTTATAAAACACTTTTAGTTTTATCACTGAGCAAGTGTCCAGCGTTACACAATTACAAAGCAAAAAAATGCCTTTTACTAAAACAACTAAACTTCCTTCTTGCATGACCTGTATCTTTGCATGAGCGGGAGTTTCTTATGTTTATAGATGAATAATTGGAAAACCCCGCCACAAACTCTAACCTGTGCAACAACCAATATACATGTAGCCGAATACCCCCAACGTGGTCCCGCCCATCCAATAGCAAAGTCACTCGAAAACACATATCCGAGTGCCTCCTGGAGCCACGCAGAGACGATTTGAACATGATTAACTGCTTTTTGCACTCAATTGGCGGTGAAAACGACGAATAAACACTTGCAAGGGTTGTGGAACAGCGTCAGCAATATCTTGAAAACATGATAATTACTTGGTTGGCCTACGTCACACCATTAAAGAACGGCCTAGGATAGTAGAATGTCCTATCGATCAGATAGATGACTATTTATCGTCACACAATTGGTACGCAAGATAGTACGAACCGGGATAAGTCATGCGAAGTTACGGCAAAAAATTCGGTCAGCATTTGACGTTTCATTTGTTCAATTCATTTTCAAAAGAAGTATAAGCGAGCAACAAGAAAACGGCACAGAACATGATAATTGTGCTGCCTGCTAAAGCTAGGGCAAGTTCGAGCAAACTTAGGTTTACTTCACTCCCAAATATAGATTTCCAACTCATGTAAAGTCTCCTGTCTCCAGCCAGTTTAAATTATACGCTTTGTGGTCTGACTTGACTAAAATTAGATTTTTTTATTTAAGTCAACGAATACATATGTATACTAGACGGAGCTCAAACCCCCTGGAATGTAGTTGGAGTACGAGCATCCTTTACAATGCAGTGAATTAAAGGGTTAGTTAGAAAAATTGATGGGGGGCAAAGATGCGATTAATCTGTATACTTTTTATCGTTTTGTTTTCGTCAAGCGCAAATGCACAAATTAGAGAGGTCCGTTTAAAAACACTATTATCCATTTGCGAGACAGCTCAATCTAACAATGATCTTGGTACAATAAAAAATATTACTAATCAGATTAAAGATGTGCCGTTGCCATCAGATCAAATGTTGGCATCAAGAATGCAAATCTGTCTTTCAATAGCGAATGGTGGTGAAACAATACAAATAAATGCTGAAGAATTAGTTAAATCAATCTCAGAAAACATGTCAGCAATTGAAAGCGATTGTAATGCACTTTTGGAAATTACTCCCAATATCGCAATAAATAACAAGATATGTAGAAAGATACTTATTCCAAACAATTAGGCTCAAAGATCGAACTCTCTATCATCTGACATCAAAAAAATGGCTGACCTGGGGCCGCCTTGAGCAATATGTGGGTGCCAACTTGAGCCACTAGTTGAACTAAGATGCTGAATGCCATGATTGCCGTGTTGGTGTTAAGGGTAATAACATCATACGATCGCTCATGCTGGCAACTTTGGTGGAAAAATGGATTGGACTGGGGTTCCTATGGCTACCGTTCGGGAGCACGATCAGTGGGTATCTCCACAGCGCACAAAGTAAGGCCATTGATATGCCTCATGCATTTGAAGCTGTCGATGAATGGCTTAAGCCAGACCTCGGCAAAGCTTAGGCTGTAGGCGTAAGTCTAGTAATCACATTCTATAAAATTAGTTTCCACGCATTTTTTTGCCATACCGCTAGCTAATGCAACTTCGTCTACAGCCATTTTTACGGCAAGTTTTTCTTGTTCTTTCAGTGCTAATGCCATTCCGTTCTCTGCTGATATTTGAAACCACATGTGTGCTTTGATTCTATCTTGTTGAACACCAAGGCCATTACTGTGCATGATTCCAATCATTTTTTGTGCGTAGGGATCGCCGCTTTGAGCGACTGTGGTGTACAGGTCAAAAGCTTTTCTGTAATCTTGGGTTACTCCTGAGCCGTGATAATGTAGAATAGCTAAGCGCCATTTAGCTGGAATATAACCCTCACCTGAAGCCAGCATGTACCAATCTGCTGCTTCGGCATCATCTTGATCAAAGCCTTGGCCTTGGCTGTGCATCAACCCAAGAAAAACTCTCGCAGCATTGTTACCTTTTGTTGCGAGTTCTTGCCATTGATCAACAGCAACCTGATATTCGTTATTTTTGTACGCAGCCCATGCAAGATTAAGTTTTTTCAAGGCATCTTGTTTTTCTTGTAAGGCAATCACCTTATTCATGCGCTCTTCAGAGTTTTCCGATTTTTGGGAATTCTCTATCTTTTGTTCTGTCTCTATTGTCGCTTCAGAGTGACTGTCAGCATGAGCAACGGAAGAAAAAAATGCAAAAATAGCCACTTGAATTATAAATTTCATCATCGCTCATATCCTCCATCGCCTCTTCAAGCCTATTGTCTGGTAAGATGACCTATAGATAATAAAATTTCAAAGTTAAAAATGCTCACAAACCAATTTTTACTATTTCTAAGAAGGTTTCTGATACTCATTGTTTCATATTTATGACATAAAGAGGTGTGAGTGATCAGGTCAGTGCATCGTTATCTATTGAAAATATTCGCTTAATAGAAGTTGAGGCCAACTCTTTGTTAATTAAATAATCCCTGAATGAGGCAGCGTCAGATGAAGAGTATGCATCCAATGCACGATCGCCTAAATGATCGATGACATAACCGACATTGCGATGTGTAGATTTAAAGAATAGGTCTACACGCCCTAACCCCTCAAACAACAATATTTAATCAAAGCATTAGACAGTTTCGGCGCATACGATGTTAATGCCTTGGCAGCCTGACCTTTGATCAATAAACTTGATGCAGGCACATCCATCTCATCAATACGCAGTTGGGGTCAAAAATCATCGAGTTTACTGGAGATTGCATTGCTTGCCTTCAATGCTGCGTTCTTACTCCGAGTGTTCAAGCCTACAACAATACGAAACTTAGAACAATATTTCTGAAGATGGTTCGGAACATGTCTAGTGACAAAATATACCCCATCTTTACACATCAAATAATGAGCATTTTTATATACCATATTGTCCACCTTACACCACCTGAAATAAAAAATATATACATATCAATATTATAAATTAGGTAATTAAGGTATATTTGGCGCCCAAGGCCGGTGTTATATTCCTTATCCCTGCGCTGAGTTACTGCTAACATCTTGATACTATTGGTAGCAACATACCCCAGTTCATCGCAATAAGGCGTTTTCTGGTCAGTAGTATGGTCAGTAGCAGACCCGGGGCGACTGCCACCCCCACTATACCCGGGTATCGTATACAATGCTGACCCAAGCTTGGTTTTCTATGACAGTAAATCACTAAGGGCATTCTATCCCGACTTAGAAGCTTGACTGTTTGGTTCTATGGAGAGTTTGGGGGCTGCTTGTAGATACTACCTCAACCAGCAGGATGTCCCTTAATATTATCTCTTTCTCGTTAAAGAAGAAGGATAATAGTTTGTAGTGTAGGCTGTGTAGGCAAATCGAAAAAGTCCCTAGAAATCTCCCAGTAGAAAGTTTCCCAAAATGCCTACACAGCCTACGCTAGCTACACTAGTCTGGGCCTAAAACTGCATAACAGGCTGGGTACCGCTCCACTGCATCCCACTAGAAGTACGGGACTGGTAGACGCCGATTAGTTTGTCCAAGGCTTTCTTGAAGGCGTTGGTAGCGGACAATCTAACATACAGCATTGCTGCCAAACGAATGACCTCAGGGTTAGTTTTAAAGTAGCGAAATGAAGAGTGTTTTATCATCTGACGACGCTATAATGTCACTCGTCCGATCTCAAATGGTTTTGTCTGACAGTGCCCTGCCAGCTTCAAGCAGGTTTAATTTGACAGTGCCTTAAATTTAAATGATCTATTTATGACATACTGAAAAGTGTTGATGAAGGTTGATACCCAATGGCTCAAATAACAATCGACAATTTAAGAATTGATGAATCGATCCCTGGCCTCAAAATTGGTACTTTGTCAACGGATGGCGGAAGCGGAACATTCTCAATTATTAATCAACCTATATTTAATAACGAAGAAGTTACGGTTTTTCAGTTAAAAGAAAGTGATCTGTATTTCGCAGACGATTGGATGGCAGATTTTGAAAATTCAACAGTAAATAATTTTCCAAGTATTGGGTATTGGTGGGCCTACTTCGCCCAACCAGAAATAAGTTTTAAAGATAGCGCAACAGGCGAAGTTACCGTTCAGAAATTTACGTTGGTGGTAAATGATTTAGACGAAAGTATAGATCTTACGGCAGAAAAAATCTATCAAAATGTAGCAGGTGCAACATTTGCCAAAATTAGTGGGTATGACGCAAAGTTTACCGAAACGACTCTTGGTTATACCAACACTCATGATTTTTTTGAAATCTCAGGTGATTATCTCAAGTTAAAAAATCAATATTACTTTGATGGCACTGATATAATAGATGTTACGCAAGGTTTAACGCATGCAATATCTTCACTGCCTGACCTAAAAGTTAATGTAAAAGGTGGAATTTCTACCAAAGACTTAAATACATATGGTGATACAATCTTCACGCCTTCAAGTTTAGAAACTCTATTCTTCAATTCTGCTAATACGATTGGTGTTGACCCAAGTACAATTAAAATAGTCCCGCAACTTTTTACAACTTACACCTATGGAGAAACAATTGCGGTAATGTCCTCAATGGGTGATGGCATAGATGCGGAACAGTTTGTTTTTAAAAAAAGTAATCCTCTTATAGAAATAGCGAGAACTATTCATAATGATGACGCTGATGTTAATGACACATATACCTACGAATTAAGGCTTAAAGAAAAATTTTATTTTGATGGGACCCAGATTAAAGATTTTCAGGGAAATTCTTTTGCTTTATCAGAGATTCAAGATTTATTTAATACCTCTGAGTTTATCGAAAAGCTTTTCGCGTCTGATAATTACGTCAAATCGGATGAAATCAACAATTTCAATCATACGCCCGTAGTAGTTTCTAGCATATCAAAGGTTTCTTTAACTTCTGATGTCTTTGAGTATAAATTCGAGGCCTTTGACGTAGATAGTCAATCGGACAGATTTCCAACAGATCCATCAAAAGTCTTAGTGTCTGGAAATTCTGCAGCTTCATCTCCAGCATTATTAGAAAAAGTTGAGGCTATAGCAGCTGAAAAAAGCACCCCTGCATTCATGGCGCTAATTGGAGACAAAAATGGAGTAATTGAATTTGGAATGTCTGGTATTAGGTCCGTTGAAACAGATATTCCAATATTCTTAGCAGATCGGTTTTTAATAGCGTCGAATACAAAAAGCATGACAGGCTATCTTGTTGCAAAGTTTGTTGAAGAAGGGAAGTTGGATTGGGACTCCAAAATTCCGGAACTTTTTCCTAATATTGTTAACATTCATTCTGGTTTTGAAAATATCACGATGAAAGATTTGATGGATCATACCTCAGGTGTTTTCGGCTGGGACTCAAAACATCAAGCGCCAAGTTTATCTGATATTGTTGAACAGCGTGCCGGTTTTGCTGAGGTAGTGTTTACCGATGTACCTGAAAATCCAGATTACTCTTATCATTATTCAAACTACAACCAAACACTTGCAGCTTCGGCTTTAGAAAACCTCTCGGGTAAATCCTGGGAAACTCTTATGCAAGAATACATGTTTGACCCTCTTGGTATGCTTGACTCCGGTTTTGGTCCAGCAACCGTTGCAGGCGTTGATCATCCCGTTCGCCACGACCCGGATCCAACCAGTGATATTGGTCAGGAACATGGCACTGAATGGATGAACCCCTCCAATGGCTACTTTCTGCCTGTGGGTGTAACCTCGCTTAGTAATGACGACTTAATGGTAGAAACATCAGATAATATCCAGCTAATTGGCCCTGCTGGAAAGGCGACAATGAGCGTATGGGATTGGTCAAAATATGCCACCGCAATTCTCAACCGTGGTAATCTAGGTGAAGAAAGTATGAGCTTGGCTGTTTGGCAGGACTATGTAACGCCAGAAGCTGGATCTAGTTACTCCGGAGGGTGGGGAGCGTACTGGCCAGACTCAGAGGGGACACCTACCAATCTTGGACATAATGGTGCAGTGAGAGGATGGGTCTCTTCAATTTCAGTAAACTTTCAGGATGAGTATTATGTGATAGGAATGTCTAATGAGGGGTTTGTGCCTGCCCATCCAGACTTAATAGATTACCTCAAGACAAACCATGCTCAAAAATTAGACGCTGAATATGTATTTGATATAGCTAAAGCAATAAAAAATGACCCAATTATTTATTCTGCAGTCGATATTCCTGACTGGCTAAGTTTTGATTCAAAAACTGGAATACTTACCGGTACCCCGGGCGTAACAAATATTGGAAGTCATACGGTCATATTAAAAGCAACAGATCTTGCTGGAGCAAGTACGACGGAAACCATTGTTCTTAAAGTTGGTGATGATAAAAAAATCAAAATCACAGAAAGTTATGAGCGTTTTGAAGGAACCGCCATAGATGATAGGTTATGGGGCTCCAACAACAAAGACGTGCTTGTTGGACTTGCAGGGGACGATATTTTAAGCGCAGAGGCTGGTAATGATCAGGTTATGGCTGGCGAGGGGGCTGACATTGTTCGCGCAGGCTCGGGTGCTGATACAATTTCACTAAGCTCTTCAGACACCTTCGATTCATCCCTTGTTGCATTAAATGTAAAAACAGAGGGTCGCATCGCCCTTGATGGCAAAACAAACTATTCATCTATGATTGATGGAGAAGAAGATGCAGACACCATCATCTTGATGGATGCAGACAATGGAGATGCTTTCTTTTTACACGATGCTTATTCTGATTTGCATCAGGATGTATCAACGGTTGCCGATCATGAGGGAATGCAAACAGCCGCTCGCGTAATTAGTGTAGAAACTATTCGTGCTGGGGCTGGCGATGATATTATCGATCTGACCTCAGATACCTTTGACATGGCAGGAACTAACATAACCCTAAAGGGCGAAGCCGGAAATGATGTCCTGTGGGCCGCTGAGGGCAACGACACCCTTGAGGGCGGGCTGGGCGACGACACGCTCTTCGGCGGTAAGGGAAATGATACTTTGAGTGGTGGAGATGGTGCTGACATTTTTGAGTTTGTCAGTTCTTCCACAGCTCAGACAGATGTTATTACGGATTACAGCAGCAGTGACACCCTGAAGTTTTACCTCAAAGACGGTGAGAGCCAGCTCACTGCATCAAACTACAATAATGGTACCCTCAGTTGGGAAAATCTTACTATTAGCTTGGATAGCTCCTTAGATTGGGATGACCTCAGTATCGCATATGTGTAGGTTCAATGCAGATTAGGCTGATTTACACATTGACCATG
>Ga0213861_10003044_pt1 | contig 14010 bp, 13 predicted proteins | sample PICome_4_FD_160110 | JGI IMG/M metagenome (GOLD analysis project Ga0213861, IMG submission 160110) | Coastal seawater microbial communities near Pivers Island, North Carolina, United States - PICO131 | ecosystem: Environmental > Aquatic > Marine > Coastal | place: USA: North Carolina... | reverse complement strand
ACTGTTGAAGCCGCAGTTGTCGAATTGGTGAAAGACTTGGGCAAAAAATACGGCACCTCAATGCTGTTCATTTCGCATAATCTTGGCTTGGTCCTGGAAACCTGTGACCGGATCTGCGTTATGTATTCCGGCGAGGCGGTTGAGACTGGACGCATCGAGGATGTGTTCGATAAAATGCAGCACCCATATACGCAGGCGTTGTTTCGTTCGATCCCGCTGCCAGGCGCCGATAAGAACGGTCGCCCACTTATTGCCATTCCAGGCAATTTCCCGCTTCCGCATGAACGGCCAGATGGCTGCAACTTCGGGCCACGCTGCGATTACTTTGAGGAGAACAGGTGTGATCAGGGTTATATATCAATGGACACTGTGCCCAATGGGGAGCGGCACGGTTCCCGCTGCCTGCGCTGGGGGGAAATCGATTGGGACGCCCCCCCTGAGCTGGCGGAAACCAAGGTCAAGACTGAGCCAGGTCGAGTTGTTCTTAAAATCCAAAATCTCAAAAAATATTATGAGGTGGCGGCCAATGCTCTCTTTGGAGGTGGTAACAAAAAGGTGGTAAAAGCCAATGAGACCTTAAGTTTCGAAGCCCGCGAATCCGAAACCCTAGCCATTGTCGGTGAATCTGGTTGCGGAAAGTCGACTTTTGCGAAAGTTCTGATGGGCCTAGAGACAGCGACGGACGGAGATATACTTCTCGAGGGCAAAAACATCGAAAGTATCTCAGTTGAAAATCGTGACACCAAAACGGTATCCGATGTGCAGATGGTCTTCCAAAATCCGTTTGACACGTTGAATCCCTCTATGACGGTTGGCAACCAAATTGTCCGCGCGTTGGAATTATTCAAAATTAGTGAGAATGCGGCTGCGCGCCACGAACGGATGCTGGAGCTTCTAGATTTGGTGAAACTGCCCCGCGAATTTGCTGACCGCATGCCGCGCCAACTGTCGGGTGGGCAGAAACAACGTGTGGGTATTGCCCGCGCTTTTGCAGGCGACGCGAAGATCGTTGTCGCCGACGAGCCCGTGTCAGCGCTCGATGTCTCCGTACAAGCGGCGGTGACCGATTTGCTCATGGATATTCAACGCGAGCAAAAAACCACCTTGCTGTTTATCAGTCATGATTTGTCCATTGTGCGCTATCTATCGGACCGGGTGTTGGTTATGTATCTCGGGCATGTGGTTGAAATGGGCACAACCGAGCAAGTGTTCCAACCGCCCTATCATCCCTATACCGAAGCGCTGCTCAGCGCGGTTCCAATCGCCGATACCTCAATTGAGAAAAAACACATCGTTCTTGACGGCGACATTCCATCGGCGATGAATCCCCCTTCGGGCTGTCCGTTCCAAACTCGTTGTGGTTGGAAATCAGAGGTTCCCGGTGGTTTATGTGAGACCGAGGTGCCCAACATCCGGAAATTAGCCGGCGGTCATCAGATCAAATGCCACCTCGCCAAGGATATTTTAGCCCGAATGGATGCTGTGATCAAAATTGCCGCCGAATAGGCGTCGAAGCGCTCGCATAACCTGGCTCATCAGGCTATGCGAAACTTTTTTTGGGCACAGCCGCGCAAAGAAAACTCATCCGCATCTCTTTAGATGGTTGCACCCCAGGGCAGTTCCAGAGATATGTAGTGTAACGAGGCTGTGTCAGGCTGGCATAGCTTACTTTGTTAGACTTAACTCAAATTTAGCATAAATGCTGGATTCGTAGATCAGCAACTTGGGGGCAATGGCTATGGCCGGATCAGTAAATAAAGTGATTATCATTGGAAATTTAGGACAGGATCCTGAAGTACGCAGCTTTCCAAGCGGTGGAAAAGTTTGTAATTTTTCCGTTGCAACCTCCGAAAATTGGAAAGATCGCAACACTGGGGAGCGCCGTGAGAAAACCGAATGGCATCGTGTCTCCATCACGTCAGAGCCCTTGGTGCGAGTGGCCGAGCAATATTTGCGCAAGGGCTCAAAAGTTTACCTTGAGGGTCAATTGGAAACCCGCAAATGGCAAGATCAATCCGGCCAAGATCGCTTCACGACTGAAGTGGTGCTGCGTCCCTACCGTTCCGAATTGACCATGCTGGACAGCCGCGGTGAAGGCGGTGGCGGTGGCCAAGGTGGCGGATATGCCGGCAATCAGGATGGCGGCGGCCAGGGCGGTTATATGGCCGATCCCAATCAGGGTGGCAATCAATCGGGCGGTTACAGCAGCCCCACGCTCTCGGCAGAGCTTGACGACGAAATCCCGTTTTAAACCATACTCAAGCGCAAACCAGCACAGCCGTTGCGCTGGGATCATTTCGCCACAGCTTTTAAACGTAAATCTAAACAGACCGCGGGTGCATGGATGCCTGAAGCACAGACAATATCACCGACTCAGAAACATCCGCAGTGACAAATGCCTGACCGATGTCGTGCGCCATGACAAAGTTCAATTGACCCGCAACAACCTTTTTATCTTGCCCCATGAGCGCAAAAAGAGCCGCAGGATCCGGCATTGCAGCGTCGATATCGGAAATATCGGTTTTCATCCCCATAGCCTTTAAATGCGCCCGTACTCGCGATGGAGCCTCCTGGGCACACAGACCCAAACGGGCCGAGGTCTCGAAAGCCAAAGCGCAGCCGATGGCCACGCCTTCCCCATGCAAAAGACGATCAGAATACCCAGTGGCAGCTTCCAGCGCATGGCAAAACGTATGCCCGAGATTGAGCAAAGCGCGATCCCCCTGCTCTGTCTCATCGCGCGCCACGATGTCCGCTTTCATTTGGCACGATACCCGCACCGCTTCACTTCGGGCCACAGGATCGCCAGCGATCAGTGCAAGTCCGTTTTGCTCAAGCCATTCAAAAAATTGCTCATTACCCAACAGCCCGTATTTCACAACCTCGCCACAGCCAGCAAGGAAATCCCGCGGGGCCAACGTATCCAACACATCAATATCGGCCAAAACGAGACTGGGTTGATGAAAAGCCCCAATAAGATTTTTGCCCTGCGCGGCATTTATTCCGGTCTTGCCGCCTACAGAGCTGTCCACCTGCGCCAGCAGGCTGGTCGGAATTTGAACGAAACGCACGCCGCGGCGCAAAATGGCTGCGGCAAAACCCACCAAATCCCCTATCACCCCGCCACCCAAGGCGATCACAACATCCCTTCGTTCTATTTTATTATTCAAAAAGAAATCTATCGTCTTGCTTAGATACGGCCAGCTTTTTGTCGCCTCACCGGCAGGCAGAATGAGGGTGGCATGCGCGATGCCCGCGCTTTGCAAGGCCTCTGTCAATCGGTTCAGATGCAGTGGGGCGACGTTACCATCGGTGACGATCGCAACTTTCGCCCGCTGCAAAATAGGCCCAATCAGCGCACCTGCTTGCCCCATAAGGTCGCGGTCAATGTGAATATCATAAGCCCGATCTCCCAAAGGGACGTGAACCAGCTGTGTCATTACTTCTCTCCTTACGGTCTTACCACTCCGGGCTGTGCGCGCAAAGCAGCAATCACATGCTCTGCCGTCTGGGCAATGGAGTAATTCGGATGGGTTTGGACAGTTATATCGGCCAGTGCATATTGATCTTTGCGACCTTCAAATATGCGGCTCAACGTCGCCTTGGGGTCTGCGGTTTTGAGCAAAGGGCGGGTATTCTTGCTGCGTACCCGCTCCCAGAGCAATTCCAAATCGGCATTTAGAAACACCGAAATGCCAAGTTTCGAAATAAGCGTGCGATTGTTGCCAAACATGAATGCCCCACCGCCCGTTGACAAGACGCAGGGCTGGCCCTGCAGCAACCTCTTAAGCACTTTTGCTTCGACCGAACGAAAAAAAGGCTCACCGTCCCGCTCAAAAATCTCGGCGATGCTGCGATTGGCCGCGATAGATATCTCCTGGTCCGAATCTTTAAATAAAACCTGCAACTCAGCCGCAATTGCTTTTCCCACGGCGGTTTTTCCAGATCCCATCATCCCAACCAGAACGACTGTTTTTTTGAGCGACATCTATCTTATTCCATGAGTTAAGATTAACTTGCCTTGCGTCTTCAATGGCGCGATTGTTATAAAAAGACCATAAGCAAAACTGCTCCAAAGGAAAACTCTTCAAAATGCTCAGATTGCTCAAATATGTTTTTTATCTGATAGTAGTGGCAGCAATCGCATTTGTAGGTTTTGCCTATCTCGGACCCTTTTTTGGTGTGGATTTCTCAGCTCAGATGCAAACAATTGAATTACCGCTGGCTTTGGATATCAACTGACATGAGGATTGTGCACGTCTGTTTTTTCAGTCTGCTAATGGCACCGCCGCTTTGGGCCCAAACTGATGCTCCAATCTCAGCGATTGATTGGCTGTCGCAACCAGGGCTTGCGCCACTTACCGAAGCACCTTTGGTTGTTGGCGATCCAGAGCGCGGGGCGGAATTGGCTGCGATTGACGTCGTAGAGCTTGATGCCCCGATGGAGAAAACTTATGGGCTGATCCCGAGTAAAATTTCCGGTGTCCCCGAGAATTTTTGGACTGACCTTGATCCCCGAATGCTGCGGCAAATCCTCAAGACCGCTCCCATGTCAGGGCTTCCTGCAGCCAATGATCTTATGTTGCGTGCGCTTTTAGCCGAAACATTAGGTGACGAGACCATCTTGAACATACGCGTTCAAACGCTGATTGAGCGGGGCGCGATGCACGCAGCCTATAGCCTTTTGGGGCAGGCTCAGATCCAATCACAGGAAAGTTTTGGGCTTTTTGCAGAAACCGCGCTTCTGACTGGCAATGTGGAACGAATGTGCCGCCAGCTTAACCTATCGCGACATCTAACAAACAATGAGGCATTGAAAGTTTATTGTCAGGCCCGTGTGGGTTTATGGAGCACAGCGGAGATGAATTACTTCACCCTTGATACCCTCGGCGCCTTCACTCCAACCCTCTCAGCGCTCTTAGCCGTTGATTTGGACCCAGAGCTTGCCAATAGTTTGAGCCTACCGAACGTGGATCCTAACCAGTTGACCGCTTTGGAGTTTCAACTGCGCGCCGGGGCGGGCCAACCCATTCCAACACAGGGTCTACCGCTGAAATTTGCGCCTTCTGATTTAAGTCCATCCAGCGGCTGGAAAACCCAGATTGAAGCTGCCGAACGTTTGGGCGCAGTCGGTAGCCTGCCCGCGGCGCAATTGCTTGAGCGATATAAATCCGGCCAGCCATCAGCCTCAGGCGGTGTGTGGGAGCGGGTAAACGCGGTTCAAAACTTAGATCTTACCCTAGCTGATCCGATCATTGACCCAAGCGATGCGCTGCTCGCCTTTTGGACAATCTTGCGCACCCAAGGACTTGCCGCCCCTCTGGCGCACGCTTGGGCACCGCTGTTATTGAAGTTCAACGCTTCGGGTGATGAAGATGACATCCTCTTTCAAATGCAAGTTCTCAGCCGTTCAAATGCCTTTGACTTTGAACCAACTATGGTCCGCTTGCAGCGTATTAACCCGCATATCATGTCAGAAAGTTTCGATCGACTGATGGCAGAATTCGATCAAGACGTCCCGGCAAGTCTGCCTTTCCGCTCCGCCAATGTGCTCCGAGCAATAGGATTAATTACTGATGGATTGGAGGGAAAAGAGCTGGCCTTGATTGAGGCGGTGGCTCTTTTCCGCGCGATGGGGCTGAGACCGCTTGCACAGCAATTGGCAATGGAGTTCATGATCTTGGCCGATATGCAATGAGCCTGTCCTGGATTTCTATTTTCCTGGAAGCGCAGGCAGCCGATTTTGGCGCCGCACGCAATACCCTCGAGGCCTATGGCCGCGACCTGAAAGACTTTCTGGCCTATCTTGAGGCGCGCGACTCTGGATTCGCGACGGTCACGCGCGCAACGGTGGAAAATTATCTTGTGCACTGCGATTCGGCCGGTCTTGCCACCGCGACCAAAGCACGGCGGCTCTCCGCAATCAAACAGTTCTACCGTTTCACCTTCGAGGAAGAGCTGCGCAAAGACAATCCCGCCATTCAAGTCAGAGGACCGGGCAAGGAGAAACATTTGCCAAAGTCCCTTGATCATAAAGAGGTCGACCAGCTACTTCTGCAAGCAAGGGAGATGCCAGAAAAGCCCTATGACAAGCGGCGGCTGACATGCTTGATGGAACTTCTTTACGCTACAGGCATGCGGGTGACGGAGTTGGTCAGTCTGCCAGCCGAAGCGGTCCGCGGCAATCCGCAGATGATTTTGGTGCGCGGTAAAAGCGGTAAAGAGCGAATGGTGCCACTCTCTCCCGGAGCCCGCGAGGCGACACAACTTTGGCTTACTCTCAGGGACGCCGACCCGCTCATTAAATCATCCACCTTTCTTTTTCCTTCACGTGGAAAATTGGGTCATTTGACCCGCATTTGGTTTTTTCAGCAGATCAAAAAACTGGCCATTTGCGCGGGTATTGATCCTCTCAATGTTACGCCGCATAGTCTGCGACATGCGTTTGCTACCCATTTGTTGGCCGGTGGCGCTGATTTAAGAGCCATTCAAACGCTTTTAGGCCATGCAGATATTGCGACAACAGAAATTTACACGCATATCCAAGAACAACGGTTGCGCGAACTGGTGCTGGAGTATCATCCCTTGGCGCAACGACTGAAAACAGGTCTGTGATGGAACATTTTGACTTTGACTCTGGCTTTTGGATCACCTTTGGGGCGATTTTCGTCCTTCTGATCCTATCGGGTTTTTTTTCTGGCTCAGAGACCGCCTTGACCGCCGCCTCGCGCAGTAAGCTGCAGGCACAAGCCGATAAAGGCTCGCTTGGTGCCGCAAGGGCCTTGAAAGTGACCAACGACAATGAACGCTTGATTGGTTCAGTTCTTTTGGGCAATAACTTGGTCAATATTTTGGCAACATCTTTGATCACCGCGCTTTTCACACAGATGGTGGGCGAGAATGGTATTGTTCTGGCCACATTGGTCATGACGTTTTTGGTTTTGGTCTTTGCCGAGGTGCTCCCCAAGACTTATGCAATTACCAATGCGGAAAGTGCTGCTATAAAGGTCTCACGCCCGATATCTTTGGTAGTTTTTGTTTTTGCCCCAGTAGTCAGCTTTGTCCGCCTCTTGGTGCGTGGCGTTTTATCAGTTTTCGGCATCGCCACCGATCCCGATACAAATATTTTGGCGGTGCGCGAAGAAATCGCCGGGGCGCTCACTTTGGGCCATCAGGAGGGGTTGGTCGAAAAAGAAGATCGGGACCGTATTTTAGGCGCATTGGATCTCTCAGATCGCACGGTCGAAGAAATCATGCTGCACAGATCAGGCATTGAGATGATTGACGTCTCCTTGCCGGCCGAAGACATTCTCTCTCAATGCCTCGAGAGTGCGCATACGCGACTGCCCCTTTACACCGGTAATCCTGAAAACATCGTTGGCGTTATTCATGCGAAGGATTTGGCTCGTGCCATGGTAAAGCTCACTCGTGATAGCGCGGCCCGCAACGAAGATCTGGCCACTTTTCAGGTGCTGGATGTGGCGATGGAGCCCTATTTCGTGCCAGAAACCACACCGCTGGATGATCAAATGCGGCAGTTTCTAAAGCGGCGCACACATTTCGCCTTGGTCGTCGATGAATATGGCGCATTGCAAGGGCTGATCACTTTGGAAGACATTTTGGAAGAAATCGTCGGCGAGATCACGGACGAATTTGACACCAACGACCAAGGGGTCACAGCGGCGCAGGACGGTCATGTTGTGGTGGATGGATCTATGACCATTCGCGATTTGAACAGGGCTCAGGATTGGAGCCTGCCGGATGACGAGGCCAACACACTTGCCGGCCTGGTTATCCATGAAGCACAGATGATACCTGTCGAAGGTCAAGTATTCGTTTTTCACGAATTTCGCTTTGAAGTGGCCGCGCGTAAAGAAAACCGTATTACACAGCTAAAGATCCACAAGCTTTAAACGTTACAAAAAAGGGATAAAAAAACAAACCTTGAATAAACGAAATTTTAATAAACTGGGACTATAGGTGAGGTGCAATGGCGGTTTTCTTCATGTCATACCTCCCTTTACTAAACAGCGCTTTCGGCTGCCGTTTTTTGAAGAATTGCTTAAAATATTCATTGACGTCCAAAACATATTTTGCTTTATTTTGCATGGTGTCGGTGTGCCCGACAGGGAAAAAATAGAGGCAGAGGTTTTTGGCAAAAATCCTCTGCTTTAATTTTTTGGGTTACGCGCCCATAGGTTGGCTGGCACACCAATACAAATTTCAAGATATTGAAGGAGGGATTACGGTTCATGCCCCCTGCGATAGAAAGGACTTTTCGGTGGTTAAAGTAACAACCTATTTTGGCGCTCTCATATATCTTTTGGTATCCCACACACTATCGCACGCACAGACGGTTCAATTACCAGCAGCTGAGGAATTTTCCACAGGAGAAATTGTGAAAAGCACAACGGCGATGGGCGAATATTTTGTGAAAGGCACCTATGGGGCTTGGACGCTGCGGTGTTTAAAAACGGAACAACCGCAAGACCTGTGTCAATTATTTCAATTGATGCATACGCCCGATGGAGTGCCGGTGGCAGAATATAATCTAAACCCCATCCAATCGGACGGGCGCGTTGTCGCCGGGGCAAATGTCATTACGCCTTTGGAGACCTTACTGACTCAACAGTTGACCATCCAAGTGGACGATAACAACGCCAAAATATATCCGTTTGCCTTTTGTATTCAAATGGGTTGCGTGGCGCGAATCGGTCTCACACAAGACGATCTTGACAGCTACCGTGCGGGCGCGCAGGCAACGATTACAATGTTTCCAGCGGCGGCCCCAACGCAGCCTGAACGTCTCACATTATCTTTGCAGGGTTTTACGTCTGGGCATGCGGCCCTAATGGACGGAACGACCAACTAATTGCAGTACCCACTAAACCGCTTTCAGCGCCAGAACCGCATTCATGCCACCAAAGGCAAAGGCATTAGACACGGTCGCAGTCACCTTCGCTTGCCGAGCGATATTTGGCACCACGTCAAGCGCGCAATTGGGATCTGGATGTTCGTAGCCAATGGTGGGCGCAATAACCCCCTCCTGCAATGCCATGAGACATGCAAGTAATTCGACAGCGCCCGTGCCCCCGATCAAGTGCCCGTGCATAGATTTTGTCGAAGACATCAGCACCGCCTGCGCATGGGCGCCAAAAGCCTCCGCAACCGCCGCACATTCTGTTTTGTCATTCGCTGCGGTCCCGGTGCCATGGGCGTTGATATAGCCAATATCTTGCGGATCTAGGCGTGCATCGCCGAGTGCGCCGCGGATGGCTCGTACGGCACCCTGCTGGTTTGGCACCACAATATTGCTCGCATCTGAGGTCATGGCAAACCCGACGATCTCCCCTAAAATTTCGGCGCCGCGGGCCTTGGCTCCCTCATAGGTCTCAAGCACGAAGACCCCAGCCCCTTCTCCTTGGACCATACCCGAGCGATTGGCGGAGAAAGGACGACAGGCGGTTTTAGACATCACCCGCAGCCCTTCCCAGGCCTTAATGCCACCAAAGGTCAGCATCGCATCGGCGCCGCCGGCTAGCATCGCGCGCGCTATGCCACTACGCACCATTTGAAACGCCAATCCGATCGCGTGATTTGAGCTGGCGCAAGCCGTGGAGACTGTCAAAGATGGACCTTTAATATTGCAGGCCATTGACACATGGCTGGCCGCTGCATTAGTCATAAGTTTCGGTACCACAAAAGGGTGAACTCTATTTTTACCCTCCTCATAGACAGAACGAAAATTATCATCCCAGGTGTTCATCCCACCCGCAGCGGTTCCGAGGACCACACCCGTCGTTTCCGACTTTTCCTCCGTGATCTCCAAGCCAGAATGGGCCATCGCTTCGCGGGCGGCCAAAAGCGTCAGTTGTGTCACCCGATCATACAGCGCCAGTTTTTGCCGATCAAAATGTGACTCTGGATCAAAATTCTTAATTTGCGCGCCGATTTTAACCGATAGCCTGTCCAGGTCACGCATCTGCAGCGGCCCAATCCCCAGCTGTCCTTCGCGCATGGCATGCAAAGTTTCCGGCACTGTTCCACCCAAAGCGTTTATGGTCCCAGCCCCTGTAATCACCACGCGATTCATCGCTTAAGTCTGCTCCGCAACAAGGGTTTCAACCGCTAAAATAATGGCTGACACAGAGGAAATATCAAATTGACTTTCCGCTGGAGCATTGGCGTTAAACGGCACTTCGATGTCGAATTCTTCCTCAATAGCGAAAATACTTTCCACCACGCCAAGGCTGTCTATGCCTAAATCCTCCAATGTTGCCGAAAGTCGCACATCAGCGGCATCCAGCAAGGCTTGCTCAGCAATAATTTGAATGACTTTATCTTTAATACTCATCAGAACGCCTTCTTGCGCATTAAGGACTGTTGTCAGGATCTGACAGTGATTTTTTAAGCCGCGATAGGTCTTTTAACATCCGCGGTAGTCGCCGCAAGTTTTTGTAGACTTCAAGCTGCGCTTCCATTTTCATCGCGGGATACCCCAACATCACCCGCCCAGCAGGGATATTGCTAAGCACTTTAGTGGCGCCGCCTGTTATAGCATTGTCACCAATAAACAGATTGTCACTCACACCAGTTTGCCCACCGAGAACCACATTGTTTCCCAGAGCGGATGAACCTGCGATCCCGACCTGTGCACAAATCATACAATTATTGCCAATTTTTACATTATGGCCAATCTGCGCCAAATTATCAAATTTGCAGCCATCCCCAATCTGCGTGTCGCGGATGGTACCGCGGTCAATACAGCTGTTGGCGCCCAACTCCACATCATCACCAATCACCACCGACCCAAGGGAATGGATACGGGCAAAGGGTTGCGGTTTTGCGTCTTTGCTGTTCCCCAGAGTTTCGCGCACATTCTCAATCGCAGAGCGCTCAGGGGTGACAAAGGAAAATCCATCCGCGCCTATCACCGCACCCGGTTGTGCGATGAAACGTGCGCCGATGCGCACGCCCGAACCAATCCGCACGCCCGCCATCAATGTGGCCTCACGGCCAATGACACAGCCTTCGGCGATGGTCACATGGCTGCCGAGCCAAGCATTCTCGCCCAAAACCACCCCTGAACCGATATGGCAAAACGCGCCGATCCGCGCCCCAGCGCCAATCTCCACCCCTGGTTCCACACAGGCCTGCGGATGAATTCCAGACGGGTCCGGTCGCCAACTATGATCAAAAGCTTGCGACAGACACGCCAGGGCAAAGCGGGGCCGCGGCACGAGAACCGCACCCAAAAGGTTAAGGCTTTGCCAGTCTGTGCCTTCCGCCAATAAAGCAATGCGGGCTTGGCCTAGCGGCAAGCGCTCCAAATAGGGTTGAGTTGTTGCGATTGCCAAAAGACCGCCTGACGCATCTTGTGGCTCACAAGCGCCCGTGATCTCTAATGCAACATCACCCACTGCTTGGCCGTTCAGCGCCTTCGCCAGATCTTGTAAATTACATATGTTCATGAACGGCCGCCTTTTGCTTTAGGTCCCGTTTATCCTGTGACGTTACCCATAACCACCCCTTCGCGTTGCAAAGCCAGCCAAATCTTTGCATCACGGCCATAGACATCGGGGCGAAACTCCAATCCGCCTTCCGGCCGCGCCAAAGCCGTGCGATAAATGATATGCACGGGTATGCGCCGCAATAAATCAATCTGCACCTCTTTGCCCAAGCTCAATGCCTCCTGAAACAGCAACTTTGGACTGTCACTTTGCACCGCGAGCAGTGCATAGGCAAAGTCAAACGGATCTGCCAAACGAATACAGCCATGGCTGAAAGCGCGCACTTCGCGCCTGAATAGTTTCTTGGCCGGGGTGTCGTGAAGATAAATATTATGCCGATTGGGGAACATGAACTTTACTAAACCCAAAGCATTTCCAGGACTGGGCGGCTGGCGCATGCCAAAGGGGAAAGTCTCCTCGTCAAATCCGTTAAAATCTAGCCCCTCGCGCTCCACCACATTGCCAAGATCATCGCGCAGCTCAAGATACTCCACCGACGCCGCATCCTCTTGCAACATTGGCAAATATTCACCGACCACGATAGAGCGCGGGACATACCAACTCGGGTTGATGACCATATATTCCATAGTGTCAGAAAATTCGGGACTGCGCCGACCACCATCCGCAGCACCCACCACAGTATTGGTCTCAAAGGTGACCTTATCGAAATCGACAATCTTCGCCTTGAAATCCGTTAGGTTCACAGAGATATGCCGCGCGCCCAAGGGTTGATTAAACCAACGCTCCCGCTCCAGTGCCACCAAAACTGATGCCAAGCGCTCGGAGGCGTCAATATTGACCTGTTCGAGTGTCAGCTTGTTTGCCATGCCCGTCACAGCAAGCCCATTATCGGCTTGAAAGAGCGCCACGGCGTCCACGAGCGGCGTGTCGTAAACGCTAGAGTAGGTTGTGCTGAGATAGCCCATTGCGACCAGCCGATCGCGCAAGCGCACCACTTGTTCCCCCTGCGCCTCTGGTTCCAATCTTTTAGTGCTCACAGGCGGGCCCCAGCCGCCTGCCGCAATCTGCTGCTCCAGACGCAGTCGTTCTTTCACCAGACCCATGTATTGACGGCTTTGCGGCGGCAGGGATTTGAAAAAGACCTGCGCATCACTGGCCTCCAAACCCTCCAAGAGTTCGAGCGGTTTACTGTAACGCACTTTGCGGACAATTTCCTTATCAACCTTGGAAGGGATCAACAGCCCCGACTGGACGGCGCGGGCATAGTCCAGAAACGCTGATGTGAGCTCCGCCTCCAAATGCCCGAAGGCGCTTTGGCTATTGGCCGACCTCAATTTGGATATCACAACCTCAGCGTTGAACCGCGTTTTTGGCAGGCCATGCATGTCCGCGTCAGCAAAGGCCGTGATCAATGCCACTAATCGCGCGCGTTCCTGCGCTGTAGACCCGGTCCAGAACGAGCGGTAGTCCCGGGCGCGATAAAATCCAGAAACATCCTGATCAGAGACTACATATTGAGCCAAAGATTGCTTGAATCCAATCGACTGCGCCGCCAGCTCGGCACTGAACAGAAGGGACAAAGCACTGACCATAACTTTGACCAGACTCAAATCAATTCGACATATCATAACACGGCGCGCCCTAGTTGATGTTCCATGCGCCGAAGCTGCGCATTTTAGTAGACAAAGTCTAATGTCTTTTACCAAATGCGACATGAGATTTTGCAGATTGTAACACCGAAAGCACAACGAACTTTCAGAATGCAGACTACGCTGCGCGAGCGGCCTGCGCGGCAGCTGCCAAAGCCAACTGTGCGATAAACCGCCATAATTAAATTACTTTGATTAGAAATTAAATACGGCTTTGCAAAAATACAGAAAATATGTCATATGCACTCTTGCACCTGGGGATAAGCGATCGTGCTGTGCACGGATCGCGGTGCATAAGTGGGACAAAAAATGACAGATCAACTGACCGTAATTTCACGACGTGGGTTACTTGGCGCTTTTGCGGCCACAGCCTTGTTTGCCGCTCCAACCTATTCCAACGCAGCTGGTTTTTTACGTGGCGCGGGTGATATCCGTCGGTTGAAAATGTACTCGCGGCGAACAGGCGAGTCTTTAGACATGATTTATTGGATCGAAGGTGACTATATCAAAGATGCCTTGACCGAGGTGAACTGGTTTATGCGCGACTGGCGCAGAGATCAGTCCCGCGCCATCGACACCCGTACGGTTGACATCATCGCAGCCACGCAGCAGCTGCTCGATACCTCCACTCCTTTTCTCATGCTGTCCGGTTATCGCACACCCGAAACAAACGCGTTACTGCGCAAACGCTCGCGGAGTGTTGCAAAAAAATCCCTGCATATCAATGGACAGGCAGCGGATCTGCGCATGCAGGGAAAGTCAGTCCGTCAAGTGGCTAAAGCCGCCGCATCCTGCGCAGCCGGCGGGGTTGGACGCTATTCTCGCTCAAACTTTGTCCATATAGATTGCGGTGAAAAACGCCTTTGGGGCCGTTAATTTTTCACCTTACA
>Ga0213861_10003043_pt1 | contig 14013 bp, 13 predicted proteins | sample PICome_4_FD_160110 | JGI IMG/M metagenome (GOLD analysis project Ga0213861, IMG submission 160110) | Coastal seawater microbial communities near Pivers Island, North Carolina, United States - PICO131 | ecosystem: Environmental > Aquatic > Marine > Coastal | place: USA: North Carolina... | reverse complement strand
TTCAGATACCAAAATTTCAAATAACGTGACGCAAAAATAATCAAATTACGCAAACCATTATGCGCAAAATGAATACACTTGCTATCAGTAGTCGTGACCAGCGCAGCGCTTCTGCGTTGCTGATAGGGGGCTTCTAAGGTTACTGACCAAAAGCCGCAAGAGCTTTTTTGCAGAAATATCTAATTTTTTGAATTAAGTTTTTTTACATTTAAAAACAGAAATATAATCTCTTTTCTGATAATGGCCGCCGGTAAGTGACCTAGTCACAAACCACGCCTGCAGCCAATAAAGCGAGAATTCACGAGAATCTTAGCCGCTCAAATATGCCAGCGGCCAAAGACTCACCTAAAACCCAGCAGGGGTATCCTTACCCAATAAGCTTTGTCCGCAGTCCTTGAAGGCCAGATTGCAATCCATGACGCCATTTACTCACGCGCAGGGCCAAAAATGCAAGGATCACGGCCATGTGGGCCAGTGCTTCCACATCAAAGCCTTTCGACAACATGATGAAATGCAGCCCCGCAAGAATCGCAGCCAGATAGGTCAAGCGATGTAAGACCCGCCAAAATCGGCGAAGACGCCGAACCGACCAATCATTTGAGGTCAATGCCAGCGGAATCATCACAATGAACCCCGCGAACCCCGCAGTCACATAGGGGCGTTTGGCAATCTCAGTCCAGATTTGATTGAGGGCCTGGAGATCTAGCAAGAACCAGACCAAGAAATGCGCCAAGACATAAGCAAAAGCCATCAATCCGATGGCTCTGCGGAACCGCATCAGATTGATCCGGGTAAAGTGTAACAGCGGTGAGACGGCGAGACCCAGAATTAAAAACTTGAGAGCAAATTCGCCCAATTGCTCTTCCAGTTCATTAACAGGTTCTGGTCCAAGATTATCGGTCAAACCTGCGACAATCGCCAAGAGACCCGGAATAGGTAAAATGATGTATAGCACCCAGGTTGGAATTTTGCGCAGCCCAGTATTAATCCATTGTATAAACATTTAAATAATCCATTTTTATTCAATGGAGCCAAGTTGGCCAAATGGCGACCGAACGCAAACACTCTGCGCCACGGGGACAAGAGACTAAAAATACGTCTTGAGATCCATATCCTCATAGAGATCCGCAACTTCCGCCTCATACCCGTTGAACATCAATGTCGGTTGCCGGCGATTAAACAGGCCGCCGCCAATCCTACGTTCTGTGGCTTGCGACCACCGTGGATGGCTGACCGTTGGATTCACATTGCTGTAAAAGCCATACTCTCTGGCATTTGCCATCTTCCAGCTCGTGACGGGTTCTTGGTCCGTTAAGGTGATCCGCACGATGGATTTGATCGATTTAAAACCATATTTCCACGGCACCACCAACCGGATGGGTGCGCCATTTTGATTTGGGATTGGTTTGCCGTAGATCCCCGTCGCCATCAAAGTCAACGGATGCAGCGCCTCATCAAGCCGCAGCCCCTCACGATAAGGCCAATCCAGAACAGGATAGCGCAGACCTGGCATTTCATCCGGGCGGTTGGCTGTCTCAAAGGCCACATATTTTGCCCCAGACTGCACACCAACCTTATCGAGTATGTCTTTCAGCTCTACCCCATTCCAAGGCACGACCATAGCCCAAGCTTCAACGCAACGGAACCGATAGATACGCTCCTCTTCGCTTAAACCTTCAAGTAGGGAGGCCACTGAATATCGTCCAGGCGCGTCGACCAGACCATCCACTTCAATCTCCCAATCAGCGGTGTTCAAGCGATGGGCATTGGCGGCAGGGTCTTCCTTATCGGTGCCAAATTCATAGAAATTGTTATAGCTGGTAATATGCTCCCAGGTGTTGGGCTCCAAGGTTTCCGCCAAAGCAGGGCTGGCGATCGAAGCCATAGCCCCCGCTCCCAAAGCACCTGCGATAAATTTCCTGCGATTGAGCCAAAGCGGCTCCGGGGTAATATCCGCGCGTGTCAGCGCATTCGTCCAGCGATGTGCCATAGTCAGATCCTTTCCATTGACAAACACGTAACTCGAAAGCCATTTCTGTCCAATACAACTCACATCACAGCTTCGCTAGGCACCTGAAACATTCTGACCGCTTGCCTCTGCTGCGACCCGGCGGCACAGTCAGTTAAAAGGAGATCGATATGAAAACTGCACTCATTACCGGCGCCGCGCGCGGCATTGGTCTCGCCACCACTGACATCCTCTGCGCACAGGGCTGGCATGTGGTCATGGTGGACAGAGACGCAGAAGAATTAATGGCCCGAGCTTCTGAACGCCAAGCTGTGACTGCAGCCGTACATGATATCTCGGACCCGGACCAAGTAGACAAAATGATCGCAGTGACGCTGGCCGCACGAGGGCAGATTGATTCTTTGGTCAATAACGCCGGGGTCGCAGATTTTGGCCCAATCGAGCAAACCTCCTTCGCCCGCTGGCGGCGGGTGATGGGGACCAATCTGGACGGGGCATTTCTGTGCACCCAAGCCGCCACGCCGGCCCTGAAGGCCAGTCGTGGCGCAGTGGTAAATATTGCCTCAATTTCTGGTTTGCGTGCCTCAACCCTGCGGGTGGCCTATGGAACGTCAAAAGCTGCAATCATTCATATGACACAGCAATATGCCGCAGAGCTTGGCGAATATGGAATCCGGGTCAATTCTGTAGCGCCGGGTCCGGTGCGCACCAAGCTGGCCATGGCCGTGCATACCCAAGACATCATCGACGCCTATCACGATGCCATTCCGCTGGGGCGCTATGGCGGCGAAGCGGAAATCGGGCAGGTCATCGCGTTTCTATGCTCCGATCAAGCCAGCTTTGTGACGGGGCAAAATATCTCTGTCGATGGAGGGTTTGAAAGCACAGGTATCGGCCTGCCGTCACTCCGTGGGCAAACCAAGTAACGCCAGCAGCTGCGCCATATCGTCAAATAATAATTCTGTGAGACCTTCAAATTTCGTGCGCGGAGTCTCGCGCGCAAATCCGAAAACAGCCATGCCCGCAGCTACAGCGGCCTGAGCCCCAGTAGCGCTGTCTTCAATCACCACGCAGTCTTGCGGCGCCACCCCGGCTTGGCTGGCAGCCAAAAGATAGACATCCGGGGCGGGTTTGGGCGCGGCGACGTCCTCGCGCGAATAGGTCCGCCCGGCAAAGCGCGCCGACATGCCGCAGCGCGCTAAGGTAATTTCCATCTTGCGATGCGGCCCGTTTGAACCAATCGCATAGGGAATCCCCTGATGATCCAAACGGTCCAGAACCGCCCCAATGCCCGGTATAGGTTCGACACTGCGCGCCAAAGCAGCAAATACTTTGTCATAGATTAGATCAGCCCAATCTGCTGAGATATCCGCGCCCATGGCCCGCGCTTGCGCACCGGCTCCGGCAATCGTTCCACCCACGAAAAGATCGGTAACTTTTGACAGATCAAGCGGCAAGCCTCTTGCGGCCAGATCATCACGGATCAATTGCAATGTCAGAGGCTCGCTATCCACCACCACACCGTCACAATCAAAAATTACCAACTTCGGCACGCATTCAAGCTGCGACATACAGTGTTCCTTTAACAATAAAACGCCCCCGTACAGTTGCGCGGGGGCCCCAGTGTTCGCAAGCTTAATGCACGACCGCGTCTTTCGGCGGCAGTCGGTTAGAACCGCTTACCCGATCCCCAACAATTAAGCCCTCGCTGCCAGCCGTCACAGGCACGATGTCACCACCTACGACTTCACCGGCCAAAAGCATCTCGGCCAATTGGTTTTGCAACGCCGATTGCATAACCCGCTTCAACGGACGCGCGCCGAAAACCGAATCATAACCTTCATCAGCCAACCAAGTTTTGGCGAAGGAATCCAGTTCCAAGCAGATTTCCCGCGGCGCTAGACGGCTCTGCAAACATGCCAATTGGATGTCTACAATGCCATCCATATCCTGTCTGTTCAGACGATCGAAAATGATGGTCTCGTCCAAACGGTTGAGAAACTCCGGACGGAAATGCCCCCACACGGCATCCATCACGCCGCGCCGCGCCTCCGAAGAGTCCATCCCTTCTGGCAACTCACTCAACACCTGCGCCCCAAGGTTCGAAGTAAGCACGATCAACGTCTGTTTGAAGTCCACGGTCCGGCCGTGGCTGTCGGTGAGCACACCATCGTCCAAAACCTGCAATAGAATATTGAACACATCCGGATGCGCCTTCTCGACTTCATCAAACAAAACCACTTGATACGGGCGGCGGCGCACAGCTTCTGTCAAAACGCCCCCTTCATCATAGCCAACATAGCCAGGAGGCGCGCCAATCAACCGCGACACACTATGTTTTTCCATGAATTCTGACATATCAATCCGAAGCATTGCAGCGTCGCCATCAAACAAAAAATCGGCCACAGCCTTTGTCAATTCGGTCTTGCCCACGCCCGTTGGACCCAAAAAGAGAAAGCTACCCAAAGGCCGACTTTCGTCATTGAGCCCGGCGCGCGCTCGGCGCACCGCATTGGACACGGCTTTGACCGCGGCCGATTGGCCAATCACCCGCGCATGCAGGTGTTCCTCCATGCGCAGCAATTTATCACGCTCGCCTTCCAGCATCCGCGAGGTCGGAATCCCAGTCCAGCGCTCGACCACACCGGCGATTTGATCCGGGCGCACGGCTTCCTCAACCATATGACCGTCGGACGCTTCCGCCTCAGCAAGGCTTTTTTCCAACCCGGGGATCACCCCGTAAGACAGCTCGCCGGCTTTGCCGAGATTGCCCTCACGTTTGGCAATATCCAGATCAGCCCGGGCCCGGTCTAGCTGCTCTTTGATTTCACGCGCTGAGGCCAGTTTATCCCGCTCTGCCTGCCATTTAGCGTTCAGCTCGCTGGACCGCTCTTGCAGATCCGCTAAAGATTTCTCCAAATTAGCAAGCCGATTTTTTGATCCAGCATCATCTTCCAGCTTAAGCGCCTCAACCTCGATTTGTTTTTGCAAAATATCGCGGTCCAATGCGTCCAGCTCTTCTGGTTTACTATCCACCTGCATCCGCAATCGGCTGGCCGCTTCATCCATTAGGTCGATTGCTTTATCGGGCAAAAAACGATCTGTGATGTAGCGGTGTGAAAGGGTCGCCGCCGACACAAGCGCCGCATCAGCGATGCGCACACCGTGGTGCAGCTCATATTTCTCCTTAATCCCGCGCAGGATCGAGATGGAATCAGTCACGCTCGGCTCTTCGACCTGCACCGGTTGAAAGCGCCGGGCAAGGGCGGCATCTTTTTCAACATATTTGCGATATTCATCCAGCGTGGTCGCCCCGATACAGTGCAATTCACCGCGGGCCAAGGCCGGTTTTATCAAATTGGCCGCATCCATCGCGCCATCGCTTTTGCCCGCGCCCACCAGCGTGTGCATCTCATCGACAAACAATAGGATTTCGCCCGCCGAAGATGTCACCTCATTCAAAACCGCCTTGAGACGTTCTTCAAATTCGCCACGATACTTCGCCCCAGCAATCAAGGCGCCCATATCCAGCGCCAAAAGCCGCTTATTGCGCAGGCTTTCGGGTACATCACCGTTGACAATGCGCAACGCCAAGCCCTCGGCAATCGCCGTTTTCCCGACGCCCGGCTCGCCAATTAACACGGGGTTATTCTTGGTGCGCCGGGATAGCACCTGCATGGCGCGGCGGATTTCTTCATCCCGGCCAACGATCGGGTCAATCTTCCCCTCACGCGCCCGTGCGGTCAAATCTTGGGCATATTTCTTGAGCGCCTCATAGCCGTCTTCAGCGCTGGCCGAATCCGCCGTGCGACCCTGACGGATGTCTTCAATTGCGCCATTGAGCTTTTGAACTGTGACTGCGCCGGCGTCGAGTGCCTCCTTCGCTTTGGATTTCACCATGCAAAGCGCCATTAAAATGCGCTCTACGGGCACGAAACTGTCACCCGCCTTTTGCGCCAGCTTTTCCGCCTCCGTTAAAATTTTGCCAGTTGCGCTGTCGACATAGACCTGCGCATTGCCCGTGGCCTTGGCAATTTTGGACAGGGTGAGGTCCAAATGTTCGCACACTAGAGAGGGCGCACCGCCAGACCGCGCGATCAAGTTGCTCACCAATCCCTCTTTGTCGTCCAAAAGCGCTTTGAGCAAATGCTCCGGCCCGAGGCGCACATGATCGTCTCTTTGTGCAATAGTTTGGGCCGATTGGATGAAACCACGCGACCGTTCGGTGAATTTGTCTAAATTCATCGTCTCTCTCCTTCATAAGCGCCGCGGATCTTACGCTGCCCAACTTCGGCACAGCTTTTGAGCGACCTTAGCTATTAATTGGGCATGGTCCATTGCCTCGACAAGTGCTTCGCCCGCATAAACCAGGTTTTTTAACATTAAACCGCAATTTCTGAGCCGTGGCATAGACAGGCCCTGCTGCAATGGATAGTTCACCCCAAACGTGCAAACCTTGGAGGCCCCCATGGCTGATGACAAATTAATTATAGCGTTGGATATGCCAAATGCCATTGAAGCCCTGAAGACGGCAAAGCATCTCGGTGATGCGGTCAACTTCTACAAAATCGGCCTCGGTATGCTGACCGGTGGCGGTTTGGCACTGGCCAATGAGCTAAAAGCGGAAATGGGCAAGCGTATTTTTCTCGATATGAAATTGTTCGACATCGGCGCCACCGTTGAACATGCAGTGCGCGGTATCGCGCAATTTGATCTCGATTTCCTAACCGTTCACGGCGACCCCTACGTTGTGCGCGCTGCGAAAGAGGGCGCGGCTGGCAAGGATATAAAAATTTTAGCCGTGACAATCTTGACGTCACTGGATCGCACCGATCTCAATGATGCGCTCATCAAGCCCGGCGATATTGCCGATTTGGTTTTAGAGCGCGCGGGCAAGGCCTTTGACGCCGGGGCGGATGGTGTGATTGCCAGTCCGCAGGAGGCCGCCGTCATCCGCGCACTTCCAGAGGCCACAGGCAAGTTAATCGTCACCCCCGGCGTGCGCCCCACGGGAGCCGACTTGGGCGATCAAAAGCGCGTCGCCACTCCCGCGCAGGCCATTGCCAATGGTGCAGATCATGTAGTCGTGGGCCGGCCAATTTGGACCGCCCCTTCACCACGCGACGCAGCGCTGGCTATTTTGGCCGAACTGGCCAGCCCACAAGCCCTAAGCCGAAACTCTTAATCGTTAATGTCGCTGTCAAAGGTTTTAACCTGCCCTTTGGGTAGCGAGAAAACCCTGCGCAGGATCAAAGTGGCGAAAAGCGAGGTCACGGCGAAAAGCAGCAAAGATGTGGGCGCGCCGATAACGCCTGCGCCGCCCAAAAGCATCACCAGCGCGACACAGGCGGCACCAATAGTCATGCCCAAAAATACAAACGCCGGCACGATAATTTCAAGAAAGGCAAGTGCCAGGGCTAAAATTGCCCAAGCCCACCAAGTGGCATGGAGTGTCTGGAGCATCACTTCGACCCTTTGAGCATTTTAAAGGCATCCGCAAATGCATCCATCGCATTGGAAGGCACCAAAATGGTTTGCTTGCCCTCGCCGCCACCTAAGGCGGTCAACGCGTCAACCTGTTTTAGCGCAACCTGATATTGCGCCGCTTCGATGCCATTCTTGGCAATCGCGCGGGCAACAACGCCGGTGGCATAGGCTTCCGCATCCGCCTGCACACGGCGCGCTTTGGCCGCTTGCTCAGCCGAATAAAGCTCGGCATCTGCATTGAGCTCCACCGCGCGCTTGCGCCCTTCCGCCTCAGTCACCTGAGCTCGGCGCGCGCGCTCTGCGTTGAGCTGTTGCAGCATAGCTTCTTGGGTCGCTTGGTCCAAATTTACATCCAACAATTCCGCCCGCGTCACCTCAACGCCCCAATCATCCACCGCAACTTCGATTGCGGTCTTGATCGCGACGATCAATTCAGAGCGGTTCGATTGCACCTCATCGAGCTCCATTTGGCCAATCTCCGCTCGCACGATCCCTGCGACTGTGGTTGAGATCGCGGCGTCTACATCGCGGATCCGATAGACGGTTTTGGCCGGCTCAGTGATGCGATAAAAAACAGAGGTATCCACTTTCACCAATACGTTGTCACTGGTGATGGCATCTTGGCTATTGGTTGGCAATTGCCGCTCAAGAACCGAAACCCGATGCCGCACCCGGTCGAGGAACGGCACAATGAAATTGAGCCCAGGGCCCAAAACCGATTTGAGACGGCCGAAGCGCTCCACCACAAACTTCTCAGATTGCGGCACGACGCGCACGCCTTTGAACAGTATGACCAGAATAATAATAGCCAAGGCGATTAAAAAGCTATTTTGCCCGAGCTGACTTAAAGTCGCTTCAAAATCCATAAATTTTCTCCCTATTTCCCATTATCTATATAAGGCTTTTTTGCAAAAATGAAATCTTCTGTGCCGGCGGGACATCGGCTTGCGTGTGGACGCAGCCGCGCTTCCACACTAGCTTACGCCTATGCCCGCATTTTGCCGCGACTGTTTGACCACCTTTGATTCTGCCCCGCGCCGGTGCACGGACTGCGGGCGGCCACGCATCACCTCCCACCCAGAGCTGTTCTCCCTCTCTATCGCCCATATGGATTGCGATGCCTTCTATGCCTCCGTGGAAAAGCGCGACAATCCAGACCTGGCCAGCAAACCCGTAATCATAGGCGGCGGTCGGCGCGGGGTGGTGAGCACCGCTTGCTATGTCGCCCGCGTGCGGGGTGTGAAATCTGCCATGCCTATGTTTCAAGCCCTAAAACTCTGCCCGGAAGCAGTGGTGGTGCGGCCGCGTATGGATGAATATGTAAAGGCCAGCGCGGCCATCCGCAAAATGATGCAAGAGCTTACTCCAGCCATTGAACCCTTGTCACTGGATGAAGCCTTCCTAGACATGACCGGCACCACAGCACTGCATGGTGCGCCGCCCGCGGTGATGTTGGCACGTTTGGTGAAACGTATGAAGGAGGACTTAGGCCTGACCGGTTCGATCGGTCTGTCGCATAATAAATTTCTCGCGAAAGTCGCCAGCGATCTCGACAAGCCAAGGGGGTTTTTTGTCATTGGAAAGGCGGAAACACATCAGTTCCTTAAAGACAAACCCATAGGTCTGATTTGGGGCGTGGGGTCTGTGGCACAGGGCGCATTGGAAAAGGCGGGCATCCGCACTTTTGCCGATTTGTTGCGTTGGGAACGCCAAGACCTGACCGCGCGCTTCGGATCCATGGGTGATCGATTGTGGAATCTGGCCCGCGGCGAGGACCGACGCCGGGTCTCAGCCCACGCGCCCGTGAAAAGCATCTCTAATGAAACGACATTCTTTGAGGATACCTCAGATAAAAATGTGCTCGATGGGCATATTTGGCGCCTGGCAGAGAAGGTCAGCGATCGCGCAAAAGCACGGGATCTGGCAGGGCGCGTCGTGACGCTGAAACTCAAGCGCAAAGATTACAGCACCTTATCACGCCGTGTATCCTTGCGGGATGCTACGCAAATCGCCGACCGGATCTATCGCACGGCGCGAGATTTGTTTAGCCAATCCGGCCCGCAGGGCCCCTATCGCTTGATCGGCGTGGGCCTGTCAGATTTGGTGCGCGCAGCGCAAAGCGATTTGACGGAGGATCTTCTGAACCCCGATGCGAGCACCCGCGCCAGAGCAGAACGGGCAACAGATTCTATTCGGGCAAAATTCGGCAAAGATGCCATCAGAAAAGGGCGATCTTTACGCTAGGGCTTCACTGTGCGGCGAGCTCCTGCCCCGATTGCCCCAGTCTCACTATATCCGCAATGACGCTGACCAGACGACGACGGACGGCATCGAACTCAGCGCTCGGCCGGATCCGCGCTTCATCCATATAAAGGCTACGATCAATTTCGATCTGCACCGCATGTTGCCCCATCTGCGGCTTGCCATAGCGTCGGCTGATAAAAGCGCCCGCAAAGGGTGTATTGCGCGCCACCCGAAATCCAGCTTCCAGAAAAGCGCCGTGAATATATGCCATCAGCGTCTCATCTGCAGCCGCCCCAAAGCGGTCACCCAAAACGATCTGTGGCGCCGTGCCGCCAAGCGGTCCGCGGCTGACAGCAGAATGGGGCATGGAATGACAGTCAATCAATATGGCTTGACCAAACTGCGCCTTTTTTTGCTCCAAAAGCGCGGTCAACTGATGATGATATGGCCACCAAAAGCGATCGATGCGATCTTGCGCCTCCGCAAGGCTGATCTTGCCGCGATAAATCGGTGTGCCAATCGCCACGACCCTCGGCACCACCCCGAGACCTGAGGCAATCCGCGCATTCACGCCCGGGCTTTTAACCCCCTCAATCACCGCGGGATCGAGCTCCTCGCAGCCGCGGTTGAGATCCACATAAGCCCGCGGCGCATTGGCAACCAAAAGCGGTGCGCCAAACTGAACAGCAGGCGCAAACAATTGATCAACAAAAGCATCTTCTGAAGCGCGAATCGCACGCGAATCAAGCACGGACTGCGCCAAAAACTCTGGCGCATAATGGCGCCCCGAATGCGGCGTTGCAAAAACAACGCAGCCACTACGTTGGACGGGCTCAAAAAGGGTGAACGGGGCATGTTGCATGCGCGAACCCTAGCATAGAGCCCGGATTGGGGAAACAATTCAGATAAAATCTGCTCAAATTCCCATTGTTCCAGCAATTTCTCGGTTCAATTGCGATTTCAGCTTGAAGACTCGCCACCTGCTGCATATACGGCCTCTACCGGAGCGCTTTTTGCGCCCTTTTTTGTGGGGTGTGGGGAAAACATCGGTTCAACGGGCGCGTAGCTCAGCGGTAGAGCACTTCGTTGACATCGAAGGGGTCACTGGTTCGATCCCAGTCGTGCCCACCATTTTTTTACTTGGGCTACTCCGCGGCCCGGTTTTGAAGGAGAAGGCCATGAAGGTCAAAAACTCGCTTCGCTCGCTTAAGAGCCGCCACCGCGATTGTCGTGTGGTACGCCGTAAGGGCCGTGTTTATGTGATCAACAAAACACAGCCTCGCTTTAAAGCACGTCAGGGTTAATCTCTGATACAGCGCTTTTAAAAAAGCCGTCCCTCCAGGGGCGGTTTTTTTGTGACCTAAATCCCAGGCTCATTCATAGCTGCGTTGATCTTCAATCACGACGCCATCGCGCGGCAAGCTGCCAGAGGCAGCGACCTCCACCTGACCGCGCAATTTCAACGTCTCAGACAAGGAAGCTGCATAGTCTGCCGCTTTCTCAGCGGCGCCTTCGACTTTCACGGTCATAGTATCCGCTTCACCGTCGCGGCTGGCGATGACGCGCGCACGGGTGACTTCAGGGTGTTTGGCCACAAAAGCCGCCACTTGCTCAGGTCGGATAAACATCCCTTTAATCTTTGTGGTTTGATCCGCGCGGCCCATCCAACCTTTGATCCGCAGGTTGCTCCGTCCGCAGGGGCTTTCACCCGGCATAAAGGCAGAGAGATCCCCAGTGGCAAATCGTACCAACGGGTAATCATTGTTCAGCGTGGTGACCAACACCTCGCCCACCTCGCCAAAGGGCACAGGATCGCCCGTACCTGGGGTGACAATCTCAACCACCACACCCTCATCCAAGATCAATCCTTCCATTGCCTCGCTTTCATAGGCGATATTGCCCAAATCTGCGGTCGCATAGCATTGACGGCAGAGGATGCCCCGATCTGCATACCATTGCCGCAGCGACGGAAACAGCGCCCCACCACCAACTGCGGCTTTGCCAATATTGAGGGTCAGGCCCATCTCATCGGCCTTTTCCAAAATCACCTTCAAATAATCTGGTGTGCCCGCATAACAAGTGACCCCCACATCATGCGCAGCTTGAGCTTGCAGCTCGGTTTGCCCGGTGCCGGCGGGTAAAACGGCTGCGCCTAGGGCCCGCGCGCCGTTTTCAAACATCGTGCCGGCCGGCGTCAAATGATAGGAAAAGCAATTTTGTACAATATCGCCTGGCCCAAAGCCGGTGGCGTGCAAAAACCGTGCAAAACGCCACCAATCATGACTATTTCGACCCGGCTCATAAAGCGGACCTGGCGATTGGAAGGCATAATCAAATTCTCCGCCACTAAAGCCACCAAAGGGTGGTAAGCGTTTTTGCGCAGCGCCAAGTTCTGACTTGCGCAGAACCGGCAAGCGGGCGAGGTCTTCGTCCGAGGCAATACTGGCCAGATCAAACTGGGCAAAATGCCCATAGCCCGCAAGGCTCTGGGCATGGGTCAAAAGCGCCGGCAAACATTCCGACAAAGAAGCTGCGCGGTCATCCGCAGAGCGGGTTTCTAGGGCGTCATAAAATGTCAATGTGTGGCTCCCATGTATGAACAGGTCAGCTGAGCCATCTTTTGCGGCGGCGATAACTGCGGGTGTCGCGGAAAGACTTGCGCCCCTCATCAGACATGCCGAGATAGAATTCTTTCACATCCGGGTTTTCGCGCAACTCCGCGGCCGGACCGTCCATCACCACACGACCAGATTCCAAAATATAGCCATAATGGGCGAACCTTAGGGCAACATTGGTGTTTTGCTCGGCCAAGAGGAAAGACACACCCTCTTTTTCGTTGAGATCTTTCACAATGCCGAAAATTTCTTCCACCAATTGCGGCGCCAAACCCATTGAGGGTTCATCCAGCAAAATCGTCTCCGGACGTGACATCAAGGCACGCCCAATGGCACACATCTGTTGTTCACCGCCAGAGGTATAACCCGCCTGACTTTTGCGCCGTTCAGCCAGCCTTGGAAAATAGGCATAAACTTTTTCCAAATCCGCCGCGACTGCAGCGGCGCCATCCCTGCGGGTATAGCTGCCGGTCAACAGGTTTTCTTCGATTGTTAAATGTTCAAAACAATGGCGCCCTTCCATCACTTGGATCACGCCGCGCTTCACCAGATCCGAGGGGTTCAGACCAGAGAGCGATTGACCGCGATAAGCAATCATTCCTTTGGTAACTTCCCCGCGTTCGGAATGAAGCAATTGAGAAATCGCTTTCAATGTCGTGGTTTTACCAGCGCCATTGCCGCCCAAAAGCGCGGTGATCCCGCCTTTTGGCACACTTAAAGAGACGCCCTTCAATACCAAAATCACGTGATTATAGATCACTTCTATATTATTGACTTCGAGCAGTGTTTCGTTCGTTGAGCTGTCATCAAGCATGGCATTCTTCCTATTCGGAGGCTCTGGCCCAACGGGGGCCAGAGCTTATTTTGCAACTCGGTTAAATCGCTCTGCTTAGTTACAGCGCTCTGCGATGTTGTTTTCGGCAGCAAACGCTGCGGAATCAGCTTCAATCAATGGTTGTATCACAGACATATCAGTTTCCTTAAAGTCTGAAATCAGAGACCATGTTTTGCTAGATGCATCCCACTGTGCAACACCCACAGTGCCCGGACCACCGTGATTTTCGCATGACACTTTGAAAGATGGGCCAAAGTTTGGCATGCCTAGTTCAGCCATCCTTGCTTCGGTAATTTCCAAAGATTCCATACCATCGAGCATCATGGCTGGGGTAATATCAGAGACCCCATGAATAGCCTGCGCGTTCCGGACTGCTTCCGCGGCAAGCATAGCAGCATAGAAACCGCGATTGTAAATTGCTGTTCCAATCTGATCTCCAGCACCAGCAGCTTTACCAGTGTCAACGACATGTTTCTTCACATCTTCGAAGACTGGGAAGTTGTTGCCAACATTGTGGAAAGTCACAGCTTTATAGCCATTAGCATCATCACCAGATGGCAAAACATCATTTTCAGAACCTGACCACCAAACGCCAATGAAGTTTTCCATTGGGAAACGGATATTGACTGCCTCTTGAATTGCTACCTGGTTCATAACGCCCCAACCCCACATGGTCACATAGTCTGGGCGCTCGCGGCGGATTTGCAGCCACTGCGATTTTTGTTCTTGGCCAGGATGATCCACCGCTAGCAGGCTCAACTCAAATCCATGTTTCTTTGATAGCTCTTCCAACGTCCGAATTGGCTCCTTGCCATAAGCTGAGTTATGATAAACAAGAGCAATTTTTTTGCCTTTTATATCCC
>Ga0213861_10003042_pt1 | contig 14015 bp, 14 predicted proteins | sample PICome_4_FD_160110 | JGI IMG/M metagenome (GOLD analysis project Ga0213861, IMG submission 160110) | Coastal seawater microbial communities near Pivers Island, North Carolina, United States - PICO131 | ecosystem: Environmental > Aquatic > Marine > Coastal | place: USA: North Carolina... | reverse complement strand
TTTAAATTTAAATATAATAAAATTATTAAAATTTCAAAAATTAATAATTAATAATGTTAAAATTTAAAAATAAAAAAAAAAACCTTTTTATGTTTTTTTTTTTTTTGTGAAGCATAAGCAATTCCAGTTCCAAGACCTATTCCATGACCAAGTGAACCTGATGCCACTTTAATTCCAGGTATTAAATTATTTCCAAACATCTTCAACAAACTTTTTTTATTTTTTCCCCAGTTTTCCCAATCTTTTTGAGGGATAACTCCTAAATCATGAAGTATAGGATATTGAGCTACTGTCGCATGTCCTTTGCTCATAATTACCTCATCAATGACAATTTTCTTATGATTTTTTTTTCTTAATCTTATGAACTTATTATAATAAATCATAACTAAAAAATCTAAAATTGAAAAAGCAGACCCAGGGTGACCTTCTTGTAAAGCATAAAATTTTTTGAATAATTTTAATCTATTTTCGTTAGCCTTATCTATTAAATATTTCTTATTCATTTTTTTTCTAAAATTTTTCTTTTTAAATCTATTTTTGACATTTCTTTAATGTTTAACATATTTTGTTCCCCAAATTTATTTTTTATTTTATTTAGATAGCTCTCATTAGTAAAATATTTTTTCCATGCTTGGTCTCTAAATTCAAGAACTTCCTTCGCTGAACAATGGTTTGTTGCTAAAGGTTTACACTCATAAGAAAAGAAAGCATACTCTTCAAATGTTTCTGGAGTATCCCATTTATTTTTTTTTGCTTCAAAATATAATGGTGATCCAGGAAGTGCTTGACATGGATAAAAATTTGCATGTTCAGTGTTCAACTCCATAGCTAAGTCTAGAGTTTCATTCATTGTTTTTATACTGTCCTCAGGTAATCCAAATATATAATTTCCTAAAATATTAATTTCATGATCATTGATCATTTTTACAACTTGGCGAATATTGGTATCTTGAAATCTTCCTTTTTCAATATCCCTTCTAACTACTTGACTGCCCGCTTCAATTCCTAAACAAAGCCAATTAATTCCCGCTTTTTTAAATAAAGCTAATTGATCTTCTCGAACTGTATCAACTCTGGCATAGGCCCACATATTAAATTTTAATTCTCTTTTAATTATTTCTTCTAGAACAGGAACATAAAATTTTTTATTCAAAAAAAACATTTCATCAGATAGCCTAATTGTTTTTACTCCAAAATTTGCCAAGATTTCTAATTGATCAACAAAAAATATTGGATCCCAATGTCTCATTATTTTAAAGTCTGAAGATTTGGCGCCTGGGTTAGTGTTGTCTCTATTTAAAATATTAATCATACAAAAATTGCAACCAAATTTGCACCCTAGAGATGAATATACAGATGCGAAAGGAGTTCTGTCTGTCTCAGAAAAAAATGTATGCCAAAAATGAGCTCTATATAAATCTAAAGTTTTATTTTTTTTAGGAAGTAAATCCCATGCATATCCTGGTAATTCAGTATTTAAATCTTTTTCAGAAACAATTTGACTTGCTTTGTTTAATATTGATTTGCCATCATCATCTTTAAATCCAATGCCTTTAACCTTGTGTAAATCATCTTTTAGATTTGTTTGAAGTAAGTTTTTGAGCGCATACACCCCCTCATTAATGAAAACAAAATCAATAAATGAATATGATAAAACTTCCATAGGTAGTGAGCTTATATGAGACCCTATAAATCCAATTTTAATATCTGGGTGATGATCTTTAAGTTTTTTTGCAAGTGAATTGGCCCCAATCATCAAGAATGTACCTTGATTTGGTTGTTGCCCATAAAGAACGAAACATGCCAATCTGCATTTTGACTCTTTAATCTTAGTTATTGCTTCATCATCTGTAATTCTAAGTGCGTCACAGTCTAATATTTCACATGACATTTTATTTTTTCTTATACTTGAGGCAAGAAGTAGTGCCCAAGTTGGTGGCTCAATTGCTGAGAATCTATTTGCTAAATTTTGATAAATTGCCTTTGAGGAATTTGGTATTACAAATAAAACATCCATATTTAAATTTTTACTTTCATATTATTTCTCCATATTTTTTTACTTTTTTATCCATTTCTAACCAACTGTCTCCTGGTAATAAACATAACAAATTTTCCTTGAAATATAATTTATATTTTTTAGACACATTCCTAGCTCCACTTCCTTGTCTATCTACTGTGCACCTACCATGATGAAAACCCACATAAACAATTGTATCAAAATTATCTTTAATTTTTTCGTTTAAAAGTTTGTGTTGAATTCTTGGATAACCTTTAAATATTTCATGAACAGTATCATTTTCATCTAAAACAACAAATTTATGTTGTACATCATGCATGTATTCATTTATTTTTTTACAATAATAATTATTAATATTATTTACATACTCATTATTATAAGGTTCGGGTTGTGTTTCCCAAGGATCAATTATTAACCATACGGCTTCTTTTTTTAGTTTTTCTAATAGTGGTGTGCTGTATAATTCACTTGGAATAATATAGAATTTTATTCTAGATATAATTACATATGTAAAATTTATAATTCTTGAAATTTTAAATAATATTAATTTAAAAAAATTTTTTATAATATTAAATAAACGAATATACATATCTAAATTTTTACTTTCTTTTTAAAATATTTTTTAACTTTTAATTGAAAAAAATCATTATAAAATCTGCTAAGATATAGATATATTAATTTTTTTAACAACTTCCCTGGAGACTGAGACTCAGTTAACTGATTATTAATCACACTGAACAACTCATCATATATCTCTCCAATATCAAGGAAATCTTCTGGTGATATTACGTTTTCATTAGATAAAAATGTTGCCAACAATCCTACAGCGCTCCTCTGGGTGCAGATAAGATGCTTGCATTTAGAAAGTGTATAGATATCAATAATTAATTTCATAGCAGCAATATTTTTTTTTTCATATAAGTTATATTCTTTAGTAGTAATATTTTTTAAATTTGAAATCTTATCGAGAAATTTTTCTGAACTAGAAGCTATATATGTTTTTTTCCCACCTATTTTTTTTATGATTTTAAAAACGAGACTTTCAGGAAACCATTTTTTGTATCCAACATAAAATCTAGCAAACCAATAATAATTTCCCTTACCTTCGTTTCCAGTAATTGCAGTTATATCTCCTGTTCTTACATGAATGCCATATTCATATTCAGAAATATTTTGTATTTTTTTATTTAATTCATCATTTAATTCTAAATTTTTAGCTAGTTTTGATAATTCCTTAATTACATCTTCATAACTTTCATTTTCAAGGTAAAGTATTTTTCCTGTTATGCCCAAAATATTTTTTGAATATTTGTCAATAGACTGTTTATCAGAGTTGAAATACTTTATTGGAAGGTCTTTAAATATTACATGGTCATCATGCTCATGGTGATGCAGTTGGGTTGCAGGTGTTGACCTAGCGGTATCCCATAAAATGACAACTTCTTTTTCTAATTTTTTAGCAATTCGTAAGCAATTTAAATAAGAAAATATTCTCATTCCAAATCCATCAAATCGCAAACTATAAAATATATCGTAATTTTTTAATGAATTAAATTTGTTTTTATCTATTTTTTCAAATAAATTACTTTTTTTAAAATTTTCTACTATATAATTTAAATTTTTCATTTTCTTAAATTTATCTCTGACTTTAATTCATCATATTCTTGCATTTTTTTTTTCATAAAATTTAGAGTCAATTTTGTTTTAGTAGCTAAACCATTTGGAGTTAATATGTAAAAATAATTCATTTTTTTTGGATTTTTTTTAAAGTTTTCAGCTTTTACCAAACCTTTTTTTTGTAGAGCCTTTAAACAATAATTTAACTTACCTAAACTAAATCCAAGTTCTGTAGCTAGCTTTCTTTGAGAGGCCATTGGATTTTTTTTTATTTTTCTTAAAATTTCAAATTCGTCTTGGTTAAAGCTCATAAGTCATTAAATTGATATTCGCAATATAGTGTTCAATATTTGAACAGTCAATCATTAATTGCTAATGTTTTTGATTTAATTAATGATTTAATATAACAATTTACTCAATGAAAAAAAAAATATTTCTTACAGGATCGAATGGACATATTGGATCCTTCTTAAAAAGAAAACTTCAAAATGATTATACAGTAATTGGTTCAGATATAAGCAAAGGAAATGATTTAAATGATAATGGCTATTTAGAAAAAATATTTAAAAAAAATAAAATCTACGCAATTGTTTTTTGTCATGGCTTAAATTCAACACCGCTAGCTTTACAAAAAAAAAATAAAGATCTAAATTTAAATGAAAACTCAATTCAAAACTATTTTAATATTAATTTTTTTTTAAATTTGAATGTAATCAAAAATTACATAAAGTATCAAAAAACAGGCAGAGTTATTAACCTATCAACAATTTACAGCATCAAGGCTCCAAAACATTTTATCTATAAAAATTTTACAAAAGATTTGGGATATTCTGCTTCAAAATCTGCAACAAATATGATGATAAAATATTTTGGAACAAAATATGGAAAAAATTATTTATTCAATAGTATTGTTTTAGGAGGTGTGGAGGGAAAAGGATTGAATTCTTTTTTTAAAAAAAACTATAAAAAAAATAATCCAAGAAAAAAGATGATGAAGTTAGATGAAATATATCCTGCTATAAATTTTTTATTAGACACAAATAATACACACACGAATGCTCAAGAAGTTTTTGTTGATGGCGGCTGGTTATCTTGGTGATTAACAACAATTTAAATTATGACTTATTTTAAAAATATTTAATAGGTTAATTATATGACAAAGATAAATTTCATTAAAAAAGAAAATATATTTACTATAATTACAGTAAGAACAGACTCAAAAAGGTTACCAAAAAAATGCCTAAAAGTTATTAACAAGAAAAAAGTAATTGAAATTATTATAAAAAGAGCAAAAAAAATAGGTTTTCCAATAATACTTGCTACTACGAGAGATAAGGCAGATCGTATTTTGTGCAATATTGCACTAAAAAATAACATTTTATATTTTAGAGGATCAAAAAAAAATGTCCTAAAAAGATGGAATGATTGTATCTTAAATTTTAATATATCTATAGCTGTGATAGTTGATGCGGATGATTTACTGTTTGATTACACGGAGTACAAAAAAGCAGCCAATATAATTATGAAAAAAAAATATGATTATATAAGATCTAATAAAAATTCTATAACTGGATTATTTACTTACATATTTAGATCTGAAGTTTTAAGAAAAATTTATCTTAAACATAAAAATAAAAATATAGAAACTCCAGAACCATTCTTGTCTAAAAGTTTTAAATTTTATTCTTTAAAATTAAAAAAAGATAAAAAAATAAGACTTACTCTTGATTATTTGGAAGATCTAATTTTTTTTAAAAAAATCTTTTCTAAATTTTCCTTTGCTGTTAATACAACTAGAGTAATCAATTATTTAAAACGGTTTAAAAATATAAGTAAAATTAATTATTATAGACAAAATGATTATTTAAATAATCAAAAGAAAAATTATGAAAGATTATAAAGGTTGGAAATTCAAAGGTAAAGAATTGAGCTATATAAGAGAAGTTTTATCTTCTGACTTTAAGGCAAATTCATCAGGAACTATGAATGAAAGATTGGAAATAAAATTTGCAAAAATACATAACCAGCGTTATGCAGTTACTGCAAATTCTGGAACTTCGACTCTTCACATGGCTCTAAATGCTTTTGGCGTAGGGCACGGTGATGAAGTAATTATACCTGGGTTAACGGTTGCGATGTGTGGGTATGCTGTCTGGCAATGTGGGGCTGTCCCGGTTTTTGCGGATATAAAAAAAGATACTTTTTTAATCGATCCAGAAGATATTCAAAGAAAAATAACAAAAAAAACGAAAGCTATAATGGTGGTCCATCTTTATGGTTTAATGTGTAACATGACAGAAATAATGAAAATAGCTAAAAAAAATAAGTTATTTGTTTTAGAGGATTGTGCGCAATGTTTTTTTGCTAAAGATGAAAAAAAAAGAATTGCAGGAACAATTGGAGATGTTGGGAGCTGGAGCTTTGAAAATTCGAAACATATTACCACTGGAGATGGTGGAATTGTAACAACTAATAATAAAATTTTAGCAAAAAAAATGAGGGAGTTTTCTTGTGCTGGGTTTAGAAATGTTACAGCGTCAAGTGGAAAAGTAAGAATTGATAGAAATAAATTTCAGGACCCTAATTGGAAAAGGCATAACACTTTGGCATATAATTATAGATTGCCAGAAGTTGCAGCAGCAATAGGCTTGGCTCAAATAGAAAGAAAAGAATTTTTTTTATCAAAAAGAATTCTAATGGGTAAAAAATTTAAAGAAATAATTAAATCAAGTAAATGTGATATTTTGATAAATCAATTTATTCCAAAAAAATATACTCATAGCTATTACACTTTTCCTTGTAAATTTAATGGAAAAAAATATGGAATAAGTTGGCAAGAATTCAGAAAAAAATTTATTTTTTTTGGTGGTGACGGTATTTACTCAGCTTGGCAAACTGTAAATAATGAGCCAGCCTTCAAGAGGGCTAAAGAAAAAGGTCTTTACTCGGGTTCAATGAAAATTTCTAATTCATATGGATGGGGAGAGGTTAAAACTGGAGAAAAAATTCAAAAAGTCTTGATGCAATTTACCACTAATCAAAGAAATCTATCGGAGATGAAAAAGCAAGAAATAGCATTTAAAAAAGTATTAAACTATTATAGGAAAAAGCTTAACTTAATATAAAAGATAAATATTATGATATCTAAATTTTCCATCAAAGGTAGAAAAGTTGGTAATAATGAAAGACCACTGATTATAGTTGAGATTGGAATTAATCATAATGGCTCTCTTAAAAAAGCCAAACAATTAGTTGATAAAGCTCATAAATCAGGTGCAGAAATTATTAAACATCAAACTCATATTGCTGATGATGAAATGTCAGAAGAGGCTAAAAAAATAATACCCTCACATACCAAAGATAATATTTATAAGATTATAAAAAAGTGCTCTCTATCAGAGACTGATGAATTTGAGTTAATGAAATATACCCATAAGAAAGGCTTAATATTTATTAGTACTCCATTTTCTCGTAAGGCAGTTGATAGACTCGTTAGATTTAATGTCCCCGCATTTAAAATAGGGTCTGGAGAATGCAATAATTATCCTTTAGTTGAATACATCGCTCAATATAAAAAACCAATAATTTTAAGTACCGGAATGAATACAATCGAATCCATTAAACCTTCTGTAAAAATTATCAGAAAATTTAAGGTTCCGTATGTCTTGTTACACTGCACAAATATCTATCCAACGCCTTCAAACTTGGTAAGGTTAGACTCAATTAATACTCTTAAAAAAGAATTTCCAGATGCATTAGTGGGATTATCTGACCACTCAGAAACAATCTTTCCATGTCTCGGTGCGATAGCGCTTGGCGCTTGTGTAGTTGAAAAACACTTTACAGGTAATAAAAATGATAATGGACCAGATATTTCTGCTTCAATGGACCCAAATGAACTTAAAACTTTAATTAGAGGTTCAAATGAAATTTTTAAAGCAAGAGGATTTGGGAAAAAAGCAGTTAAAGGAGAAAAGTCCACTCTTAAATTTGCATTTGCTTCAGTTGTTGCAACTGAAGAAATAAAAAAAGGTTGTAAAATTACTAAAAATAATTGTTTTCCTAAGAGACCTGGTATTGGAGATTTTTTAGCAAAAGATTATAAAAAAGTGTTAGGAAAAACTGCAAAAAAAACAATTAAAAAAAATACTTTAATTAAAAAAAATCAAATCAAATAATGAAAAAAATACTTATTATTACTGAAAGAAGAGCCGACTTTAGTAGATTTAAACCTATTATAAAACTTATACAAAAAGACAAAAAACTTGATTACCAACTTATAGTAACCGGGCTGCATTTGGTAAAAAAATATGGATACACGGTCAATGAAATCAATAAAGATAAATTCAAAATTTTTTCAAAATTTAAAATGTTCGATAGTGAATATTTTATAAAAAATGATGGAGCTGAGATGGTAAGGGCAATTGGAAAAGTTTTTTTAAACATTTCTCATTTGTTGAAAAAAGCAAAACCAGATTTAATTTTATCTGGTTTTGATATTGCTGCAAACTTTGCTATTAGTGTTGCGGGCGCGCACATGAATATACCCGTGGCTCATATTCAAGGTGGAGAAGTATCTGGTACAATTGATGAGTCCATAAGACATGCCACATCTAAATTTTCAAATTTTCATTTTACCGCAAATAAAGAAACTAGGAACAGATTGATTAAACTTGGAGAAATCCCAAAAAACATATTTCCTGTTGGATGTCCGTCTATTGATGCTTTGTTTTCTGAGAGTTTAATTAATAAAAAGTTAATTAAAAAAAAATTTAAAATTGATTTAAATAAAGATTTCTTAGTAGTAATTCAACACCCAGTAACAAGTGAGCAAGATACCTTGTCTCAAATAAATAAAACATTAAGTGTAGTTAAAAACTCTAAGATGCAACACGTAGTGGTATTTCCTAATAACGATTCAGGGTCAAAAAAAATTTTACAAGAAATAAAAAAAACAAATCTTAATTATGTTCCAACATTAACTTTGTCTGAGTATCGAACTTTATTAAGTGGCAAAATGATACTTTTGGGAAATTCAAGCTCAGGTATACATGAGGCTGCATCCTTCAAAGTTCCAGTTATTAATATTGGTTCAAGGCAAAGTGGAAGATACAAGCCAATAAATGTTATAAATGTAAATTATGACAAAAAAGAAATTGAAGAAGCTATAAAAAAAGTAAAAAGCCAAAGTTTTTATAAAAAAATTAAAAATATTAAAAATCCTTATGGCGATGGAAAATCAGCTTTAAAAATTATTCAAATTATCAAGAAACTAAACTTAAAAAATTTTGATACACAAAAAAAATTGACATATTAAATTGAAAACTGTTTTATTAATTGGATCATCTGGGTTTTTAGGGTCGCATCTTAAGAAAAGATTAAAAAAAACATATAAATTAATATGTGTAAACAGAAAAAATCAATTCGATATAAGTAATTTTAAGAAAGTAAAAATTTTGTTAAATAAAAGGATAGATTTTGTAATTAATTTATCAGGACAAGTCTCAACTAAAAAAAATATGCTTAAAACCATAATAAGAGGTAATGAAAATATTATCAATGTAATCAAAAATAAAAAAATAAAGCCAGTTGTTTACTTTATTTCAACAACTCTAGTATATGGATTTTCTAATACATTGTTAAATGAAAAATCAAAATTAGCTCCATCATTAAGTTATTCTAAAATTAAAAAAATATCAGAACTACATTATTTGAAATCTAGCTTAAATTTTAAGATACTTAGAGTGGCAAATGTCTACAGCTCCAAGAAAAATGGAATTGTTAAATATTTGATCAATTGTTTTCTTTCTAAAAAAAAATTAAATGTTTCAAATATAAAATCCTACAGAAATTATATTCATGTTGATGATTTTACAAACATAGTAAAAAAAATGTTAAAAAAAAAATTAAATTACAATATATATAACCTGGGTTACGAAAACTTTAGTATACAGGAATTAATTAAAATAATTGAAACTAAATTTAAAAGTAAACTAAATTATAAGAATAAAAATTATAAACTTTCTGCCATCTCTTCTCACAAAATAAGTAAACCTAAACTATTTTCTGAAATAAGATATAATCCTAGGATAAAAATGAAAAAATTCTTAATCAAAGAAATTAAAAATGAAGCTTGATTTTTTAAAAAATAAAAATATTCTTGTTACTGGTGGAACAGGTTCCATCGGATCTTTACTTGTTTTAACTCTTATTAAATCAAACTGCAAAGTAATTCGTATAATGAGTAATGATGAAAATGGTCTCTATGAACTCTCTAGAGAAATCAACAACAAATTTACTATTAATTATAATTTATTTTCTAGTCAGATGAAGAAACAAAAAATTAGATTTTTTTTAGGGGATGTAAGAGACATTAAAAGATGCCATGAGGTCACAAGAAATGTTGATATTGTTGTGCACGCTGCTGCTATAAAGCATGTAAATATTTCTGAGTACAATCCATCTGATGCAATGCAAACAAATTTACAAGGAACAAAAAATATGGTCGCAGCCTCAATACACAATAATGTTTCAAAATTTTTATTTATAAGTACAGATAAAGTAGTTGCACCAACTAATGTCATGGGAAAGTCAAAATTGTTAGCTGAAAGATTTATTATTAATTCTAAAAAAATGATAAAAAATAAAAAAATAAAAATATCTGCAATAAGATTTGGTAATGTGATTGGCTCCAGAGGATCAGTTATACCCAATTTTATATCCTTACTGCAAAGTAATAAAGACATAAATGTAACAAGTAAAAAAATGGCAAGATTTGTAATGACAGCCAACGAGGCAATCCGTTCAATACTAGAAGTTTTAGATCAAATGAGGGGCTCTGAAATATTTATTAAAAAAAGCATGAAGTGTTTTAAAATTATTGATTTAGCTGAAGCCTTATTAGGTTATTTTAAAAAAAAGGGTAATAAAAAAAGTAAAATCATAATATCTAAAAAGAATAAAGGTGAGAAATTTGAAGAAGAATTATTCACATATAAGGAAATTCCAAAAATAGTTATGAGCAATGGTATGTTTATAATCAATAAAGAGTCTAAAATTTCTAAAAATGAAAATTTTATAAATAAGTATAGAGTTAGTAATTTTAATTTTATGAGTCAGCATCGAATTATAAAACTATTAAAAAGCTCTAAAATATTAAGTTAAAACCTTTAATTAAAAACATTATAATTATGAAGATTATGGGAATTAAAGGTTAATAAAAATTAATCTTTTTGAATTTTTTTTCATATAAATTTATTACTTTATAAACCTTATCTTTTAATGGTTGATTTTTATTAGATAAAAAAAAATTTTTAAAAACATAAATCTGGGTATTTTTAAATAAAATCTCAGAAAAATATGCAACAGTTGAAATTTCTGAAATAATTTTTTTAATATTAAATAATCTGATTACTACTTCTGATGGAAGACTGCTAATTGGAAATTGACTCAAATAAATAATTTTGATTTTCTGTTTAATTAAAATTTTTACTATAGTTTTTTGAAGAGATGTTTTTACATCATTACTTATTTCTTTTTCTTTGATCAAAATTGTATCTTTTTTTTTATCAACAATATTTAGTATTTTTTTCATTAAAATCTTAAATTGGTTTAAGTCTTGATGTTGATTTGACCCACCAAAATTTAATAGTATATAATTTTTTTTTGATGGTTTTTTTATTTTTAAAGACTCTGTTAATCTATCTATTTCTAGATTTATATGTTTTGGTTTTACTACCAGTTTTTTAACAAATGGAGAAAATCCATTTAGACATACAGATCTAATTAAATTTTTTTTCAAAAATTTGTTTGTAAATTTGTTGCCAAGAATAGTTACATAACCTTTCCAATTAATTGGGCCATAATACAAAACATTTAATTTAAACAATATCAAAATTAAAATTTTGTGAAAATATTGATAAAAACTAAATTTTTGTGCATTAATAATTGCTTCATTTAAGTTACCATGCCCATGCTCTATGTAATAAGTTGAAATTCTAGTATTTTTAATTTTAGATATGGCAATCTCTATATCGTCACCTCCAGTATAGATATTTTTAACATTATATTTTAAAATAATTTTTTCTACTATTTTGGAAAATCTCTTTATTTCTTGAGATCTTCTAAAATAATATTTAAAAAAATTACTGGATGAATAATTAGAATTCCTTTTATATTTAATATACTCAATAGAGTGAAAGTACTTTTTTAAAAAAGGAGTACACTTATAAATTATCTTTCTAGAAAAATACTGATAGTTGATTATTAGAGTATTAAAAGAATTTATGTTTTTTTTTGATCTTATAAAGGAAATTATTAGCATTAATGACATAAAAGTTCTAACATAATAAAGGTTGGTGTCTTTTTGTGTGATTTTTTTCATTTTAATATGCAGATTTCTATTTAATTTTTTTTTGATAATAAACTATATTGCTTTAATAATTTATTATAACAATCTATTCAATTATTTTCGTATTAATCTATTATTAAAAAATGAAATTATTTAAAAAAATAGGTAGTCCAAAAAATACAAAAAATAAGATAAACTTTAGTATTAACTTAAATGAGTTAAAAGAAGGAATTAATTCATTTGATCAATTTTTTGTAAATAAGAATAAAGAAAAAATAAATATTTTTGATAAAAATTGTGACCATGCTGGTGGTAAGCTAATATCTAGAAATGGAATCATCATTTGCCCCATGCATAATTGGGAATTAGATATTAATAGTTTAACTTACAAAAATGGCATAAAAAAAAAACAAATTGATTTTAAAATTAAGAATAACTCTATAAAATTCACAATTGAGGAAATAATTCCAGAAATATCTTTATCAAAAAAATTTAATTATTCTGATTTAAAGATTTCTTTTTTTAATCATGCCTTTTTAAAAGTCTCAAATAAAAATTTTTCATTTGCCACAGATCCCTGGGCAATTGGTTCAAGCTTTGCCAACGGATGGTGGTTGAAAAATAAATCTCGTGGTAATTGGTTAAAAGAAATTAATGAATTAGATTTTATATATATAAGCCACAATCATCCAGATCATTTGCATGCTGAAACTTTATCGAAGGTTAATAAAGAGATTCCAATTGTTGTCCCTAAATTCCAAACAGACTCTACAGGCGTTTTAATCGAAGATCTTGGTTTCAAAAATGTAATTAGACTGGAATTTAATACAGAATATAAACTAAATAATTCTGATCTGATCTTAATATTGCTCAAATCTGGAGATTTTAGAGAAGACAGTGGAATTTATTTTTCTGTTCATGATTTTAAATTATTATTTGATGTAGATTCAAATAATATTAATTTTGGGAGATTTCCAAAAGCGGATGTTTATGCTACTTCTTTTTCATCAGGTGCATCTGGATATCCACTGATGTTCGACAATTATAATAAAGATGAAAAACAAAAAATATTAAATACAAATAAAAACTTCACTAAAAGAATAAAAGAGAAAGCTCTTTTATCAACTAAAACAAAATACTTTTTGCCTTACGCAAGTTTTTTTGTTGAAAAAGCAGTAAGAGACAAGGAGATTTATGATCATAATGTAAAAATAAAGATTAGAGATTACGAAAAGTTTTGCAAAAATAATAAAATTATAATTTTAGATACCGAGAAATACAATGAATTTAAGTTTAAAAAAAAAAAATTATTTAAAGAAAAAATAGATATTGTTGAAACTAATTTAGAAAATGTAGAGCAAAAAATTAATATTTTTAAATCAAAATATGATGAAATCGATGAGGAATATATTAAAGATTATTTTGTAAGCTCAAAGTTTAATGAGAAGCTTGATTTATTTATAAGCTTGACGGACGATAATTTTAAAATAAACGGTAATAATTATTATGTAAATTTTTCAAAAACATCAATAATTTTCAAAAATTTGAAGAAAAATGAATTAACTAAAATTTATAATAAAAAAAATTCTAATAGAAAATTACATATTAAAGCAAGGAAAGAAAGTTTCTTATATATTGTTTATAATAAGTTACCATGGGAAGATTTATTAATTGGTTTTCAATGTAAAATATTAAGATCTCCAAATATATATAATGCTAGATTTTGGTATCATTTTACCAATGTCTACATATCAAAAAAGTTTGTAAGAGCATCTCTCAACTGTGACTCATGTAAATTTATAAGTCAAAAATTTGATGATGATATGTATGGTAATAAGTAATTTATAAATTTTTACAATACTTTTTTTGTAATTTGATTTTTTTATATCAATTCTAATTTTTAAAAAATTTTTTTCAGTGCATAAATCAAGCCAATTGAGCTATTAGTACTGGTCAGCTACACGCATTACTGCGCTTCCACATCCAGCCTATCAACGTGGTGGTCTACCACGGCTCTATAGGAAGAACTAG
>Ga0213861_10003039_pt1 | contig 14025 bp, 13 predicted proteins | sample PICome_4_FD_160110 | JGI IMG/M metagenome (GOLD analysis project Ga0213861, IMG submission 160110) | Coastal seawater microbial communities near Pivers Island, North Carolina, United States - PICO131 | ecosystem: Environmental > Aquatic > Marine > Coastal | place: USA: North Carolina... | reverse complement strand
CATACCAATTCACGGCTTGCCGTTGAAATGCTGCCTCGGTATTCCAAACAAAGGTTTTTAGACTTTTGACATAGTTAACTTGAATGTTATTATTTGAAAAACCATCTTCGAGTTGTAAGTCATCGACACCTCCTTGTGACGAGTGGTGTTCAATATATCCACCAATACGCTCTCCACGTCCAAGGCGGTGATTTAGGTATAAATTCCCTGAAATCGTTCCATAATTACCATACCCTAAAGAGGCATAATTTTGAAATAATTTTTCTTTTTTAAGTTTATCTAATCCTACAGAATTCCCTTTTGCGGGTGTAAAGGTAGAAGCTACTGGTATCGAAAAAATGGTGTATTTGACCGGTTTCTGAGATGTCTCGTAACTTCCCATTCGTGGGGTTTGCTTTAACTTAAATGCGTCGGATATTTTTGGTGTGTACGGTTTTACTATACTTACAACTTGGGTGTCAACTGTATCTTGAGAACGGGACTCTTTATTTTGTGCGCCTAAATTGTCTGTATTAAACAAGAGCATCAAAATTGACACTAAACACAACTGTTTTATTAATCTACTATTCATATAATTAGTTTTCATTTTCAGAATCGACTTCAATTGATGCATTTGTTTTAGCGGCTTCAGTTTTGATACGATCCAATTCGACTTGGGCTTCGGCAGTAATCTCTGGAAATTCGGTGAAATTTTGAATTACATTTTCTAAGATATAAGTGGCTTGAAATACATCGTCAAGTGCCAGAAAATTCTTAGCCATAATAATCAACCCTTTGGAAGCATAATATTTATAACTAGAGAATTTTTTAATCAGTTCTTGAACGCTTTCATTGGACGTTTCATGAGTTCCGTCAAGATATTTAAAAAAGGCTTCAAAATACTGTGCTTCTGCTCCCATCTCTCCTGTAGCAATGGTTTTTACTTGGGCATAGGCAGCACGTGCTTTGGCTTCATTGTTAGTTTTCATTGCTGCACGGGCAATGATAATGTGGGCATCACTCTTAATGTAGGTATCTGTTTTTGAGTTATCGAGAATGCGTTCTGAATACCGAATTGCAGCGTCATAATCTTCCAATTGAAAATAGGTTTTCATTAAATTAGACTGTGCGTATAATCTGTTTTGAGGGGATTTGGATTCCAATTCTAATCGAGATAATAATGGCAGTGCAGTTTCAAATGTTTGTGAGGCTAAGGTTATTTCAGATGCTTTTAATAAGGCCGGTTCTGTAAATTCATTGGTAGATTGTTCGCAAACAAATGTATAATGTGGGAGTGCATTTTCCGATAACTCACTCTTATAATATAATTCCGCAAGATAAAAATGAGCTTTAAAGAGGTATTTTCCTGCAGAAAAACGAGCAATATAGCCGTTAAACAAGTCGATGGCCTTGGCAGTATTATTGTCTAAGTATTGTTTTTCAGCTGCTTCATAAGTGGCTTCATCCAATTCGGTATCTGTTACCCCAACATACTCCAGGGTTTGAACCCAAGCGGCATAGCTTTCAACTTGACCTAAATCAATATAAATTGAGCGCGAAGTACTAATCGCTTGAAACGCTTCGGGTGTGGATGGATAGTTGACAGCGACCTTGTTTAAGTTCTCAAGTGCAGCTTTAGAATCCCCTCGATTGTATAACATCAACCCTTTGCGAAGCAATGCTTTAGACACCAATACACTAGATGAATAATCAGTGATTAATTGACTGTAATAAGGGAGTGCTTTTTCGGGCATTCCTTGATTGACATACGTATTTGCCAATTCAAACAAAGCTTGGTCTTTTAGATGTGATTTTTTAAATTTCAGCACTTTATTTAAGCCTATAATTTTATCAGAAATTTGACCTAAATAGCCATGACTTACGGCAATCTGGAAGGTGGCATAATCCAACTCTATTCGACCCAATTTTAAAGCGGCTCCATAGGCGTCAATACCAGGGCTGTATTGAGTCGTTACAAAATAAGAATCGCCCAATCTCAAAAATGAATCACTTAATAAAACTAAGTTTTTAGGTTCTGTAGCGATAAAAGACTGAAAGGTATTGATGGCTAAGGCGTATTGTTTTTGTTTAAAATAGGTATAAGCTAGGTTGTATTCAAAGTTTTTAAATTCGTCAAGTTGCGGACTTTCGGTATTGTTTTTAAAATCTAAAAATCCTTCTAAAGCTTCCTTAAAATTGGATAACTGATAATTTGATTCGGCTTTCCAATAGGTTGCACGTGCTTTATAAATTGGATTTATAGGAGTTGACAGCGAACGGTTCAAAAGTTCTTTTGCATCTGAGTACTTGGCGTTATTATACACTTCTAAAGCTCTAAAAAAAGCAACTTTTTGATAGGCTTCTTTATGTGCTGAGCGTGACTTGTTTTCTAACAACTCCAGTGCTTCCTTAAAGTTATTGGAACTGATATAGGAGTCAATTAATAAGGTTTCTACTTCAATTTTAAAAGCTGATTTAGGATAGCGTTTCAGAAAATCGGTTAACACTTCGGGGGTGGATTTATAGGGGTTTCCAATTTCATAGCTAAGTTTGGCATAATTTAGCCAAGCATCTTCTTGGATATTGGGGTTAAAGTCCATTTCTGAGGCATTTCTAAACGCATTTAACGCTTGTTGTTTTTTGTTGAGATTGACATAACTTTCTGCTAAATGGTAGTAGGCATTTTGTGCAATGGCATTTGAACCCTCAATAATTTTATTAAATTCATTAATCGCCTGTTGATAGTCGTTCTGTTTATAAAACGCATATCCCAATTGATAAAAATCGGTGTGATTCCAGCGGCCTTTTTTACCTTTATATGCTTTTAAATACGGAATGGCTTCCGAATACTTTTGAAGATTAAAATAACTTTCGCCAATAATTTTAGAGAGTTCTGATACTTCTTTTGAAGAACTCTTTTCTAATTGTGCAGACGCTAATTCGATGGCTTTTGAAAATCTTCCTAATTTGAAATTCAAATCTGCTTGGTAGTACGATAAATTATTTTTGTAGGCTTCGGTTTGATTTACTTGATTGAAATATTCGGAAGCTTGATCATAATCATCGCCTTCATAGGCCATAAAACCAATGTAATATTTGGCTTGTGAGCCGTAGGTTTGAGACGTTTCAACTTTTGTCAAATACGATTTCGCAGCTTTATAGTTTTTGGTTGCATACAAACTATATCCATACTTAAAATAAAACGGTTCTAGGTTTGATTTTGATACGGATGCTAAATCAACTTTTTTATACCATTTACGGGCATATGCATACTTTGCGTTTTCAAAATAATAATTGGCCACTTCTAAATAGGCGGAATTACGTTTTGTGCTAGAAGGGTAGTCTTCAACAAAAGATTCTATAAGCAATTCGGCGTTTGGTTGATTGAGTCGAACGGCACAATTTGCATTGTAATAGGCGGCATTGGATTTTAAAAATCCATCGGTGGCATTGGATTCTACAGATTTAAAAAGCAGTTGAGCGGATTGATATTGTTGTGTATTGTAAAGTGCTAATGCAGACTGAAATTTGACGGTTTCATTAGTGTAAACCGCCGATTTTTGTGCAAACCCAACACAAAAGAAACACAAAAAAACAAGTCGAGTTAAATATTTTATGGAGGTCATATAGCGAAGGCGTTTTTATTACATTCAAAGATAAAATATTATCAATTGTATAACGGAAAAAGTATAGCTAAATTATACGTTCATTAAAATATAAATTGAAAGAAGCCCGTTTAATGCTAGTGATATTTGATAATTGAGTCAAATAGTAATACTTTTATAAAAAATTAATTTTAAGGGTAAATACATGTCAAATTCGGTATTAAAATTAGAAAACGTTTCCATTTTTCAGAATGATAATTTAATCTTGAGTGAGGTCAATGTCGATGTCAAAGAGGGAGAGTTTGTGTATTTAATTGGAAAAACAGGTTCTGGAAAGAGTAGTTTTTTAAAAACGCTGTACGGCGATTTAAAATTGAATAATGGTTCTGGATCCATCGTTGAGTTTGATTTAAAAACGCTGAAAGAAAAAGACATTCCTTTTTTAAGACGAAAATTAGGAGTTGTATTTCAAGATTTTAAACTTCTAAACGAACTCACTATTGTGGGCAACCTCGAATTTGTTTTAAAGGCTACAGGTTGGAAAGACAAAGGATTAATTAGTGCCAAGATTGAAGCGGTTCTTACAAAGGTGAATATGCAGACTAAAGGCGCTAAATTCCCTTACGAACTTTCGGGGGGCGAACAACAACGTGTGGCAATTGCTAGAGCTTTACTCAACGATCCAAAATTAATTTTGGCAGATGAGCCTACGGGGAATCTTGATCCACAAACAAGTGTAGAAGTGATGGAAGTGCTTTTGGAACTCAACAAAAAAGGACATACTATTTTTATGGCAACCCACGATTATGCTTTGATTTTAAAATATCCTAGTAAAACGCTTAAATGTGAAGACTCAAAAGTCTTTGAGGTTGTACAACGTAAATCTGAATAATAAATGACGGTTCTTTGCATAGGCTACGAGGACAAAGTATCGCGTTTATTTTGGAAAATAAAACGAGAACTTAGTTTGACCCAGCCTCAAATAAATTTTAAAATTTATAGCATTTTTTTGAGTGGCTATCTCTTTAGTTTGTTTCGCTTAGTTTCTTGCTCATGGGTCAGTATTACAGCTTGGATTCAAACACGAGTTAAATCCAAATTTTATGGAAAATTATTGGCGTCAGAATCCAACTACAAAGGGGTTGATTACAAAAGTTTGATCCAATACCATACGTTATTAGATGCCAATATCTCCGAAAAAAAACTCCTCATGCAAGCCCTGTCATATATCGATATTTTCTCTAAACAAATCCAAAAACAACGCCCTGAATTTGCTCTGTGTTGGGGAGATTCGAGATTAGCAGTTGAAGCATTTGTAGCGGTATGTAAGGTTCAAAAGATTAAAGTTTATTTCTTAGAATTAGGCCCTTATAACACCACGTTTTTTGACGAATATGGAGTTAATGCTAATGCATCCGTTTTAAAACAATATGAGAAACAACAAACTAAACCTTTTAAGCAAAAAGGTATTAATCATCGAACAAAAAAAGGAACTTATCTAAGAAATCCCATACTGCGTTCTCTAGATTATATTTTCGAATTGGTATTTGATGGACTTGGAGTTTATCCACCAGAAATGTTGCGTGTAGTTCAACTTGCGAAGTTTGGGTCACAAAAAGGCAATCAAAATGCAACAATTCAAATTGAAAGCGAACCCCCCGTATTTCTGTTAGTCATGCAAGATCCCAATGACGTTAATATGGTATTTCACAGTCCACACTTTAATTCACCATTTGAAATTCTACAAGCTGTACACAAAAACTTACCTGATAACGCAGTTTTAATTGTTCGTGAACACCCTGCTTACCAAAATTGTAACAGCGATTTATTTTATGATTATATTGAAACCAATGACATACGCCTTGATTCCAAATCTAGTTTAGCGTCTCAGATTCAAACCGCTGATGTGATTGTAGTTAATAACTCTACCGCGGGGATTGAAGTCCTTTCGAGTTATAAACCGCTAGTGGTTTTAGGAAATGCCTACTACAAATTAGATGCGATTTGTTTAGGACTGTCACAAAAAGAGGGGATTAAAGAACTCTTATCTGAAGCCTTAAAATACGACGTGAATCACAACGAAATTGATTGTTTTTTAGAGTTTCTATTTAATACCTATTTGATTTCAGGATCGTCAGATGAAAATCCTTGTGTAGCTGCAAAATCCATTGCTAAAATATTGAATCATCAACCACATAATATTCAATAAAGCAATGCCGTTCTTTTCAATTGTCATACCACTTTACAATAAAGCTAATTTTATTTTAGCGACGCTAAAAAGTGTGAGTGATCAAACTTTTGAAAACTATGAAATTATTATTATCAATGATGGTAGTACCGATGCTAGTTTGTCTAAAGTTGAAGCATTAAAACTTCCAAAATTATCCATTCATACACAAGAAAACAAAGGACTTTCGGCAGCAAGAAACCGTGGGGTTGCATTAGCTAAAGGGCAGTATATTGCTTTATTGGACGCCGACGATATTTGGAAGCCATCATATTTGAAATCCATGTTTAATCTCATCGAAAACTATCCAAACCATCAGATTTTTGGATGTAGCTACAAAGAATCAAGAAACGGACGTTTATTGGATATTCATACGAGTTTTGAAGCACAACCAAATCAAACATCTTATGTGCTTGAGGACTTTTTTTCTGCAAATTACAATCAGTTCATTGTCGATCAAAGTAGTTTAGTTTTTGAACGTAATTTTATCAAAACACACAAATTTAATGAACATATCGATGTAGGTGAAGATGTGGATTATTATCTAAATTATTTTGCATCTGAGCAAATCATTTTTTTAAATCGTTCCTTAATGATTAAAAACTATGATGATAAAGAACAGTTGTCATCATCAAAAATTTCTGAAAAACGGGTGCCAGATCTCGAACATTATAAAAACCGTTATCCGTCGAATACATCAATCCAAAAATATATTGACATTCAGTTTTACAAGTTAGCCATAAAATATACCTATGAAAACAATAAAAGTAAACGTCAAAAATGCATACTACAAATCAATCCTTTGCACCTCAGTCAAAAACAACGTTTGCTTTTAAAAAGTCCTAAATGGATAATGATAGGGCTTAGAAAGTTTAAGTTTTTAGCCTTAAAATTGAATATTCGAATTACGACCTAATCGGTGAGTAGTTTAATCCATTCAGCCATTACTGTTTCTTTAGAAAATGCTTGTATTGTTGATTGGGTTTTGGATTTACAATGCTTATAAAATACTTGATCCGTATGCATCTTATCCATTGCAGTAATGAGGGCCTCAAAGTTTTGATTTTCAACTAATAATCCATTTTCTCCATCGATAATTAGTTCAGAAGGACCCGACGGACAATCAAAAGAAATCACTGGAGTTCCTACAACAAGTGATTCTAATAATGTGTTTGGAAACCCTTCTACATAGCTAGACATCACTAAGAAGTTAGCAAATTTCATATAAGTATAAACCTCTTTTTTAAACCCTTCAAGATGAACCAAGTCTTCTAGTCTGAGTTGTTTTATTTTTTCTTCAAGATTGACTCTATCTTTACCTTCTCCAATAATAATCAATGGGACTTTATCCCCTACTAACTCTGTATTAGAATAGGCTTCTATTAGTTTATCAAATTGTTTTGTAGAATTATCTAAGCGACCTACTGCAAGTACATAAGGAGTGTTTATAATGGATTTAGGTGGTATTGTAAGTTGCTGATTAGAGGAATAAAAATTAGGAATATATACTAGATTTTGAAAAGGGTAAATCGATTTCATCTTAGAAATAATATCTCTGGAGGGGCCTACAATTGCGTGGGCCTTATTATACGCTTTATAAAAGCATTTAAACTTAGGGATGTGTAGATGAATTTTATAATTACGAATCGAGAACATCATTTTTGAGATATCAAAAACAAATACATTAAGAAGAAGTTCCATCCAGAAACGACTTCTAATCCTAAAATCGATATAATAATCTGCATTTGCTTTTTGATACGCTAATTTGAATTTAATAAGTTTAGAAAATTGTTTAATTAGTTTTATTCTAGACTCATCAACTCCAAGATTATACAACTTTCCTTTGTAGGGATAGGTAATTTCATTTCTCAAGCAAATAATAGAAACATCGAAGCCCATTTCATAAAGCTCAACAGACAATTTTGCAGCAACACGTTCAGCACCCCCTATCGATAAAGAATCTGTTATTATAGATATTTTCTTTTTAAAATTTTGCATGATAGACTAAAACTATTAAATTACAAAAAATATAATTTTTTATGCGAATACTTTTATTAGGGGAATATAGTAACTTTCATAATACCCTAAAAGCTGGACTAGAAAAAAATGGTCACAGTGTTCTTTTATCTGGCAGAAAAGATGGTTTCAAAGGTTTTAATTTAGATATCAGTTTAGAACCTAAACTGTTTGAATTTTATCCTTTTAGGAAAGTAAAAAACCTAATCTACTTACTTTTTAAATTTGATATTTCTTGCTTCGAACTACTTTATATTTTTTTTACAAATCGAAATCACTTTAAGGACTATGACATTGTTCAACTGATTAATGAATATCCTCTAAAAACAACTCCTTATTTGGATACTTTGATTTTGAAATTCATTTTTAAACACAACAAAAAAGTAATTCTATCCGCTTGCGGAGATGATGTAACCTATATAAATTATTTATTATCGTCTGATCTTCCACACCATGTTTTAACGCCTTTAAAAGACAACCCAAAATTGAAGCCTTATTTCAGACACAGTCTTCATTATTTAAAACCAGCCCATAAAAAACTGAGTGATTTTGTTAAGAAAAATGTATTCCAAATTATCCCAGGAGATTATGATTATGAAATGGCTTACCATCAGCAGAATAAAGTAAAACCCTTGATCCCGTTCCCCGTAAATATTGATAAAATAAGATTTACCCCTTTAGATATTTCAGGAAAAATTAAAATTTTTCACGGAATTAATCGTATCAATTATTACAAAAAAGGAAATAACCATTTTTGTGAGGCCTTGAGACACATTCGAGAAAAATACAAAGAGCAAATAGAAATCATTGAAGTAGAAAGTATCCCTTATAAAGACTACATAAAACTTTACAATGCATCCCATATTCTTTTGGATCAAACCTACGCTTATGATCAGGGTTATAATTCCTTAGAGGCTATGGCACATGGAAAAGTTGTTTTCAGTGGATTCAGTGACGAGTTTAAATCCCACTATAACATTACCAAAAAAATTGGAATTCACACCACTCCAGATGTGAAAGCTATTGTTAAAAACTTGAGTTGGCTAATTGAAAACCCTTCTGAGATTCTTGAAATTAGTAAAAATGCACGTGCTTACATTGAAACTTATCATGATTATGAAAAAGTAGCTAAAACTTATGTAGATACGTGGAACTCTTAATTAGGAAAATCGCTTTTTAAACGTTTTAAAATCACGGATATAATCCGCTTCATCAAAGACATCAGAAGCCAAGACTAAACATACTGAACCGGAAGAAAAATTATCGAGTTCTCTCCACATCCCTTTTTCGATCAGCAACCCCTTGTCTGGTTTGTTAAGTGTTACAAAAGTTTCTTCAGTTCCATTGTGTAACTTGACGTCAAAACTACCACTAAGCGCCACCAAAAACTCTACTTGATTGATATGTGCATGTCCGCCACGATAGGCAGTACAAGGTACGTCAAAAAGATAATAGACACGTTTAATTTCAAAAGGAATCGTGTCTTTTTCAATGACACCAAGATTTCCTCGTACATCGGTAATTTTTGGAATGTCAACTATTTTTGGCATATGACTTTCTATAAACTAAAAATTAATAATTAAGTTTTTTTCTAATGACTCACGTTCACCTTCCCAATCTCTGCTTATATTTTCTTTAATTAACTTAGCAGGCAACCCCCCTATAAGTGTGTTTCTACCTAGAGAAGTATAATTTTTATTAGTTAAACTGTTGGAAGCAATTGTACAAAAATCTGGTGTTATAGTGTTGGACATTATCGAAACTCTGTTGGAAAAAAAATTATAATTTCCAATCGTTATGGAATTAGTGGTGTGAATTTTTTCGTTAGTAGTTGTGTCAATCATTTGATGAAAGTTGGTATCCATTAACTGAGATTCAGAGCCAATACGAGCCCAAGAACCAAGAGAGATAGAATTGGTACATATTATTTTTCCTTGGCTTGCTAAAGAAGCCATATGCCCCATCTGAAGTTGAGCACCTTTTTTAATATATACAAAATAATCTTTACCAAATTGAATATGTCCATTAACAAGAAATTGACCTTCCAAAAATAATTCGGCAATTCCACAGGACCTTGTAGTCATTTCGTAAGGCTGTCCAAAACCAATCATAGCTGTTTTTAGAGGCGCATCAATAATAATAGAACCTTTTAAAGATGTAAATTTTACACTGCCATAAAAAAACACAGGAAGTTTTTTAGCAATCGAAAAAGGAAACATTTTGAAATTAAAATAAAGTGTTTTGACCCAATTAACCTTGCGCGCAATTTTAAACTTTCTTTTTATGTCTCTTAGATTTTGAATCATAGATCTTACTCCTTTGGCTCCTTTTTTAAAATAGATTTAATAAAAACTTTTAAATCCATTTTTTTATTAAATTGTTTTAATGAATAATACGCAGAAATAACAACCAATAAAAACATTAATACATAACGAAGATACACAGTTTCAACCAAAGTCGCCATAAAGCTGCTTCCACAAATTATAGCACATATCAGAAACGTTCTGTAAAAAGACTTCGTAAGACTTATTTCATATAAATATTTAGTCAAAACTTTTAAAGCAATAAAATGAATAAAATAATACCCTAAAAATCCTATCCCTAATCCCGTAAGCCCTCCAATATTATATGAAATAACACTTATGGTTAAAAAGACAGTGTTAAATATGACGGAAAGTGTAATGAACACTTTGGAATGGCCTTTAGCGATAATAACATAGCCCAAAGAAAATGAAACGGCTTTAAAAAACGTCCCTAGTACACCAAAGGTCACAAAGCCAATAATAACATTAAATGTACTAGAATACAGGAGTTCTACTATAAATGGTGCAAAGGTTAAAAACAATACAATCACAGGCGTAATCAAAAGAATGGCTACATCTGCTTGTTGATTAACCGCCACATTCATTTTTTTATCATCTGTATTGATAGCTGCTAATCTTGGGAAATAATCTGTGGACATGGCAGTAAAAATCATACCAACATAAGCATTAACAATTAAAAATCCAGCACTGTAAAACCCAACTGCTTCAAGACTGTCTGTTGAGCGTATAAATATTTGAATTAAAAACCCTGTTAAAGCAACAATCATGGAAGTTACACTCATGGTCGCCCCTAATAACAACATTGCCTTACTCTTATGAAATAATTCTTTTTTGGTGAAACTTATGCGTGGGATATCAACCTCTTTTGTAAAAAACTTAAAAATTCCGAAAGTAATTAATGCGGTTCCTATTAAAGCGGGAACGATACCATCTATTTTAAAAAAATAATATAATGGCAAGGTTATTACTAATGATATTGAACTCGATATTAAATTTGCAGAAGCCAATTTTTTAAGGCGACGAGTCCCTTGAAGAATCGCAATTTTACCTTTCGTTAATTGAGTAAACAAAACCGCGATAGATAACCAAACAAAAGCATAAGTATAATCTGTATTTCCAAAAGTTAATCGACTTATAACTTTGGAAAAAACAATGGTAATCAAAGCACCAAGAGTTCCTGTAATCCAGATTATTTTTTCAAGAACAGATATAATTTCAGAAACTTTAGAATTATCAGCTTGCGTATTTTGTTCAGATATCTCTTTAACAGCACTTGTATCTAGCCCTACTTTTGTAAAATCGCCAATGATACGAAGTGTCGAATTTAAAAGCCCAATCACACCAAAACCTATAGGCCCAACAAGTAGAGCAATCGCTTTGGAACGAATCACAGAAATCAAAATATTAAAAACCTGTACACCCCCAAAAAGAGACGTGGCTTTCATTATTTGACTGTATGAATTTTTATTTTTAGACATTGTGTTTAAAAGGCATTAACAACTTCAATCACTGTCGAAACTTCCTCTGGCGTTAAGACAGGGTTTAAAGGAAGGCTCACTGCGTTTTTATGAATCTTCTCTGTGACAGGCAACTGAACTGATTTAAAGGCTTTAAGCGCCTCTTGTTGGTGTGGTGCAATCGGATAATGAATCATTGTTTCAATGCCGTTAGTCTTAAGAAAATTGATAAATTCCTCTCGATTATCTACTAAAACCACAAACAAATGAAATACATGATCTGATTTTCCGCTATAATATGGTAAACTAACCTTAGGATTTTTAATCGATTCTAGATAGCGATTAGCTATTGAACGTCTAAGACTATTTTCTTTATCTAAATGGGGAAGTTTTAAATTTAAAAAAGCAGCTTGTAATTCATCCAAACGACTATTAACTCCAATAATAGAGTTTACATATTTTTTATGACTGCCATAATTTCTTAAGCTTTTAATTTTTGTGGCAAGTGCTGAATCATTGGTGGTTACTGCTCCTGCATCACCCAAGGCACCTAAGTTTTTTGAAGGATAAAAACTAAAAGCTGCTGCATCTCCTAGATTCCCCGCTTTTGTACCGACTGCATTAACAGCTCCATGTCCTTGAGCCGCATCTTCTACCACTAAAAGATGATGCTGATTTGCAATGGTATTAATCGCATCCATATCGGCAAGTTGTCCATACAAATGAACAACTAAAACGGCTTTAACATCTTTTGTGATGATCGATTTAAAAGCGGTTGGAGAGATATTAAACGTCAAAGGGTCGGGTTCCACTAAAACAGGCTTTAAACCTGCATTAAGAATCGAAATTATACTTGCGATATAGGTGTTGGCTGGAACCACAACGGCATCGCCTTCATTTAGTTTTCCGAGTTGGATATACGCTTTAAAAATTAATGTCAATGCATCCAAACCATTCGCAACGCCAACACAATGTTGGGAATGACAATAAGAAGCAAAATTTGTTTCAAAAGCAGTCACTTCAGAACCTAGGATATAATATCCTGATTTTAAAAATTGATCAAACTTATCTTTAAAATCCTTCTCGTAAGATTGGTTAATTTGATGTAAGTCTAAGAATTTAATCATGTAATGAAAAATTAATAATCTGTTGTGAATAAATACTACATCCAAGTTCTTGTTTTTGTTTAAGTAAACCAGGATTATATCCTAACGAATCATTAGTAGTAACTGTACCCATACAAAAAAATTGTGCGCCACTATTTTTATAATGTTCTATTAAATATAAAAACAGAACATCTATAGCATAATTTTTTTGTCCCTCTAGTGTTGTTGCACTGTATTGTGATTTCACTACTGATCCTTTGTTGTATATTGTAATTCCTCCTAATATCTTGTCGTGTAAATACACGTTATATTGTAAAATTTTATCGGGGAAAAACGAATGAAGTTGTTCAATTTCTTCAAGCGAATGCACAGGTTTTGTTTGAAACCGGTCTTTGAGCATTGGAGTCTAAACGGCTGTCCAAAAAGTCTTAAAGTCATTATCTAAACGTATTTCTAATCCACAATCTAATCCTTTTCGTTGGTGTTTCAGTTTCGTCTTATGAATCTTCACTCCCTTAGAATAATCAATAGCTAGGCTCTTGTGCGTCGTTATAATTTTAGACTTGGAGTTTTTAAAAAAAGAAGAAATTGGTATCGATTGGAATTGCGGATAACTACTCGGGAATGACTTAAGTTGAAAGTCAATGACACCATTGTCTTTATAAAATTTTTCAACCGCTGTCATGATCTCCTTCGCAAACACAGCATCAAAATTTTCTAACAAAAGACCTCCGTAGGTTAATCCTTGATGCGAATAAACGGTATTTTTAGAACGGTTGGCAGGAATAAGTCCCACTATGGATTTATTTACATAAATTAGAACAGAAAAATCCTCAAAACGATCACTATGATAGTCCATATAATCACGATAGAACAAAAAAGTAGCGTTTTCAGATTTTGATACAAATTTATCCCAAGAAGCCTTTAAATCAGATTGGTATTTTTTGACTAAAAAAATAAGATTAAAGTTATTTGATTGATTTTGTGAAAATACTAATTTTTCTTCAAAAACAGATAATATATATTAATTCCCATAATAGCTGCGTTGGAAATAATAATGGGCCATGAAGTGGCCAACATAAAACCATATACTACAAAAAACCCACAAGCAACACTGTTAAGCATCCGCAAGTGTCTGATATCTTTCATCAAAAAAGAAATCAATAACACCAACATTGCCAGATAACCTACCAGCTCAGTCGCATGCGTTTCCAAGAAGCTCATTATATGATTTTATTACGTTTACGTTCCACTTCAGTAAGATATATTTTTCGTAATCTTAACGATTTCGGTGTAACCTCAACGTACTCA
>Ga0213861_10003038_pt1 | contig 14029 bp, 10 predicted proteins | sample PICome_4_FD_160110 | JGI IMG/M metagenome (GOLD analysis project Ga0213861, IMG submission 160110) | Coastal seawater microbial communities near Pivers Island, North Carolina, United States - PICO131 | ecosystem: Environmental > Aquatic > Marine > Coastal | place: USA: North Carolina... | reverse complement strand
CAATCGCAGCGCGGTCGAACACTCCCAGGTAGACCGTGTCGACAGCGCGAGCAGTAGTCCCGACCCGGTAGGAGGCGCCTCCGGTCCCAAGCAGTGATGTTGTCGCATCAGCGACCGCGTGCTCGAATGCCGTCGTTGCCTCAGGACGTTGAATTCCTCCCACGTTTACGGCGCCCGACGATCGCAGGGTCATGACGGCGTGCTCGATGTAGCCAGGCGCCAGCCTGCTGTGCCCGTCGACGCGCACCACCACCGGGCTCGCCCCGCGCGAGATTGCGGCATTGAGTGCGGAAGGGGTCTTACCGCTCGGATTCGGGACCACTTCGAGATCGACGGAGGACGCCGCCATCGATTCGGCCAGCGCCTCGGTGCCGTCGGTCGACGGCCCGACGCCCAGAATGATTCGCATGCTCCCTGGGTAGTCCTGTGCCCGGACCGAAGCGATTGCCGTAGCCAGGTGGTCTGCTTCGTTACGGATCGGCATCACGACATCGACGTCGGGCCAGGCAGGGTCATTTCGCCAGTCAGACACGTCGACTCAATACGACCCAGACGGTCCGGACGAGGATCTGGGCGTCGAGGACGAGCGACCAGTTCACCAGGTACTGCAGGTCGTAGCCGAGCTTGTACTCGGCATCGGTGTCGTAACGGCCGTTGACCTGCGCCAGCCCGGTGAGTCCTGGTGGAAGTTCGTTGCGGCGGATATACCCCGGGACGCGTTGAGTGATCTCCGCCACGAGCTCGGGTCGCTCGGGCCGCGGTCCGACGAGGGACATCTCGCCGCGCAGGACGTTGAAGAGCTGGGGTATCTCATCGGCGCGCATCGAACGCATCCAGGCCAGGGCGGGCACGATGCGGTCGTCGTTGAGCGAGGCGAGTCGGGCGCGGCCGTCCTCCTCGGCGTCAAGTTGCATGGTCCGGAACTTCACGCACTCGAATGTTTTGCCATCGCGTCCGACACGGGTCTGGCGGTAGAGCACTGGGCCGCCTGCACGGACCCGGACGTACAGCGCAATGAGCGCCATGACCGACAGCCAGATCGGTGCGAGCAGCACGATGATGGTCAAGTCGAAGATCCGTTTCAGGCGGACCTTATGGGTCGGCACCGTGTGCAACCGGAGCGGCACGAACGGCATACCACCAACTTCTCGAACTGTCTTCAATCCAAGCAACGTTTCGCGTGCACTCACTCTTTGAAGAAACCCCACCCCAGCTGCGTCAAGTGAGTTGAGCGGCTCGGGGTACACCGATCCAAACGCTGTCACGTCAAGCAAAAGAACATCAGTTGCGTCATTGTCGACAACGGACTGCGTCAGCGAATGAGGTGACGCAACTCGGCCCACAACTTGTGCGTCACGATCACTTTCCGCCAGGTGTAATGCGGCGAGATCGAGCGACTGACTCGCTCCAACCAACACCACTCTGGGTGCCCCCTGTCGACGCCGCGCGAGACGCCGACTCAGGCTACGATTCGCAACAAGAACGAACGACGCCAAGCACAAAAACGCCGCCAAATTCAGACGCGGCATCAAATACCGGTCAAGTGCGACAAATGCAAAACCCTGAACGGCCACGCCAACAGCAGTAGCGAGAAGCACCCGAGGGAACCACGGACGAACACCAAGCCGAGGTTCACGTTCATACAGCCCAGCGAAGTAGTTGACGAACAGATGGATAGCAGTCGCGATCGAAAAACCAACGAAGTAATGCGGTAGCGGGTAGGTGTCCCAGTCGAACGTGAACCCAAACCGAACGAAGCTGATGACAACCATGAGCACGAACAGAGCCCCAGCATCAAGGACTGACAGAAAGCGAAACCCGCGCTCCCACAACCATGCGGCGGGCCGCCCAGCAGCAGAAACGGCGCGCTCAACCACCGGGGAAAAAGGTTGCGTCTTGACGCCGGTTTCGGCGGCATCTCGTGGTGACGTCAGGGCCATCGGCCTCCACGATACTGCTCGGGTGGACTTGCATGTCGGGTATCGGCAGGCGGCCGCAAGATACAGCAGTGCCTGGCGATGCGACCTCTGTGAACGTTTCGTCGCCTGAGGCGGCAACGTTGGCACCGATATCAAAGCGCAAGGCATTGCCGGAATGCCTCGATCGAACCCGTTGGACCCGTCGCCGAGTTGGTGGTCTAACGGCCATTGGTAGCCTCACGGACGCATGTTCCGGAGTGTTGGCGTTCAGGTCGTGGTTTATCACAACGAGCAGGCGCAGCTCCACCGTCTCGCCGAGGGAATCGCAGCGACGATCGCCCAGGCCAAGGAGGCAGGTGTCGAGCGGGTGTCAGTTCGCTTCGGAGACTGCGCTGAACCGGCCACGATCGCCACGATGGAGGACCTCCTCCGACCCGAACTCGATGGGGTTGCCGACAACATTGAGTTCGTTGACTTCGGTGCCAATCTCGGATCGGCCGGTGGGTCGAATTCGTTGGCTGCCGGTCGTGACGACGAGGTAATCTGGGTGCTCAATCCCGACACCTATCCGTCGCCGACGTGCTCAGTTGAGCTCCTTGCAGCCCTAGCGCAGTCTGGTGTTGGCGCCGTCGACGGCCGCCAGATCCCGATCGAACACCCCAAAGACCATCACCCATCTACCGGCGACACTTCGTGGGCCAGCGGGGCGTGCCTGATGTTCCGTCGGGAGGCCTTCGACCAGGTAGGCGGCTTCGACGACCACTTCTTCCCGATGTACTGCGACGACGTCGACATATCCTGGCGGCTCAAGCTGGCGGGCTGGCGGGTGGTGCACGCGCCACGAGCGGTGGTGTTCCACGACAAGCGCATCACCGTCGGTGCCGGTATCGAAGTCTCTGACTTCGAGCGCATGTCGGGTACGCTTGCTCGGCTCCTGCTCACCCGACGCTACGGCCGCCCCGACCTAGAAGACGAGACACTCGACTGGATCTCGACCGACGGCGCTGAAGAGCACCGTGCCGCTGCGGAAAAATTCCACGTCCGAGTCGCCGACGGCGATGTGCCCACCGAATTGCCTGGCGCTATCGATGTCGCGCAGTTCATCGAGGGCGAGTATGCGCTCCACCGTTTTCGGCACACCACATGAGCCGGTACGCGTTCGACTTCTCGTGGGACTCCACCTACGGCATCGCTGCGAAGCTGCTTGACGAGACCAGTCGGCCCGGGATGGTGCTTGATCTCGGTTGCGGCGAGGCGACATTTGCGCAGCCGCTCACCGAACTTGGACGTGAGTACCTCGGTGTCGAAATCGACGAAGGGTCGGTGGCGCGATGCAGCGACGGCGGCCTCGATGTCCATCTCGTCGACCTTGCGAATCGCGACATCGACGTCGTCCACGACCGACTCATCGAGCTAATCGCCGGCCGCCCGGTCGCGGCGATCGCGTTGCTTGACGTGATTGAGCACCTCGTCGACCCCGCCACCGTGTTCGCTGGCCTCGCCCGACTCGTTGAGCGCCTTGGGGGACCGACGCTAGTGGTCAGCATTCCGAACTTCACCCACATTGACATCGCCACCAAGTTGTTGCTCGGCCGCTGGGACATGACCACCACAGGTCTTCTCGACGACACGCACGTCACGTTTTTTGGTGCCGCTCGCGTTGAGGCGTTTACCGCCGCCGCCTCCTTTGTCGAGATTGAACGTCGCGACAAGAAGATGGTTGCGACCGAGCAACACTTCCCGCTCGACCACCCGGCCGTCTCGCGTTCGACCACATTTCGTCAGTTCACCGAAGCGGTACGCGGATCTGGCGATGAGCATGGTGACACCTACCAGTTCGTCCGCGCCTACCGCCTCGATCCGACCACGATTACCGAACCGGTCGACTCGACCGGAGCTTCAGGGGCTCGGCTGCCGTTCTGTTCGGTGTTGGTGCGCACCCAGGGAGGCCGCGCATCTATTGACGATGCGCTCACTTGTCTCGCTGCGCAGACCGACTGTGACATCGAAGTCATCGTGGCGGTCCACAGTGATGATGCCGACGTGATTGATGCAGTGCGAGCCAGGATCGCCCGGTATGCCCGCGCGTTTCAGCAACGGGTGGTGGTGTTGCCGGTCGCTGGCGGAGGTCGCTCAGCTCCGCTGAACGCTGGGCTCGCTGCGGCCACTGGTCGGTATCTTGCGTTCCTTGACGATGATGACGTCGTCACCGTTAACTGGATTGAGGAGTTTCGCGCTGCCGCTGATCAACAGCCCGGCACCATTCTCCGAGCGCAATGCGTGGCCCAAGAGCATGCTCACACACCCGAAGGGTTGATCGAGTTCGCACCGATTGAGGGTTTCTCCGCTCCCTACAACCCCGACTTCGACTTGGTGCAACACCGCCAGTTTAATCAATCGCCGATCTGCTCGTGGGCGGTCCCGATGGGCGCAGTGCGCGCACTCCGGCTTCGCTTTAACGATGACCTCGCCGTGTTGGAGGACTGGGAGTTCCTGGTTCGCGCCGCCGGATTCCTAGGTGTCAGCAATCGACCGGCGTTCACCAGCGTGTATCGCCGCTTTACCGACGGGTGGGGCTCCACGAAGACCGTCGACGAGGACGTCTGGCTCTCTACTGCGCAGGCCATCCGCAACCGTCTCGACATGGCCCCGACACTGCTGCCCGCCGGATCGATTGAACCAATAGCCCGGCTGCGCGAAGATGCCGCAGCGTTGTCAGCGGCGTACGACGTGGCGATCGCTCGGGTCGAAGCGTTTGAGCGTTCGCGCTACTGGAAGCTGACCGCGCCACTACGTTGGGTGACCAGCCGCCGGGGCGCGTCGATCTCGATGATCAAGCTCCGAGTCGCAGGCCTTCGCGGGGTCCTCAATGCCCGACATCGTGCGAACTAGCGTCGGAGAGATGGGCCCGCCGGCACGTCGCACCTGGCTGGCCGGCATCCTCATTGCGGTGGGCGCTCTCATTCTCACCACCGGCCCGCTTTACCGGGTCCGTACCTGGTGGGAGTTCAGCGACCCGCTCGCCGCTGACGTCGCGGTGGTGACGGTGCAACTTCTCGTAGGCGTCGCGGGCATCGCTGCGCTGTGCACCGCCGGTCGTTGGCGTTGCGTTGACCGGCGGATGGGTGTGGTCGCATTCGCACTCGTTGCATGGATGGTGCTCGGTGCGCTGTGGTCAGCCGACGCAGGCACCACTTTTCGCGAATCGATGATGGTCGGTGTCACCCTGGCCGCTGGTATCGGTGCTGCGGCCGCCGTCAGTGAACGGACGCTGGTGATCGCCAGCTGGGTCGGCATCCACCTCGGCCTCGGCTGGAGCGCCGCTCTGATCGCTACCGTGCAGCCCGGCTCGCAAGACATGAACGGCGAGTGGACCGGCGTCTACTTCAACCCAAATTCGCTGGCGCTCGTCACTGCGATTGGGATCTTCCTGTCATTACTCGTCGCGCTCCACCTGGTCCGTCACCCACTGCGATGGCTAGCGATTGCGCTGACCGGACTAGCCGTGCTCGCCGATCTCTGGCTGATCATCGGCACCGGGGCGCTGACGCCGCTGTTCGGTCTCGGCATCGGATTCGCCGTCGCTGTAACGTCAATCATATGCCGTCGCTGGGTCGGCCCCGATGGGTCGCGACCGATCGACACCGGCCGTGTATCGGCGCTCGCAGGTGTCGCCGTGGTCACCGCCGGCGCCGTTGCCTGGGTCTCCCGCGGCTCGTGGTTGTCTGCAGTGGGTCGCACTAGCAACCTCACGGGGCGCACAGACATGTGGGGCGTGGCCCTTGACTGGTTCTGGAAACAGCCAATCGCAGGCCAGGGATACCTCGGTGTCTGGCTTGACCCGGCGTTCGCCGCTGCGCAACTCGCTGCTCGCGGCGAAGTGCTCGGCACGACCCATAACTCGTTCATCGAGTTGTTGGTCGGGACCGGCATCGTCGGCTTCGGGTTGTTCGTCGCGCTGTGCTCGCTCGCTTGGGTTGCGAGTGGACGACGAGCGCTCGACGGCCGCACTCTGCTTGCTGCCTGGCCGCTGGCCGCGGTGGTGTTCGTGATCGTCGAAAACCTCGCCGAGACGCTCTGGATCGGCGGTCAGCTCACCGTGGCGATGCTTGGCGTGATCATAGTGGCGTCAACGTCGCCGGACTCGTCGACCCCATCGCCGCAGCCTTGTCGCGACCGAGACTTCGTTGGTGTCGACGTCGTAGGAGTCGAGCAACGGCGCTGACGGCGCCTGCTCGTCGGGGGCAACAGGGACCCAGGAGGATGACCGTGACGGTGTCATCCGCCGTGCCGTCAACTGCTTCAAGGCACCGTGGTACTCGATAGCGGTGATGTGTGGGCCGTGGTGGAGTTCCACTCGCCGCCGGGCGGCTGCGCCGAGTCGGGCCCGCAGGTCGGGCTCGTCGATGAGTCGATCGAGGGCATCCATCCAGTCGTCGGGCGTGATACACACGATGCCAGTCACTCCGTCGTCGATAACGTCCGCGAACGGCATCGACGCCGACGCCACCGTTGGGATGCCCACCGCACTCGCTTCGAGCCACTTCACGGCGCTCTTGGCCTCGTTGAACTCCGAGGGCAGCACGAGCGGAACCACATTGATGTCGACGTCCGCCAGCAGCGCTGGCAGCTTCCGCCAGGCCTGGAGTCCGATCGACGATGCGCGACGACCGAACCGGGCGAGCTCAGGGCCGAGCTTGACGGGTCCGATGACCACGAACTCCACGTGCGGGTGCCGATCCAGGATGGTGGCGATCGGCTTGGCGATCATGTCGAGATCGGGTTGATGGCTATCCGACCCACTGAGGTAGGCGATCCGCACTCGACTCTGCAGACTTTTGCTTCGCTGCCTTCGAGCTAGGTCGGCGAGCCGAAGGTCGACGAGTCCGACCCCGTTAGGTGCCACAGCGGCTGCACAACCGATCCGCTCAATGTGTCGGGCGATCGTAGGTGTCGACACGATGGCACCTTCACAGGCCTCAAGCGTCGTGCGATATCGGTGCACCCCGACGAGATAAAGCGCCTGTGCGTCGGTGGGCATCGCCTTGACCGAGGGAATCTCCGCTGACAGATCAGGATCGACGATGAGATCGTCGGTATCGAACACTACGAGCGCGCCAGCAGCCCGCCAAGTAGCGATCAGTTTGAGGATGTGCACGGTCGCGGGCACTCGTTGCAGCACCACGACATCCCTGCCCGAGGTGAGTTCGGCCAGATCGGGGTCGAGGTAGTGCGCAACGGTGGGTCGGCGTCCGGTGTGGAGAGCGATCGCCTCCGCAGGGTGATGGGCTCGGTAGCGGGCGTTGGCACCATCGGCACCGACCACGAAGGCAATCGACCAGGGCCGAGGTTCGGCGGCCATGCCGGGCACGCCAACGTAAATCTCGAGGAGGCCCTCGACCTGTTCGAGCGCGGTGCGCAGCCTTGGTGGGTGGGATCGGGTGTTGGCCTGGAGTCGCTTGAGTAGCGCCGGATCAGTGACCAGGTGCGTGATCGCGTTTGAGAGTGCGGCAGCGTCACCGGTGGGTACGACGAGGCCGTTGTGGCCGTCGATGACCACCTCCTCGGGGCCGAGGCAGTCTGAGGTGACGACGACCAACCCAGCCGCGAACGCTTCGCGCGCAGCGATCGAGAAGCTTTCACGGGCGATCGACGGGATGATCAGCACATCGGTTGCACCGAGGATCGTTGCGACCCGAGACGGCTCGAACGGCGGTCGCACCCGACACGCAGCGGGAAGCCCATCGCTGCTCGCCAACCCGTACGCGTCGAGCTGCCAGCCGGCGACTCCATCGAGGAGCGTGAGCGCCTCGCGGATCACTTCGGCGCCCTTCAGCGGATTGTTGCCACCCACGTACAGGAATCGCACTGGCCCGCCAGGGGATCGGGGCAATCGCTGGACCTGCGACATGAACTCGGGGACGTGGTTCTGGTCGACCGCCACGCGGTCGGGGTGGACGCCATTTGCGACGATCACGTCGCGCAGTGCCGACGACGGTGCCAGGATCTGATCGACGTTATCGAGCGCCCGCACCAGTCTTGCCGCCCGCTCGGAGCGCCACGCGACGTTGCGAGCGCAGGCACACGTGTTCACGTCGGTGACCAGCGGGCATGGATGCAGCTGGGTGTCAACCAGGAAAAGTCGGGCGCACCACCACCACAGATCGTGCATGGTCACCACGGTGCGCACGCCAGAGGCCACTGCCTCCTCCGCGACGCCAACACCTAGAGTCTGCAGGGTATGCATGTGAATCACGTCGGGACGAAACTCGCTCAACCACTCGCTCGCGGTTGCGGCTGCCAGCGGGTTGTCCCAGTTGCCGTCGGCGTCCTGCTCGGTCCGCTGCGCCGTGCCGATCCAGCGGATCCTGAAAGGACGATCAGCCGTCGCCGGGTCGCTGCGCACCTCATTGTCATCCAACCCCAGGTTGATCGCACCCGACAGCACCTCAACCTCGTGGCCCAACTCGGCTGCGGTTCGGGCAAGACGATCGACGATCAGCGTGGCTCCGCTGGTGAAGTCGGGCGGCAGGTGAGCGGTGACGTAGGCGATGCGCATGGGCGGTGCCGACCGACGGCGGGTCGACCCCCTACACTACTACGAGGGTGCCATCGGTGACCGAGACGACCAATGACGCCGATCGGTTGCGGACCGAACGCGACAACGCCGTTGCGAGGGCGCGTGAACTTGAGATGGAACTCGGCGAGCTGCGCGGCAAGGTCAAGCGGCTGGAGCTCATGATGTGGCGTCGCACCGCGCGTCGCCAGATGTGGCAGTCACGCATCGAGCGGATACTGGCCAAGGTGCGCCGCACGTGACCGCGGCGCCGGTCGGCACGCGGGCGCCGCGATTCTCGATCTGCACGCCGGTTCACGACCCTCCGCTGCACCTGCTATCAGCGTGTCTTGACTCGATCCTCGGACAGACCTACAGCGATTGGGAGCTGTGCCTCGTCGATGACGGATCGCAGTGCGCCGACGTGCTCGATGAGCTCCGGGCACGCGCGGCTGGCGACCCCAGGATTTGCCTGCTGGAACGTCCTGAAGCCGGAGGCATCGTCGTTGCGTCCAATGCTGCTCTGGACCTTGCGACTGGTGACTTCGTGGTGCTTGTCGACCACGACGATCGGATTGAACCGGATGCGCTCGAGCTGACGGCCGCAGCGCTCGACGCCGACCCCACGATCGACTACCTGTATACCGACGAAGACAAGCTGTCCTCCGACGGGACCTTGTACGACACGTTCTTGAAGCCCGAATGGTCACCCGAACGCCTGCGCTCGCAGAACTACTGCACCCATCTGTCCGTGCTCCGCCGGTCGCTCGTCCACGATGTCGGTGGGTTCCGTGACGGCTTCGATGGTTCGCAGGACCACGACCTGATCCTGCGGGTTACTGAACGCGCCCGCACCGTGCACCACATCCCCGCGGTGCTGTACCACTGGTGCATCACCCCGGGCTCCGCTGCCGGTGATTCGAATGCGAAGCCATACGCGCGCGAGTCGGGGCGGCGGGCGGTCGAGGACCACCTCGCACGCCTTGGCATCGATGCCAGCGTGGAACACTGTGTGACGCCCGGGTACTACCGATCTCGCCGTCAACCAACGTCCTGGCCGACCGTCAGCATCGTGATCCCCACTGTGGGTACCTCTCGGTCGGTGTGGGGCATCGAGCGTCCCCTGGTGCTCGCTGCGATTCAGTCGGTGCTGGCGGTATCGACCTACCCGCGCTTCGAGGTCATCGTCGTCGCGGATCCTGACACGCCCATCGTGGTGCTCGACGAGCTTGTCGCACTCGACTGTGTAGTTGTGCGGGGAGTCGACGAGTTCAACTTCTCGGCACGATGCAATCAGGGCGCTGCTGCGTCGACCAGTGACGTGCTGTTGTTCCTCAACGATGACACGCTCGTCGAACAGCCCGACTGGATCGAGACGATGGTCGGCTTCCTCACCGAACCCGACGTCGGTGTGGTCGGAGCCAGGCTCCTCTATGCCGATGGCACCCTTCAGCACGGCGGGTTGCTCCTGAACGAACAGCCACTGCACATCTTCCACGGGTTCGCCGATGACGATCCGGGTCCGTTCGGATTGCTGGAGATCGACCGAGAGGTCAGCGGCGTCACGGGGGCATGTTTTCTGACGCCCCGAGCCGTCTTCGACGAGTTGCGTGGATTCTCCGAAGAGTTCCGGGTCGCCTTCAACGACCTTGACTACTGTTTGCGAGTACGCAAGACGGGTCGACGCATCATCTGGAGTGCGCATTCGACGCTGTTCCACTTCGAGTCGCAGACTCGTCGTCCTGACGCTGACCAGCACGAGATTGACCTGCTCTACGAACGATGGGGCGACGAACTACGCTCAGACCCCTACGGCAATCCGGCATTCGCTCCGAAACAAGCCGTGTGGCTGCCGGCCAGCCGCGCCACGCTGTGGTCGGCGCTCAGGGCCAAGCTGGATCAACTCCTTCGCTGACCGTCAGGAACGGACCGTCACGTCGAACGCCACTGTGCCATCAGCGCGAGTGGTGTTGAGCACCTCGAACGAGGCCGCTCGCTCCTTCCAGTCGAGCATGCGCCCGGTGGACCGTTCGATCAGCTTGAGGTTGATCGGGAACTCGCCGTCGAGCAAACCGATGCGCCCGATGTCGATGCGAATCGAACCGTTGCCGTCTATCGGTGCGATGCGGGCATCGAGGGAATCGGTGTCAACGTGGTAGAGCACGCGACCCTCGTTGTCGGTTACCTCGAGATCGAGCACTGCGTCGTCGACTCGTCTTGTGGTGGTGATGTCGATGTCGACCCACACGGATTCGCCGACGTGCACGTGCCGTCGCACGCTCTCGTGGTCGTGGTGGATCTGCACGTCGCCGACTGCGAGTGGGCTGTCGACGAGTGCTTTGGTGTCGACCGCTGTCTGGGACGTTCCGTGGATGTACTCGCGGAACACCCGGATTGCTTTGCCGGGTTCGTCGTCGATCACTAGGTTGCCGTGATCGAGCACAATCGCTCGGTCGCACACCTGACGGACCGTCTCAGGAGCGTGGGTGACGAGAACGATCGTACGCCCCTCGTCCTGAAACTGCTTAATGCGGCTCATGCACTTAAGTTGGAAGACCTCGTCGCCGACGGCGAGCACTTCGTCGACGAGCAACACGTCAGGATCGAGGTTGACCGCCACGGCGAACGCAAGGCGCACGTACATTCCCGACGAATAGTGCTTGACCGGCTCGTCGATGAACTGCTCCAACCCGGCGAAGTCGACAATCTCGTCAAACCGGTTGGCGATCTCCTTGCGGGGCATCCCGAGGAATGCTGCATTGATGAACACGTTCTCGCGGCCGGTGAGGTCAGGGTGGAAACCAGCGCCCAACTCCAACAGCGAGGCAAGGCGACCGCGAGCGAGCACCTGTCCGCTCGTGGGCGTCAGAATGCCGGCGATGCACTTGAGCAGCGTCGACTTGCCCGAACCGTTGTGGCCAAGAATACCGACGGTTTCACCCTGCGAGATGGTGAACTCGACGTCGGTGAGAGCCGGGAACTCCTTGTAGTGGCTGCGCCCCATCCCGAGCAGGCGTTCTTTGAGCGAGGTGACCGGGGTCGTGGAGATGCGGAATACCTTCGACACGTTGTCTACGACGATGGCCTCGGTTCCGCTCGGTGCGGCATCGTCGTAGCTCACAACGCCTCGGCGAGGTTGGCGTCGGCGCGATCGAACACCTTGAGCGCAAGCGCCATGATGATCAGGGCACCGGCGCCCGTTGCAAGGAGGATCCCGAGGTACCAGAACGGCCCGTTGTCAGGAAGCAGGATGATGCCCTCGATCTCGGACTTTCCGTAGATCGCTCGTTGGAACGTGATGATGATCGAGGTGAATGGGTTGAGCAACAGTACCTCGCCTGGGACTCCGTGGCGTTCGAGGAACGGGACGGCGCGTTCGTACTGGTACAGAATTGGCGTCATCCAGAACCAACCCATCACCAACAGCTCCAGCAGGTGCATGGTGTCGCGCGCCATCACGTTTAACGGGGCGAGCAGGAGAGCTAGACCGCTGACTACAAGCACCGCAACGAGCAACGCGATCGGGAGCAACCACATGTAGGTCCAGTCGACGCTGTGGCGGGTCACCAGCAGTACACCAGCAAAGGCAGCGGATTGTAGGAGGAAGTGGGTGAGCGCGCCACCGACGTTGGCGAGAGGTAAAATGGCCCGTGGGAACTTGACCTTGCCGACCAGAGAGGCGTTCGCCGTGATCGACGTAGTAGCGGTGAGCATCGCAGTGGCGGCGAACGTCCAAATCAACAGCCCGCAAAGCACCCAGATTGCAAAGCGGGGGAATCCGGCGCCGAGGATCGCGAAGACAGCGGTGTACACCACTAGCAAGAACAGCGGCTGGATCATTGACCAGACGAACCCGAGCGCCGAGTGCTTGTAGCGGACAGTTAGCTCCTTGCGGGTGAGGCTGGCGAGCAGCTCACGGAACTCGAAAATCTCGCGAACATGTCTGGGTATCGATCGCCGCTGTGCCATCGGGCGGAGTTCGTTCGACGCAAGACGTCGGGCAGGCTGATTGAGGGCGGTCATAGGAACGGGGCAACGTTATCGACTGCTCTTGTGAGCAAGTCGGATGACGGCCGTCACGCCTCCTGGCACGGCGTTGGTGGGCATGGTCGACGCGCCTCAGATCGGGCGGTCCTGTTTGTCTTTCCTGGCCGCCTTCTGGGCCTTTTTCCACTCCCGAACCTTGCCGAGTGAGACCTCGTTGCGGACATCAGCGACTGATCGGGGGGTGTCATCACCAAACTTGCCGGCGGTATCACGCCAGCCGACCAGCTCGACATTCTGGGTCTTCGCGAGAATCGCAATGAAGATCTTCGACTTCTCATCGCCGTAGCCAGGGAGCTCCCGCAGCCGTCGGTACACCTCGGCGGCGGCGTCGACGCCCTTCCAGATGTTGGCGGCGTTGCCCTGGTAGTCGCCGACGAGTGCTTCGCAGACGGCGTGGATCCGTTTCCCCATCGATCCGGGGAAGCGGTGAATCGCCGGCTTTTGATAGCAGATCGACATGAACTGGCCGACATCCATTGCGGCGATCTTTCTCGGATCGAGATGCCCTAGCCGTTGCTTTAGGGTCGATGGTCCGGCGAATGCCCTTTCCATCGAGACCTGCTGGTCAAGAAGCATACCGAGCAACAATGCGTTAGCGTCAGTGTTCAGCAGCGCGTCGCTAGCCTTGTCACCGGTGATGTAAAGCGTTCCAGCCATCGACGCACGCTACCGAAGAAAATGCTTGAGGTCAGACTCCACGCGTGCTCAGCTCAGGTACGGGTCGAGTGCGTCAGGCTCAATGTCGTAGCGGGCGATGGCATCCTCGAGAACTGATTCGTCAACCTTTCCGTCGGTGAGCAGGCCATCGAGAACAGCGAGCACGACATGGCCAGTGTCGATCTCGAAGTGGCGCCGCAACGCTTCGCGGGTATCCGAGCGGCCCATGCCGTCGGTGCCGAGTGGCACGAACGTACGATCGCGCACAAAGCGCTGGATCTGCTCGGGGACGACCTTCATGAAGTCCGACACTGCAGCGATCGGTCCCTCGGATTCGGCAAGGATCTGCGCGACACGCGGTACCCGAGGTTCGTGCGACGGGTGAAGGCGATTCCAACGCTCGACTGCCAAGGCCTCCTCACGCAGCGATTTGTACGAGGTGGCCGACCACAATTCGACCGCGACGTCGTAGTGCTCTGCGAGCTCCGCTGCGGCCTCGCGAGCAGCGGTGTGCGCCGTCCCAGAAAATAGCAACGTCGCCGGGGTCGACAGTCCTGATGGTGCGCTGGCCCACTTGTAGAGACCTTCGACGATTGCTTCGGAAATGCCCTCGCGGTCGGGGAGCTCTGGCATCTCGTAGTTCTCGTTATACAAGGTGATGTAATAGAAAACATCCGTCTCGTCGGGCGTACCGCCGCCGTACATCCGCTTAATGCCCGCATCGACAATGGCACCAACCTCATAGGCAAAAGCGGGGTCGTATGCCTGCACCGCGGGCACGGTCGAGGCGAGCACGAGGCTGTGGCCGTCTTGATGCTGGAGCCCTTCACCCATCAACGTGGTGCGGCCT
>Ga0213861_10003035_pt1 | contig 14031 bp, 3 predicted proteins | sample PICome_4_FD_160110 | JGI IMG/M metagenome (GOLD analysis project Ga0213861, IMG submission 160110) | Coastal seawater microbial communities near Pivers Island, North Carolina, United States - PICO131 | ecosystem: Environmental > Aquatic > Marine > Coastal | place: USA: North Carolina | collected... | reverse complement strand
GGTGAATTACTCGTTATTACTGGTTCTTCCGGAATATCTGCATTAAATGATGGAATTCTAATGGTAGGAATTGATGGTTCTACCGCAACCCCATCAAACAAGATATTATCAGGTTCATCAACACCTAACTTAACTGGTGGTTCTTATGGACACTCAGTTGATGGTATTCCGTTTTATAATACTTCAGAAGAAAAACTTTACATTTTAGGTAAAGGTGGAAATACAGAAGTAAAAGCAACGGCAAGTACAAATGGAACAGGAATTGTTTCCTCATCTGCACAAATTGATACTTTAGGATTTTTGAAGAACAATGGAGATGGAGTAATTTCCTCATCTGCACAATTAACTTCAACATTCTTAGAAATCAATGGAGATAGTGTAATATCTGGTTCAGGTCAATTAACTGACATGACAGGTGATATAACTGTAAACTCTTCAGGAGTTTCTGCGATAGGAGCACAAAAAGTAGTTAACTCAATGTTAGCTGATGATGCAGTTGGAGCTGATGAATTAGCTTCAAATGCAGTAGTAAATGCATCTGTTGCTTCAAATGCGGCAATTGCATTTTCAAAAATTAATAGTGATGCAACTGGTATCGTATCTGGTTCATCTCAAGTAGTAGTTTCAAATTCAAATACTGCAAATGGTGCACTTGACCATACTAAAATTGATTTTGATGGTTCAGGTTTAACATCTGGTTCATTAGGATTGAGTATAGCTGGTGGAAGTGGTACTGATACTGCTCAAGTTGGAGTTGATACTTTAACATTCGCGGGTACTGCAAATGAAATTGAAACAACTGTAACTGATAACCAAGTACAATTTGGTATCGTAACTAACCCAACACTTAGTGGTAATGTAACTGTAACAGGTAACTTTACTGTACAAGGAACTCAAACAAGTGTAGATTCTACAACTGTTAATATCGGTGATAATATCATTGAACTTAATGGAACAGGAGCTGCAAATGGTGGTTTAATGATTGGGGATGTAACTGCTCCAAATCAAGTATCAGGTTCTTTACTATGGGATGCTACAAATGATAAGTGGATTGCTGGAGCATCTGGTTCGGAATATGATGTATTATTATCTAATGGACAAGGTATCGTATCTGCTTCGGGACAAATCGCTTTAAGTGGTTTATCTGATTATGATGCAAATGACCACATTGACCATACTTCAGTAAGTGTAACTGCTGGAACTGGTTTAACTGGTGGTGGTACAATTGCGGCAACTAGAACAATAAATGTAGTATCTGCAAACAATGGTATTGTTGCAAATGCTGATAATATTGAATTAGCAACTGCTTCTTCAACATTTACTGGTGGTGTAAAAACTAAATTAAATGCTGAGGGTGTATTTTCATCTTCTGCACAATTAGATGGTAATTTCTTAAACACAAATGGAGATGGAGTAGTATCCGGTTCAGGTCAATTAACTGACATGACAGGTGATGTAACTGTAAATTCAAGTGGTGTTTCTGCAATTGGAGCTCAAAAAGTAGTTAATTCGATGTTAGCTGATGATGCGGTTGGAGCTGATGAATTAGCTTCAAATGCAGTTGTAAATGCATCTGTTGCTTCAAATGCGGCAATTGCTTTCTCTAAAATTAATAGTGATGCAACTGGTATCGTATCTGGTTCGGGTCAAATTGATGGTTCGGCTTTAGGTTCAAACAAAACTATATCAGGTGTAACTCTTGGTGGTAACTTAAGTAACTTAACAGTTGATGATTCAACAATTGCTTTAAATAGTGGAACAACCTTTAATGGTTCTGCCGCTAGAACAGTAAGTGTTAAGAGTGGTGGTATTACAAATACTCACATTAATGCTTCAGCAGCAATTGACCATACTAAAATTGATTTTGATGGTTCAGGTTTAACATCTGGTTCATTAGGATTAGTTGTATCTGATGGTTCATCTACTGATACAGTAAATGTTGGTGTAGATACTTTGGTATATGCAGGTACTGCAAATGAAATTGAAACTGCAGTAACTGATAATACTGTAACAATTGGACTTGTAACTAATCCAACACTTACTGGTAACGTAAGAGTAACTGGTGATTTAACTGTTGAAGGTACAACTACAACAATTGATTCAACTACTGTTAATATTGGTGATAGAGTTTTAGAACTTAACTATGGTGGTGCTAGTGGTGATGCTGGACTTTTAGTTTCTGATGCAGTTGGTGGGGCTACTGTAAGTGGTTCTTTACTATGGGATGCATCTGAAGACCATTGGATGGCTGGTGCACTTGGAGGTGAAAAGGAAATTGCTTTATTAAATGCAACTCCTACTGCTAACACAGTTCTTAAATCTAATGCTAGTGGATTATTAGTTGATTCATTGATTGCTGATGATGGTACAAACGTAACAATAAGTGGAACTGCAGAATTAAGAGTTAATTCAGCAACTGCTAATTCATTCGTTTACTATGATGCAAACAAATCTCTTGAATCTATTAATCCTTCTACGGCAGGTGATGTAATTCAATGGAATGGTTCATCATTCGTTGCAAGTAACGAAATTGATGGAGGTACATTCTAATAGAATATACTAAATAAATTTAAAATCCCCCTTCTTTGAGTTGGGGGATTTTTTTTATAGTTTTTGGAGATTTTATACTTATATAGGTGGAGTTGTATTATGTTGCAACCCAAAACCTACAATAAGGTATATTTATATAAAATAAATGGGAAATAAAATTTAGATGGCAGCTATATTAAAACTAAGAAGAGGAACTTCCATTCCCTCACTTCAACAATCAGAGCTTTTCTATCATTCAAGTTTAAATACTTTGGTGGTTGGAGATGGTTCAAACTCTCATATTCTTCTAAAATCAGGTTCAAATACAGTAGATACTGTAAATATAAGTGGAACTGTATCTGCATCATATATTCATGTTGCAAATGATTTAACAATAAAAGGTAACATTATATTAGGTGATGAGATTGCAAATGATAATATTACTATTAATGCAGAACTTAGTGGTTCTCTTATACCTGATGCTGACAATACACATGACTTAGGTACACTTTCTAAAAAATATAGAAATTTATATATCAATTCCCTGCCAGGAAGTAATATCATTTCTTCATCTGCTCAAATTAGTGGATATAATTCTTTCTTAGAAATCAATGGAGATAGTGTAGTTAGTTCATCTGCTCAAATTAGTGGATATAATTCTTTCTTAGAAATAAATGGAGATTCAGTAGTATCTTCATCTGCTCAGATTAGTGCATATAATAAATTTTTAGAAATAAATGGTGATAACGTAGTTTCATCATCCGCACAAATTGATTCACTTGGATTCTTAAAGGTAAATGGTGATAATGTATTTAGTTCATCTGTACAAGTAAATGCTAATACAATTACAAACTTCGATAGTAATGTAAAAGATAAATTAAATATAGAAGATGTAATTAGTGGTTCATCTCAAATTACAGATGGAAGTAATATTGTTTCATCCTCTGCTCAAATAAGTGGATATGATGTATTCTTAGAGAAAGATGGAAATAATGTAGTTAGTTCATCTGCTCAAATTAGTGGGTATGATAAATTTTTAGAAAAAGATGGAGATAATGTATTTAGTTCATCTGTACAGGTAAATGCTAATACAATAACCAACTTTGATTCAAATGTAAAAACAAAATTAAACGATGATAATGTACATAGTGGTTCATTCTTAGGAACTGCAACAACTGCAAATTTATCAGAAAACACAAATCTATATTATACAGATACAAGAGTAAAATCTAAATTAAATACTGAGGGAGTACTTAGTGGTTCTTCTCAATTAACAACTGAATTTGATAGTAGGTATTTGAATACCAATGGAGATAATGTATTTAGTTCATCTGTACAAGTAAATGCTAATACAATTACAAATTTTGATTCAAATGTAAAATCAAAAATGAACTCCGATGGAGTTATATCAGGTTCGGGTCAATTAGATAATGTATTTTTAGAAATAAATGGTGATAATGTAGTTTCATCATCTGCTCAAATTAGTGGCTATAATAAATTTTTAGAAATAAATGGTGATAATGTAGTTAGTGGTTCAACTCAAGTAAATTCATTATTTGAAGGAACTGCGGTTTCAACATCTTTAGATGCACGTTTAGATTCTTTAGAAGGTGATATACATACTCATTCAAATAAATCACAACTAGATACGATAAATCAAAATTTATCAACAACATCAAACGTAACATTTAATACAGGTTCATTTACAGGAGATGTTACTATAACAGGTGATTTCACAGTATTAGGTTCTGCAACTGAGATTTCTTCAACTGAATTAAGAATTGAAGATAAATTAATTACAGTTGCAAGTGGTTCAGTTGATTCGGCGGCGGCTGATGGTGCAGGTATCGAAATAGATGGTGCTAATAAATCAATACAATGGGACCACAATACAACTTCTTTCGTATTAGATGCCAAAGTAAGTTCATCGGTAGGATTTAAAGGAGAAGGTGGAGAACTTACAGGTATAGATACAGACCAAGTAACTGAAGGTAGTAATCTTTACTATACAGATACAAGAGTAAAAACAAAATTAGATACTGAAGGTGTAATTAGTGGTTCTTCTCAATTAACATCTACATTTGATACACGATATTTAAATCACAATGGAGATGGAGTAGTATCTGGTTCGGCTCAGTTAACTGGTGATTTAGATTTAAGATATTTAGAAATAAATGGAGATAGTGTATTTAGTTCATCTGCTCAAGTATCACTTAATGGATTTGATACTGATAATTTATCAGAGGGTTCTTCTAATTTATATTACACAGATACAAGAGTAAAAACAAAATTAGATACTGAAGGTGTAATTAGTGGTTCATCACAAGTATCATTAAGTGGATTCTCAACATCTGATTTATCAGAAGGTACAAATTTATATTATACAGATACAAGAGTAAAAACAAAATTAGATACTGAAGGTGTAATTAGTGGTTCTTCTCAATTAACATCTACATTTGATACACGATATTTAGAAATAAATGGAGATAATGTAGTTTCATCATCTGCTCAAATTGATATCCATAGTACAGATGGATATGTAGCAAACGAACACATTGACCATTCAACTATATCAGTTGGTAGTGGTAAAGGTTTAACCGGTGGTGGTACTATTGATACAAATAGAAGTATAACACTAGATACCGGTTCGGCTCACTTTACTGGTGGTGTAAAAGAAAAAATAAACGATGATGGTGTAATTAGTGGCTCTTCACAAGTTTCATTATCTTCTGTAACCGGATATAATGTAAACGAACACTTTACACAAGGAAATATTACAACATTAGGAACTGTAACAAGTGGAGATATAAGTGCTATTTTACCAAGTGGATTGGTGAGTGGTTCTGCATTCAGTTCTACAGCACAAGGTACAGTAAGAGCACAAATCAATGGAGTTAATACTGATGTAGATACTGGATTACAAACAGGAGATTCACCTACATTCCAAGGAGTAACTTTAACAAATTTAGGTACTCTAGCCGTAGGTCAACAAACTGCATTATTTAGTGGTTCTGCAGGACAGATTGGAAAAAGAGTTTTAGGAACTTCGGCATTCTTTAATGTTTCTGCTTCTATTGCAGATGACCCTAACTCAATACCAACCACAAAAGCAGTAAATGATGCATTAATTTCAGCAGGTGCTGGTGATATCACAGAAGTTAACCCATCATCTGTATTCTCAGATTCAACAACCGGTCTTATTCATTTATCAACTGGTACTGAAGTTGGTGGAACAAAAGGTGTACAGGGTAATATTCACATAGCTGTTAGTACAGGTTCGGTTCACTTTACTCAAGGTGTAGAAAAAGCACTTCCAAGTGGATTAGTATCAGCTTCGGCTCAAATATTAGATGGTTCTAATATTATTTCATCATCTGAACAAATAGATGATTTCTTGTTTAATATAGATGGATTAGTTTCATCATCTACTCAAATTAGTGGATATGATGTATTCTTAGAAAAAAATGGAGATAGTGTATTTAGTGGTTCATTACAAGTTGATGTATCTCAAACAACAAACTATTCTTCTATAAATCAATATTCAGATACTAAAGTAAAAACAAAATTAAATACTGAAACAGTAATTAGTGGTTCATCTCAAGTAGATTATGATTCAATTCAAAATCAACCAACAACAATTTCATCTGGCCAAAGTAATAAATTGGCATTTATAAGTGTTACACAGTCAGTTGATTTAGATACATTAGAAATTAACGTTGGAAATAACACTAATAAAGTTGGATATACTGATGCACTTGTAAAAACTAAACTAAATACCGAAGGTGTAATTAGTGGTTCATCTCAATTTATAGATGGAAGTGGAATAGTTTCATCATCTGCTCAAATAAGTGGATATGATGTATTCTTAGAGAAAAATGGAGATGGTGTATTTAGTGGTTCATCTCAAGTAGATGCTGATTCAGTTCAAAACTTTGATTCAAATGTATTAACTAAATTAAATGCAGAAGGTGTATTTAGTGGTTCAACTCAAGTAAATGCTGATTCAATTACAAACTTTGATTCAAATGTAAAAGCAAAATTAAATACTGAAACAGTAATTAGTGGTTCTTCTCAAGTTTCATTATCTTCTGTAACCGGATATAGTTCAACAGAACACTTTACTCAAGGAAATATTACAACAGTAGGTACAGTAACAAGTGGAGATGTAAGTGCTATTTTACCAAGTGGTGTAATTAGTGGTTCTACTCAATTAACTTCAGTATATTTACAAATAGATGGTGATAGTGTTGTTAGTGGTTCATCTCAAATAAATTCATTATTTGTAGGAACTGCAGTTTCAACTTCATTAGATTCTCGTTTAGATTCTTTAGAATCAGATACACATACTCACTCTAACAAGGCAAATCTTGATACAATTAATCAAAATCTAGCAACAACAGATAATGTTACGTTTGCAGATGGTGATTTTACAGGTGATGTTCAAATAAATGGAAGTTTAGTAGTACAAGGTTCAGCAACAGAATTACAAGTAACAGAATTAAGAATTGAAGATAAGTTAATAACAGTTGCAAGTGGTTCATCCACTTCATTGGCCGCTGATGGTGCTGGTATTGAAATAGCTGGAGCTAACGAATCAATTACTTGGGACCATACTAACTCACGATTTGCTATATCAGATGATATTCATGTAACTGGTACTATAAAGGCAAGTGATGATATTGTGGCGTATGCTTCTTCGGATGAGAGATTAAAAGATGATATTCAACCTATAAAAAACCCAATAGAGAAAATAAATTTAATTTCTGGTAATAGTTTTGTTTGGAAAGAAGATAAACAAGATATTTATAAAGGTAAGGATTATGGGGTAATTGCTCAAGAAATTGAAAAAGTTCTTCCGGAATTAGTTCATACTAAGGAAGATGGATATAAATCTGTAAAATATGATAAAATAATTCCACTTCTTATTGAAGGAATAAAAGATTTAAACAAAGAAGTGTTAGAACTTAAACAAATTATTAAGGAATCCAAATAGATGGCACAAATAGTAAAACTAAAAAGAAGTACAACCGGTGGAAGTAAACCAACTACATCGAACTTATCAGTAGGGGAATTAGCATTAAATGTAAATGATGGAACAGTATTCCTAAGAAAATCTGGTTCGGCAGTTGGTGATAGTATTAAACAACTTATTACTCTTGACCATGAGGGAATATTAACTGGTTCATTAAGAGCAAGTGGTTCAATATCTGCTTCAGCATTTCAAGGTGATGGTTCACAACTTACAAATATAACAGTAGCACAAGTTGCTACAACCAAAGCTAATTTTACAAATCAAACCTCTGTAACAGTAGAACATAATCTAGCTACAGAAAGTCCAATCATACAAGTATATGATTCTAGTAACTTTCAAATTATACCAGATTCAATAAACTTAACAAATAATAATAGTGCAACTGTAACATTTTCAACAGCAACAAGTGGTTATGTGGTTGTTGCACAAGGTGGTCATCTAATTAGTGGTTCAATTTCAGCTGCTAGTATTGATGGATTAGATGGAAGAATAAAAACAAAATTAAATGCAGACGGAGTTTTCTCATCATCAGCTCAAATAACAATGGGTGGAGATGTTAGTGGAACTGCTAATGCGGTGGTGATATCATCAATTGATGGTGGTACTGTATAACAAAATTAAAATAAATTTGAAAAGGAAAAATATACAATGAAAATACACAATCCCGAAATAACCGGTTCATTAATATTCCCAAGAACCGATGGAACAAGAGTAGTATTAGAATTAGATTCTGCAGGTGGACTTACGACAGTTGAACAAAACTCAGGAGGTAATCCGACAGGAGCAAAACCTTCTTCAGATTTTTCTGGTTCATTTACTGGTTCATTCGTAGGAGATGGTTCTAACCTTACAGGTGTTTCAGCAACTGCTTTTAATATAGATTCACTAAGTGCACTTGGAGGAGCATCAGTTGCACAAGGAGATAGTTTCCTTGTAAGTGATAATGGAACAGAGAAAAAAGTAACTTTTTCAAACTTAGAAGATAGTATATATGGGAATGTTAGTGGTGATATAGGAATCGCTGCTGGTGGTACTGTTTCTATTACGGCTGGAGCAATTGTAAATGCTGATGTAAATGCATCTGCAGCAATTGTATCTTCAAAAATAAATTATTTCGGAACAGGTATTGTATCTGGTTCAGGACAAATTAGTGCAGACCAAACTACTGGTTGGGTAGCTGATGTTAAACAACAATTAGATAATGAAGAAGTAGTATCTAGTTCAGCACAAATAACATTATCATCTACAACAGGATATAATACAAACGAACACTTTACACAAGGAAATATTACAACATTAGGAACTGTAACAAGTGGTAATGTAGTTTCAATTTTACCTGATGGTGTAGTTAGTGGTTCGGAACAAATTAGTGGAATAACTAATACACAATTAGCTGGTTCAATTGCAGCAAGTAAATTAGCTGGTTCAATTGGAAATTCAAAACTTTCTAATTCATCAATTAGTATTGCAGGTAACTCAGTTTCATTGGGTGGTTCACTTGCATTATCAACAATAACAAATGGTAGTGGAATAGTATCAGGTTCAGAACAAATATCTTTAAGTGGATTTAATACTTCACAATTATCTGAAAATACAAACTTATACTATACCGATACAAGAGTAAAAACAAAATTAGATACAGAAGAAGTATTAAGTGGTTCAATTACATCTGCTGATATTACTGATGTTGATGCATTTTCACAAAGTGGAAATTATAGTGGTTTAAGAGCACAAGCAACAACTGCAACTGATGTTGGTTTAGGTAATGTAACAAACGAATCAAAATCAACAATGTTCAGTTCACCAGCATTAACTGGTAATCCAACCGCACCAACACAAGGAGTAAATAATAATTCTACTAGAATTGCAACAACTGCTTATGTACAACAAGAACTTACTGATTTAGTAGGTACTGCTGGTTCAACACTAGATACTTTAGGTGAACTATCCGCTTCTTTATCAGATGATTCTGGTTCACTTGCAAGTTTAGTAACAACAGTAGGAACAAAATTAGCAAAATCAAGTAACTTATCTGATTTATCAAATGCTTCAACTGCAAGAACAAACTTAGGAGTTGCAATTGGTTCAGATGTACAAGCATTTAATTCAACATTAGCAACTGTTGCTGGTGGAACATATGCTGGTGATAATTCAATAGTAACAATCGGTACAGTAACTACTGGTAACGTAACATCAATATTACCAAGTGGTGTAGTATCAGGTTCAGACCAGGTAAATGCATTAGCAAGTGATGTTAATAATAATACAATTACATTCACTGCAGGAAATGGATTAGATGGTGGTGGTGCAATAACACTTAACCAAAGTTCAGATGAAACAGTAACATTTACAGTAGCTGATGGTGTAATAAGTGGTTCATCACAAGTAAGTGGAATAACAAATACTCAATTAGCTGGTTCAATAGCAAATTCTAAATTATCAAATTCATCGGTATCATTCGGTGGAGTTTCAGTATCACTAGGTAGTTCAGATGCAACACCAGCATTTGATTTGGCAGATTCGACAGGATATTTAACAAGTAATTTAAGTGGTACGATTACAAATACACAATTAGCTGGTTCAATTGCAAATAGTAAATTAACAAACTCTTCTATAACAATAGATGGTTCAGCTATCTCACTAGGAGGTTCAGTAACAACTCTACAATTAGGTACGAGTAGTACTACTGCACTTGCTGGAGATACTACAACTATTAGTGGTGGACAGGCATCTGCAATTACTACCAACACAAATAAAGTTGGTTATACAGATGCACTTGTAAAAACAAAATTAGATGCAGAAGCAGTATCAAGTGGTTCAGCTTCAGATATAAAATCATTCTTATCAATATCTGCATCAGATATTTCTGATGTTGATGCATTTTCACAAAGTGGAAATTATAGTGGTTTAAGAGCACAAGCAACAACTGCAACTGATGTTGGTTTAGGAAATGTAACAAATGAGAGTAAATCAACAATGTTTGCTTCTCCTACATTTACAGGAACAACAGTAGCACCAACACCAAGTTCAAACGATAGTTCAACTAAAATTGCAACAACTGCTTATGTACAAGGAGAACTTACTGATTTAGTAGGTACTGCTGGTTCTACTTTAGATACATTAGGAGAACTTTCTGCTTCATTAGCAAATGATGAAGATGCATTAACTGCATTAACAACAACTGTTGGTACTAAATTGGCTAAATCTTCAAACTTATCTGATTTAGCAAATGTTGGAACTGCAAGAACAAATTTAGGTGTAGATGCAGCTGGAACAGATAACTCAACAGATGTAACTTTAGGAAATACAAATTATTTATCATTAAGTGGACAAGTAATAACTGGTGGTACAATTCCAATCGGAAGTGGTGGTACAGGAGCAACTTCTGCAGGTGCAGCAAGAACGGCACTTGGAGTAGATGCCGCTGGAACAGATAACTCAACTGATGTAACACTTGTAACAACCTCACATGATTATTTAGGAATTAGTGGACAGGCAATAACATTAGGAACAATACAAAATGATGATTTAGCAAATTCATCAATTACAATTAATGGTTCAGCTATCTCATTAGGAGGTTCAGTATCAACTCCAAACGATAACACACAATTATCAAACGAACAAGTTCAAGATATAGTTGGAGGAATGTTAGGTGGTACTGAAACTGGTATAACAGTAACTTATCAAGATAGTACTGGTGATATTGATTTCGTAGTTGCATCTCAAACAGCAAATGACTTTACAAATACTTTAAAATCTAAATTAGATAATATTGAAGAGAATGCTGATGTAACAGATGCGGCAAACGTACTATCATCATTGCCAAGTGGTGTAGTATCTGGTTCATCACAAATAAGTGGTGTAACTAATACTCAATTAGCTGGTTCAATCGCAAATGCTAAATTATCAAACTCAAGTATAACAATTAATGGTTCGGCAATTTCATTAGGTGGTTCTGTAACTACTCCAAATGATAATACACAATTAACAACAGAAGCAGTTCAAGATATCGTAGGTGGAATGTTTAGTGGTAATACTGAAACAAGAATTTCAGCTACTTACCAAGATGGTGATGGAACTATTGATTTAGTTGTTAACGATATGACAGCTAACGATAATACTCAAAATACTACTACATTATCTTTTGTAGATAGTAGTAATGATATTATTTTAAGAAACACAACCGGTGGAGCTGGAAGTGGTACTGATGATATAAAATTTGTTGCAGGTTCTAATATTACTCTAACTCATACAGATGCAGATAATATAACAATAACTGCAACTGATACAAATACAGTTTATTCTCACCCAACATTTGATGGTGATGATTTCTCTATCGATACAACTGCATTGACGGGAGCAACTGTAATTTCTGATTTAGATATTAATATTACAACTAATGGAGAAGGACACGTTACAGATGCAAATGGAACAGTTAGTACAAGAGACCTTACACCTACTGATTTAGGATTAGGAAATGTAACAAACGAAAGTAAATCAACAATGTTTGCTTCTCCTACATTTACTGGAACAACTGCGGCACCAACACCTTCTGCAAATGATGATTCAACAAAAATTGCAACAACTGCTTATGTACAAGGAGAACTTACTGATTTAATCGGTACTGCTGGTTCTACATTAGATACACTTGGTGAACTATCTGCTTCTTTATCAGATGATGGAGATGCATTAACTGCATTAACAACAACAGTAGGAACAAAATTAGCAAAATCAAGTAACTTATCAGATTTATCAAATGCTTCAACTGCAAGAACAAACTTAGGTGTAGATGCAGCAGGAACTGATAATTCAACTAATGTAACACTTGCTGGTTCATTAGATTATCTAACAATTAGTGGTCAAGCAATTACAAGAAATGCTATTGTTTTAACAACAGATGTAAGTGGTGTATTACCATCAGCTAATATGGATGCAGATACGGCACACTTAAGTGGAACACAAACATTCACAGGTGCTAAATCATTCGATGAAGCAGTTAATATAAATAAAACAACAGAGGCATCAAGTAAAACGACTGGTGCACTAATCGTAGATGGTGGTGTGGGTATTGCAAAAGCATTACAAGTAGGTGGAGATGTTGTGGCATATGCATCTTCTGATGAGAGATTAAAGGATAACATTCAAAATATCGAAAACCCAATCGAAAAAGTACAATCACTTAAAGGTGTTACTTGGGATTGGAATGATAATGCAGATGAAGTACAGCAATCATTACCAAATGTTGGTGTAATTGCACAAGATGTTGAGAAGGTTTTACCACAGTTGGTAACTGATAGAGATAATGGATATAAGGGTGTAGATTATGCTAAACTTACAGGATTACTTATCGAAGCAGTTAAAGACCAACAAAAACAGATTGATGAATTGAAGAGTAAACTATCTTAAATAAGAGAGTTCATTTAACGATTCGAATTTTAAAAATGTAAATAATATATATATATTCTTATATAAGGATAGTATATTATATTGCAGGTAGATAATTATATAAACAAGGTAAGTCATATATATGGCACAATTAGTTAAGCTAAAAAGAACATCGGTAGAGGGTAGGAAACCAACAACATCTAATCTTTCATTAGGTGAATTGGCAATAAACACATACGATGGAAAGATTTACTTTGAAAAAGATAATGGAACTCCTTCCATTAAAGAAATAGCCACAGAAGATTCATATCACTTTTACACAACTTCATTTGATTCACGATATGTTAACCTCACAGGTAATGAAACCATAGCAGGTAACAAAACATTTTCAAACAACATAACGATAGTAGGAAACCTCTCAGTAGAGGGAACTACAACTACAATTGATTCAACTACTGTTAACATAGGAGATAACATCTTAGAACTTAACTATGGTGGTTCTCAAACAACAGGAGGTATCTTAATAAAAGACGGAACTGGTGATTCAACTGTAAGTGGTTCATTATTATGGGATTCAACAAACGATTATTGGAAAGCAGGAAAATTAGGTAGTGAAGAAGAAATACTTTTAAGAAATACTCATGGAGTAATTAGTGGTTCATCTCAAATTGACCACGATACAACCACAAACTTTGTAGCAAACGAACACATTGACCACTCATCAATTACTCTTGGTAGTGGAAAGGGTTTAAGTGGTGGTGGTACTATTGATACAAGTAGAAGTTTATCATTACATACAGGTTCTGCTCATTTTACTAATGGTATAAAATCTAAATTAAATACTGAAACAGTATTAAGTGGTAGTATATTAAGTGGAATGACCGTAAGTGGTTCATTTAGTGGTTCTTTCCAAGGTGATGGTAGTAATTTAACAGGATTATCAGTAGACCAAGTTGCAACAGTAACAGATACTTTTACAAATGTAACTTCTAAAGTAGTAACTCACAACTTTGGTACTAAAAATGTAATTGTAACTGTATATGATGAAAATGATGGTTATTTTATACCAAATTCAATTGTAACAA
>Ga0213861_10003033_pt1 | contig 14032 bp, 16 predicted proteins | sample PICome_4_FD_160110 | JGI IMG/M metagenome (GOLD analysis project Ga0213861, IMG submission 160110) | Coastal seawater microbial communities near Pivers Island, North Carolina, United States - PICO131 | ecosystem: Environmental > Aquatic > Marine > Coastal | place: USA: North Carolina... | reverse complement strand
TTTGTGGATTGGGATGACCTGCACAAATGGGCCCTGATTAATAAGGCCCTGGAGATGGGGATTCCTGAACCGGTAGAGACATATTCCTCTTCACCGCACTTTATGTCCGATCTCAACATTCCTGAGGGCTCCAAAGGCCGCCTCAGCGCAAGCTCCGCCGCACCAAAGGAGAAACGACCTGGCTCAGCTGCGCCCAGGCGGGCTTCACAGCCCACCCACAAGCCTGTAGCCCGGGACACCAAAGATGCGGGCAGCGCAAGTGCTCGGCCACGAACTCGTCAGCGTCGCCGCACTACCTCTAGCTAAGTGGCAGGGATCCGCTAGCGCGCTCGAGAATGCGCTCTAGCTGGTCTTCAGCTGTGGTGTTCTCCCCCAAGTGATTGGGTTTTTTGGTGCCGTGAAAATCACTAGAGCCGGTGACGATCAAATCAAATTCCAAAGCCACCTGCGCGAGCACGCGTTTGCCTTCTTCGGTATTTTCGCGGTGGTTAATTTCTAGACCCGCAAGACCAGCCTCGACAAAGACTTCATAGTCGCGCAGTATCTGCTCGAGTGGAGCTTCATGATTCACCGCACCAGAGCGCTCCCCGGTATAGGGGTGGGCCAGTATCGGGACACCACCGGCCTCACTGATCACACTGATTGCCGTGGTGAGCCGCGGCGCATAATGCGGGACGTGGTATTCACCATCGCCTCGCAGGGGGCCTGCGAAGGCAGCAGTGGTATCGACAAAGTAACCCTTCTCGATCAAAATATGCGCAATATGGGGACGCCCTGGCGTTGCTCCAGGCGGGATATGAGCCGCTACTTCGTCCCAGGTGATGTCGAAATCAACCGAGAGCTTGTCCACCATCAGCCGAAGTCGATCATCACGGTGGCGGCGAATACGAACAGTCTCTTCCACAAGACGAGGGTGTTCAGGATCGGGCAAATACCCCAGCAGGTGAACGCTTCGAGGAACGGCCCCGGGAATGTCATCAATCACCTGGGCGCTCAGTTCAATTCCTCGAATCAACGTCAGGTGGGTACCACCCAGAGCAGCGCTTGCTTCATCCCAGCCGCTGGTGGTGTCGTGGTCGGTAAGACCAAGAACGTTGATGCCCGCCTGATGGGCGTGGGCTATCAGCTCAGAGGGCGTCTCCGCCCCATCAGAAGCAGTGGTGTGGGAATGGAGGTCGATGATGGCGGGCACTCCCCCATGCTAGATGCCACACTAGAGGAATGACTGATCGGCCGAGCACGCCAGGGGCACACGAGCCTGGCAAGAATCGCTCGAGCACCCCTATTTCTGAGGCCTTTAAGGACTTCATCTCGACTCGGTGGAGTGATAATGGCCTCGCCACCCCGCAGCTAAGCCCCGTGGCCACGGCGTGTGCGAAGCGTCGCGATTCCCTGGGTGCACACTTTCGCGGCATCACCGTGGTGGTTCCCGCAGGCACCCCTAAACAACGATCGAATGACACCGATTACCCTTACCGCCCCCACACAGCGTTTGCCTACCTCACGGGATGGGGCTCTGCGAGTGTTCCCGGGAGCGTCCTGGTGGGCACACCCTCGGCCGCAGGCCACGAGTGGGTGCTATTCACCAGACCCCCCGCACCCCGCACCAGTGATGAGTTTTATGCCAACGCCGCCGTAGGTGAGTTTTGGACCGGTCGACGACCTGACCTTGCCCATGTCACAGCACTCCTGGGCCTCGCAACCGAAGACGTTCAGCATTTCCCGCCCGCGGAAACTATGGGGGCATCGCCGCTGGCCCTCATCGCCGAAGCAGACCCCTCGCTAGCGAGAAAACTGGAACCCACGCCACATCATGATGACGCTGCCAACGAGCTTCTCGCTCAAGTAATAAGCGAAATGCGCCTGGTGAAGGATTCCTTTGAGATTGAGCAGCTCACCGCAGCCATCGAGGCAACTCACCGAGGTTTTGACGACATCGTGCACAGTGTGAGCGAAGCCATCGGGCACGAACGAGGCGAGCGCGTCGTCGAGGGCATCTTTGGTAAGCGAGCTCGCATCGAAGGTAACGCCACGGGCTATGACACCATCGCTGCCAGTGGCCCCCACGCTTGCATCTTGCACTGGGTTCGCAACGACGGGCCGGTTCACGCCGGAGATTTGCTCCTGGTGGACGCCGGGATTGAGATGGACTCGCTCTACACCGCAGATATCACCCGTACTCTTCCCGTCAGTGGCACTTTCTCGCCTGACCAACGCATGATCTATGAAGCAGTCTTAGAAGCAGCCGATGCCGCTTTTGCGGTGGTGAAACCAGGTGCACTCTTCCGGCATGTCCACGAAGCAGCGATGGCCGTTATTGCCACCAAGGCCCACGAATGGGGATTACTCCCGGTACCACTGGAGCAATCTCTGGCGCCCGAGGGAAGCCATCACCGCCGCTACATGATTCATGGCACCAGCCACCACCTCGGGTTAGACGTCCACGACTGCGCTCAGGCACGGCGTGAGATGTATATGGATAAAGAACTCGAAGAAGGCATGGTCTTCACCATTGAACCGGGTCTTTATCTCCAACCCGATGATGAAACAGTTCCAAAGCCCTGGCGCGGAATTGGTGTGCGCATCGAGGACAACATTCTGGTCACCCGCGAGGGTGGCATCAATCTTTCGGCTGGGATCCCCCGCACAGTGGCCGAGGTCGAGAAGTGGCTAGCGCGATAGAAAGACCACCTCACACCCTCGCTAGAATGGTCTCGCCAGCGGGAGTGGTGAAATTGGCAGACACGCAGGATTTAGGATCCTGTGCCTTCGGGCGTGGGGGTTCAAGTCCCCCCTTCCGCACAAAATGACAGCGCGTTAGAGCTGAAAAAGGACCAGCGAGGCCGCCATCACGGCCATGCCTACGATGAGCCCATAGATGGCCAGTTGGCCGCTGCCATATTGCCGCGCTGCGGGTAAGAGGCCATCGATCGAGATATAGACCATGATTCCAGCGACGCCGGCAAAAATCATGCCCAACAGAGAATCCGTAATGAAAGGACGTAAGACCAGGTAGCCAAGAATCGCGCCAATAGGCTCCGCTAACCCACTAATTACCCCAAAGCCAAAAGCGCTTGCTCGGTTCCTGGTGGCGTAATAAATCGGAATCACCACAGCAATTCCTTCAGGGATGTTATGAATAGCAATAGCTAGGGCCACGGATAATCCGACTTGAGGATCTCCAAGAGTGAGAAAGAACGTGGCCATCCCTTCGGGGAAATTGTGCAGTGTCAGAGCCAAAGCCACGCCCACACCCGTTCGCAGAAGCAACTTGTCGGTGTAGAGGGCCTGGGCCCCCTCGTCTAAGCGAATTGTGGTGTGGGACTCGTCCAGAGCCGGGTGCTCCAGCTCAGGAATAAGTCGATACAACACCGCCATCCCCGCCAGACCCGTCAGAAACGATGCCGCCATCAGGGCTGATGCCGATGATTCTCCATGGGTGGGGGTCAAATAGGACAGGGCTTTGGGAAGAATTTCCACAAAGGACACATAAATCATCACACCGGCAGAAAAACCGAGCGAAACGGCCAAAAACTTGCGGTTCGTATGCCGGGCGAACAGCGCGATTAGCGCACCTACTGCCGTGGCTAAACCAGCGGCCAGGGTGACCAGAAAGGCAAACAGCACAGCATTTTCCATAGCCTCGCGAGCATATCAGCGGGGCTGTCCCCAGCGTGGAGAGCCTGGTGAAATGTCACGACCTGCGCTGGTGGCCATTACCTGGTGCTCAACCAGGCCCACAGTGTGAGGATGAAATCCCTGGCGCCCTGGGCGCTGATAGCACTCAGCGCAGTATCCCCCTTCACCACTATTCCCCCGCCCCCGGCAGCAACATGGACCTGGCCAACACAGGGCCCGCACGAGATTCTCCGGGATTACCGAGCACCGGCAACTCCCTGGGGAGCGGGTCATCGCGGGCTCGATATCCGCGCTTCCTCTCAGGATCTCTTTGCCCCCACCTCAGGCGTGGTGTCCTATAGCGGTTTTGTGGTCAATCGAGGGGTCCTCACGGTGCTCACCGATACGGGGATGTTGATCAGTTTTGAGCCCGTAGTGGCCTTGGTGCCAAGCTCGACGCGCGTTACCCAGGGCGAGCTGATCGGAGAAATCCAGGAAGGGCACTGCGAGACGTTGTGTGTGCACCTGGGCCTTCGCGATCGAGGTGACTATCGCTCCGCCCGCTTGGAACTGGGAATAGTGCAACGCTCCGTCTTGGTGCCCTGGGAGGCCCAGTGGTAGCCCAGCAGGGGTAATGGCGCTGGGGTAGTAACTGCGCTGGGGTAGTAATTGCTCCGGCGTGTGCACTCAGGTGTGTGTACTTAGGCCCTCGGGTGGGCCTGCTGATACGCACTCGTGAGGCGTTCGGTGCTCACATGGGTATAAATCTGGGTGGTGCCCAGCGAGGCATGGCCGAGTAATTCCTGGACGCTACGAAGATCTGCTCCGCCATCGAGTAGATGGGTGGCTGCCGTATGGCGAAGAGTGTGCGGACCCAGAGGTCCCACTCCAGGGAAATCTGCAATCAGGCGAGCCACCACCTCATAGACGCTCCGCACCCCCAATTGCTTGCCCGTCGTGGCCACAAAGACATAGGGAGAGACCTGGCCATCGAGCAAGGATTCTCGGGAGCTCGCCAGGTAGCGCTCGAGCGCACGGCGAGCGGGGTTCCCCACAGGAAGGACGCGTTCTTTGCTTCCTTTACCCATCACGGTGACGCTCTGGGTTTCAAGATCAAGATTTCTCAGCTCAAGACCGACTAATTCGCTGACGCGCATGGCCGTGGCATAGAGCAATTCGACGAGCGCAACGTCTCGCAGTGCTATCGGATCCTGGGTAGCGCAGCGCTGCTCCAGTGTGGCAAGAAGTTCTTCCATCTGGTGGCGGCTCAATACCCGAGGAAGGGAGCGCGTGGCACCGGGGGCTCGCACCCGGATACCCACATCCCCTTCGGTGAGTCCCTGTAGGGCAAGCCAGGCGGTGAACCCTTTCAGGGCCGAGACTTTGCGCCGCAATGACGCTGCGGCCATGCCGGCCTCGGCCATCGCCCATACCCAGGAACGCGCCAATTCCGTGTCCATCTCTGCGCTGTCCACCACACGGTTTTCTTCGGCAAAGACCTGCAGAGCATGCAGGTCTTTGCCATAGGCGTTGAGAGAATTTTCCGAGAGTGTCCGGCCGCGCTCGAGCTGGTCGAGATATCCGTGAACGGCTGCGGCGAGCTTCATTGTCTAGGAACCTGATTGGGCTGCGTCCGCTGCCTTGTTGAAATCAGAATTCTTATTACTAAAGGCTTCCCTGCGCTCCAGCGGGCTCATGGCTTCGATCATCGGGCGATAACTGGCGTCATACGAGGTGAGCTCTTCCATATCATCCAGCGGAACTTCGGAAAAGACCACTTGGTCGGGGTAGACGTGGACTAACGAGGCCGCTGCACCAGCCGTTGTGGCCTGCAATATCTTCGATCGCGATCCCACTAAGTCGATGTTGTAACACGAAGCGGCACACACCGATACGGGAACCCCGGCGAAGGTCGAAAATGTCGAGTAGTGCAGATGCCCGGCTAACACGGCGCGGACATCGGTGTTCTCGATGACTTGGGCAAGTGCTGGTTGATCATCTAGCTCAATCAGCCCCATCAAATCAATCGGGGTCGGGATGGGTGGATGGTGCAGTGCCAGCAGGGTTCCGTGCCTCGCTGGGGTTTCTAATTCCTGGGCCAGCCACTCCAATTGTGCGGGCTCGAGTGCCCCGTGGTGATACCCGGGAACAGAACTATCAAGAGCAATCATGCGTAAATCCCCAGCCCAATAGACCCGATCTTGGGGCTCGAGCGAAGGCTCATGGCCCAGCATGATGGAGGAAAAAGGTTCCCGCTCGTCATGGTTGCCCATGACCCACATCACCTGGGCCTCAAGCTTGGCAGCCCAGGGATCCACCAGTTCACGCAGGCGATGATAAGCACTCTCTTGCGCTTGATCGGCTAGGTCCCCAGTGAATACCAGAGCATCAATATCAAGCCCGCTCTCCACTAACCGGTGCATGAGATGGGTCAGGGGGGTGTCGACATCGATCTGAGAATAGAGCAGGGAATCCCCTGCCAAAAGATGGGTGTCACTGAGGTGGACAAGAACGTGCTCAGGATCGGGGTGTTGGCTAAACGAGCTCACCAGGCCAGCTTAGCTAGCTACTTCCGCCAGCCGGGGTAGGCAACAACATCGCCACATCCGCTGGCTCACTCAAGATCACAGCCCCTCGCTCGCGCGCAATACGAAAACACCCGGCACTGGTGGCATCAGACCACCGACCGGGGACGACCCCCACTTCTCGCCCCAGAGCAGCCGCGTGGGAAGCAGTGTTCATGGCTCCGGAACGAAACGCCGCCTCCACCACGACAACGCCGTGGGACAGTGCTGCGATGAGGCGATTGCGGTGCAGGAATAATTCCGCGCGAGGCCTTGTGGTGCACGGTGATTCTGAAAGCACCACTCCCGAGGCAGATATTTGTGCCATCAGGCCTGTGTTTTCCGCGGGATAGGGATGATCAAGACCACCCGCTAAGACGGCGACACAGCCTCGCTGATTATCCAGGGCGCTGCGGTGGGCCGCGGTATCGATTCCCAGCGCCCCACCCGACACAATGACGCTCTGGTCACACCACGCCCCAGCCACGAGCGCCTGAGTGTTGGCAATACCGTCGCTCGTGGCGCCACGTGACCCCACGATGGCTAAGCGTGAATACTGACTCGTCACAGAAGGGTGCTGCCCCATGACCCATAGCCCTCGAGGCGCAAAGGGTCCCAAATCAGCGAGGCCCGGTGGCCAGTGAGGATGCTCTGCGGTGATGAGTTCAATACCGGCGAGGCGTTGGCGCTTCAGGGAGACTTCCACACGAGCGGGGTCATCCACTAAGCGATAGGAGTTCAGATGGTGCCTCAGAGTGCGCTCCGGGCCAAGCTCAGCACCCAGAAACTTCACCAGCGAGCTGAGTGATTCTCTCGAGCGCACTCGGGCCAGTGCCCCCACTATGCCCTCGCGCTCAATCAGCCCAGCGGCAATGGTGTCCCCCGGATCAGCGCACAACCCCCACGCGATATGAGCGGTGAGTATCGAGGTCTCCATCGCCACAGCGTGGCAAAGCACACCTCACGACAGACGTCACAACCCGGTGTTGTGGAGGGATGAGGACCTCACGCCCTGTGGACAGCTATTCGTCGAGTGCTAACTCCCGGGGGAGCTTGAGGTCTTTAGAACCAAGCTCCTCCACATTGACATCTTTAAACGTCAAGACCTTCACCGAGGTGACGAATCGATCCGAGCGATAGACATCCCAGACCCAGACATCATTCAACGTAAGTTCGAAATAGAAATCAGTCCCACGCTCTCGGACTTCTTGGATGACCTCGTTGGCCAAATAGAACCGACGCTCCGTTTCAATGACATAGCGAAACTGCGAGACGATATCGCGGTATTCGCGATACACCGCAAGCTCCGCTTCGCGTTCGTAGTCGTCGAATTCTTCCGGTTCCATGGTGGCTTGAGTCTAACCAGACTAGGCGCGCACTAAAAGTGGATCCAGGTGGTGCGATGAATCGGGGTCACGCCGTGAGTAGTAATTGCCTCGCGGTGAGCAGCGGATCCATAGCCTTTATGGGACTCAAAACCGTATTCCGGATAGACCTGGGCATACTCGCGCATCGACTGGTCCCGCGCGACCTTGGCCAGAACCGACGCTGCGGCAACCGACACACAATCCCTATCGGCTTTGGTTTTGGTGACGACCTTGAGGGGATGCGGAGCGTGCGGGCTAATAAAATCGTGACTTCCATCGAGCAGCACGATCGAGCGAGAAATAGAGACGCCCTGGCTGGCAAGGTCTCGCAATCCTCGGATCACTGCGTGAGCAAGAGCCTTTGTGATGCCGTGCTGGTCAATTTCCTGAGCGCTTGATTCCCCCAACGCGATGTGGGTGAAGGTCTTTCTCAATTCCAGGGCTAAGGGGTCTCGTCTTTTTTCCGTTACTGCCTTGGAATCATAAAGTCCCTCAGGCCAGCTCGTAATGGAGGGCTCCCAGACCACCAGACCTGCCACAACAGGCCCCGCGAGGGGCCCCCGGCCCACCTCGTCACAGCCAATGACACTGGTGTAGCCCTGGGCCACCAGTTTCGTCTCCCACTCCAGCGTGGGTGCGATGCGCTCTACCGTGATGAATCCCTGGATTCAACACGGTCAAAGGTGTCGGAGAAATTATCCAACCAGCGCCAGCGATCCCCAGGCCACGAAATCACAATGGCACGACCCACAACATTGTCCACTGGAACAAACCCTCCGCCGGGTTTGTCCATATTGCGGCGTGAATCAGCCGAGTTGTAGCGGTTATCCCCCATCACCCACAGAGAGTTGTCGGGAACTTCCACGGCGAAGTCATCGCTACTGACTTTGCTGACCCCCTCGGGGAGATAGACATAGGGCTCTTCGAGCGCAACACCGTTGATACTCATCCGGCCTTGATCATCGCAACATTCGATAGTGTCACCGGGCAGACCAATCACGCGTTTCACCAGGTGCTCATTGTCGTCTTGGCTGGAAAGACCAATAAAGATGGTCGCAGCGTTGAGAACCCACGAAATGGGATCATCTTCACTGACACCGCGTTGGATAGACAACCAGCCGCCAGGATCGACAAACACCACCACGTCACCGCGATTGAGGGCAAAAGGAGTCGGGGTGAGCTGGCTGACGATAATGCGGTCATCACGAATCAACGTGGAATCCATGGAATCTGTCGGGATGAAGAAGGAGCGAATGAGGAACGTCTTCATCACAAAAGACACGACTAACGCAGCCAGAACAATGACCACTGCGTCGCGCAGAAATACCAGAATCATCCTCGCCGGTGACCGACGACTAGCCATCATTTCGCCACGACGCTTCCTGTGCTGTTGATGCTACTGAACTCTGCGACCAGGGTAACCCTTGTCGCCTCAGCACAGTCTGCGCAGAAGCTTAGGACTCGCGCTTTTCGCGAATCTTCGCCTTCTTGCCGCGAAGGCTGCGCAAGTAATACAGCTTGGCGCGTCGCACGTCACCGCGAGAGACAACCTCGATGTGATCAATAACGGGCGAGTGAACGGGGAAGGTACGCTCCACGCCCACCTGAAAAGAAACTTTACGTACGATGAAGGTTTCGGTGAGTCCGTGACCGGAGCGACCAATCACCACACCCTGAAAAACCTGAATACGCGAACGCGTACCTTCCACAATGTTCACGTGCACCTTGACGGTGTCACCGGAACGGAAGTCGGGAATGTCGTCGCGTAGCGACGCCTTGTCTACGTGGTCCAGGGTTTGCATGATGGTTCACTCTCTGCGCCGCCACAAGTCGCACGCGAATTAGGGATGTTCTGAGTGTGCCGGCACCGTGAGGTGGTGCGCTACTCCCCTGTGGCAGAGGCGCACGGTGGCACAAGGGATAAGTCTGCCATAAAAAGAGGCCCGGTGATAGCCACCGAGTAGAATCGGGCTACTACCCGCGCAAGGCAAGGCACCGTGTACCCCCATGCTTATCTCTCCCTCTGATGCCGCTGTGCGCCCAGGCCGCTCGGAGTATCGAGCCACCCACCATCAGGAGGTCCCCCGCTCATGATTCCCCGTCATTCAGCGAGCACGATAAAAGAGATGAAACCAGCGGGTGCGTTTGTGGCCAGCGTCTTGAGTGAACTATCACGCGCCGCCACACCAGGGGTGTCGCTGGTGGAATTAGACGCTCTCGCCCACGACATGATTCGGGCAGCAGGAGCCACCAGCTGCTATGTGGATTACCACCCCTCGTTTGGCGGCTCGCCCTTTGGCAAAGTTCTGTGCACCTCGGTCAACGATGCTGCCCTGCACGGTCTTCCCCATGAGTACTCTCTGGTCGCGGGGGATCTTCTCTCGCTGGACTTTGCCGTGAGTCTCAACGGCTGGGTCGCAGACTCTGCCCTCACCGTGAATGTGGGAGGAGTCGCCCACCCCGACGACCAACGCCTGATCGACACGTGTGAGAAAGCGCTCGCGGCAGGCATTGCGCAGGCTCGCCCCGGCAATCGCCTCGGGGATATTTCCGCCGCTATTGGGGCGATATCCCGAGGTGCAGGGTATGAGGTCAACACCGACTTTGGCGGACACGGTGTGGGCAGAACCATGCACGAGGACCCCTCTATCCCCAATGATGGGAGAGAAGGAACCGGACCCAAACTCAAAGCAGGCATGGTTTTTGCTATCGAACCGTGGCTGATGCACACCACCAGCGAGATTTATACCGATGCTGATGGATGGACACTCAAAAGCGTGGATGGCTCCCGTTCTGCCCATGTGGAGCACACCGTGGCCATCACCGAATCCGGGCCCCTGGTGCTGACCCAGAGGGGTTAGCCCTCCAGTAGGTCCGGTCGCCTGCGCTGGGTGCGCTCGAGCGACTGCTCGTGGCGCCAGGCTCGGATCGCTTCGTGGTTGCCGCTGAGCAGCACCTCGGGCACCTCGAGACCGCGCCACTGGCGAGGCTTGGTATACGAGGGGTATTCCAGCAGGGCCGACTCGTGGCTTTCTTCGACCAACGACTCCGGATTCCCCACAAAGCCGGGCACTAAGCGAAGCGTGGCCTCAAGAATGGCCAAGGTGGCCACCTCGCCGCCGTTGAGAACATAATCACCCAGACTGACTTCCACCACGCGATGAGTCTGTTGGTAGTGCTCCACTACCCGCGAGTCGATGCCCTCATAACGACCACAGGCAAATACGAGGTGAGAAGCCGTGGCAAATTCCTTGGCCATCGATTGGGTAAACACCACTCCTGCAGGGCTTGGCACAATAAGGACTGAATCGCTACCCAGAAGGGGGTCCAGGTTGTTTCCCCAGGGCTCCGGGGTCATCACCATTCCCGCGCCCCCGCCATAAGGGGTGTCATCCACACTCTTATGGACATCGGTAGTCGCTGCGCGCAGGTCGTGCACACCAACGCTCACCACATCAGATTTAAGGGCCTTGCCCATGAGAGAAATATCGAGAACATCAAAAAAGGTGGGAAAAATTGTGACGATGTCTATCTTCATCCCAAGCCCTATTCTGCTTCTTCGATGGTCTCGAAAAGTCCCCCCGGAGGAGTAATCGTGATCGTGCCACCGGCGAGGTCAACACTGGGGACAAAAGCCTCAACGAAGGGCAACAAGACTTCTTCCCCCGCACGCGAGACGACGAGAAGGTCTTGGGAGGGAAGGTGGTCCACTCGAGCAACAACCCCATATTCCACACCGTCTCGAAGCACCGAAAGGCCCACCAGTTCGTGGTCGAACCAGGCGTTTTTTTCGGTAGGACGAAGGCTGGGGTCGTGATCGATCCACAACATTGCTTTGACTAGGGTCTCGGCCTGCTCACGCGAATCTATTCCGTCAAAGAAAGCAACCGGTGACGAGTTGACCTCGCGAACACTGACCAAGGTGAGAGTCTTGCCAAACCATGGCGAGTCTTGAGGAACCTGAAGCCGGAATACATTGCCAGCGATGAACCGTAACTCTGGGTCGTCGGTATAGACCTCTAGTTTGAGGCCACCTTTGAGACCATGGGCTTTGACCAGCCTGGCCACTCGAAGTTCTACTCGATCAGGCTTGGGCGCGTGGGGCGCTGGCGCCTGAGACATTAGGAGTCGGTATCGACGACGTCGACGCGGACGCGTCGTCCATCAGCCAGGGCGTTAACCACCGTGCGAAGCGCTTTAGCCGTGCGGCCAGAGCGTCCGATAACTCGCCCTAAATCCTCGGGGTGCACACGCACTTCGAGGAGCTCCCCGCGCTGTGTGTCCACGAGCGTGACACTGACCTCGTCCGGGTGATCAACGATTTCCCGGACGAGGTGATTCAGCGCACGATCTAACATCTTTATTCAGCCGGCTTTACTTCTTCAGCGTCATCGGCAGGTGCCTCAGCTGGAGCTTCTTCAGCAGCAGGTGCTTCCTCAGCAGGAGCAGCTTCGGCTTCCGAAGCGTCGGCTTCAGGTGCAGCAGCTTCGGCTTCGGCTACGGGAGCCTCCGCAACAGCTTCTGCGGGAGCGTCAGCAGGTGCTTCGGCAGGTGCTTCAGCGACCGGTGCTTCCTGTGCTGGTGCTTCCTGGGCTGGTGCTTCTTCCACCACGGGCTTGACTACCTTGGGGCGAAGCACTGGCTTCTTCTTCGTGTCCGGTGAGAAAGGAACTTTAGGTTCGGCAACCTGAACGGTGCTCTTGGCGTTCTTGTCACCTTTGAAGCGACCCCAGTCACCGGTGAGTTTCAAGAGGGCAGCCACCTGCTCGGTGGGCTGGGCTCCAACGCCGAGCCAATACTGCGCACGCTCTGAGTTGACCTCGATCAACGAGGGGGACTCGGTGGGGTGGTACTTGCCAATTTCTTCAATGACGCGACCGTCACGCTTCGTGCGGGAATCGGCAACAACAATGCGGTAATACGGTGCGTGGACCTTGCCCATGCGCTTCAAACGAATTTTTACAGCCACGTTTCTCCAAGTAGATGAGTCGTAATAACAACCAACGATTACGTGGGGGCACAATCGTCAGAACGTCTAGGGGGAAGCTCAAGCGCCTGATAGAGGGTCGGGCGAAGTGCTCCAGCGCCCTAGTCTGCCAGATTTTGGGCGAGTGCGTAACCAGTAGGGCTATTTATTCCGAAGTGGGTCCCGATAAGCCAAAACTCGAACCGGCACCAGAACCACCCGATGTCGGGGAATTTCCCTTACCTAAAGCCATTTCCGCGCGCTTAGCGGGATTACCCGAGCGCGATCCAGCCTTCTTTTTGGCCTTCTTTTTCCCGCGCCCCGGCATTCCTGCAATGGGTCCCATTCCCGGAATTTGGGGCACGCCGCCCTTGGCCACGGGTTTCATCATCTTCGCGGCCTGGTCAAATCGCACCACGAGTTGGTTCACTTCGGTGACCGTGGAACCCGACCCCTTGGCGATGCGCATTCGCCTGGAGCCATTGAGAAGTTTGGGCATCACGCGCTCGCGGGGAGTCATCGATTGAATGATGGCCTCTGTGCGAGAGAGCTCTTTTTCGTCAATCTGATCAATCTGGTCTTGCATCCCCCGGGCACCGGGCAACATATTGAGCATCCCGGACAGGGAGCCCATTTTTTTAATTTGTTGCAGCTGGCCCAAGAAGTCATCGAGTGTGAAAGTCTCCGAGAGGAACTTTTCTTCCAACTCCGCGGCTTCTTCTTGATCAAACGCTTTTTGGGCCTGCTCGATCAGGGTGAGAATGTCTCCCAAGTCGAGAATTCGACTGGCCATGCGATCGGGGTGGAATACCTCGAATTCCTCGATCTTTTCTCCGGTGGAGGCAAAGAGAATGGGGCGGTGGGTCACGCCGGTAACACTGAGTGCAGCCCCACCTTTGGCATCACCATCGAGCTTGGTGAGAACGACACCGGTGAAATCGACACCATCGAGGAAGGCCTGGGCGGTGTGGACTGCGTCTTGACCCATCATTGAATCAATCACGAAGAGGATTTCGTCGGGGTTGGTCACTTTCTTGATAGCTGCCGCTTGCGCCATCATGTCGCTATCGACACCCAGACGACCGGCCGTGTCGAGAATGACCACATCATGGCCTTTGTCCTTGGCGTATTTCACACCACTCTTGGCCACCGCGACCGGGTCCCCCACGCCATCGCCTGGTTCGGGAGCAAAAAAGGCTGCGCCCGCAGCGTCGGCCACGATACCCAGCTGCGTGACCGCTCCGGGTCGTTGCAGGTCACAGGCCACCACGACCGGGGTGTGTCCTTGGTCTTTAAGCCAGCGAGAGAGCTTTCCCGCCAAAGTCGTCTTACCGGAACCCTGCAACCCGGCCAGCATGATGACTGTGGGAGGAGTTTTGGCAAAACTCAGAGTTCTAGACTCGCCCCCCAAAATGCTTTGAAGTTCTTCATTGACGATGGTGACAACTTGTTGAGCGGGGTTGAGCGCTTTATTGACATCATCCGAGAGCGCTCGCTCCCGCACCGTGGCGGCAAAA
>Ga0213861_10003028_pt1 | contig 14040 bp, 10 predicted proteins | sample PICome_4_FD_160110 | JGI IMG/M metagenome (GOLD analysis project Ga0213861, IMG submission 160110) | Coastal seawater microbial communities near Pivers Island, North Carolina, United States - PICO131 | ecosystem: Environmental > Aquatic > Marine > Coastal | place: USA: North Carolina... | reverse complement strand
CGTCTCAATGGTGGTAAATGTTTTTGAGGCAACTACGATCAATGTGCGTGCAGGATTTAAATCTTTCAACGTATCAGTAATATGAGCGCCATCTACATTAGATACAAAATGGGTTCGCGGGCCATCGTGAAACGGAGCAAGAGCCAAAGTCGACATAGATGGTCCAAGATCTGACCCACCAATTCCAATATTGACCACATCAGTAAATGTACTTCCGGATGCGCTATGAATATCGCCTGCACGGATACCCTCTGCAAACGACGCCATCTTCGCCAGAGTACTATTTATGCCCGGCATAACATCCCGCCCTGCAACATAAACAGGATTACTTGAGCGATTGCGCAAAGCCGTATGCAAAACCGATCGCTGCTCTGTGGTATTTATTCTTTCGCCGCTAAACATCGCATCGCGACGTTGCTGGAGAGTAGATTCCTCTGCAAGACATAACAATAACTTTAAAGACTCTTTATCGATACTGGTCTTTGAGTAATCAAATAACATGTCTTCAAGAGAACATGAAAAAGCCGAGAAACGACCAGAGTCTGATTTGAATAGCTCTTTTATCGAAACTTCACGGTGTTTTATGCGATACGCTACTAATTGATCCCAAATCTCTTCCATCACTATCCTCCAAGCTCACTCGCACAACGCGCCATTTCCTGAATATCATCCCATCTCTCGGCCTCCATGTAGGCCTGGGGAGCAACCCACGATCCACCAACACAAAGAACGTTGGACAATTCTAGGTAACGCTCTACGTTTTCTGGAGTAATGCCACCTGTAGGACAAAACCGGACCTGCGGTAATGGCCCAGCTAACGACATTAATACCGGTACCCCGCCATTCGCTTCAGCCGGGAAGAACTTTAATACGTTATATCCCTTAGCAAGTAAACTCATGGCTTCGGTTGCAGTTGCCGCCCCAGGCAAAAGCGGTAAGGACTCACTTTCACAGGCTGTTAGTAACGCATCCGTAACGCCAGGAGACACACCAAACTGTGCTCCAGCCTGCTTTGCGTCTGCAACATCCTGAGACGTTAACAGAGTACCCGCACCAACTATAGCACCGGGGACACGGCTCATAATCCGAATCACGTCTAGTGCAACAGGCGTTCGTAAAGTCACTTCTAATGCGGGTAAGCCACCAGCAATCAATGCCTCAGCTAAAGGTCGGGCATGATCAATATTATTTACAACAAGCACCGGAATAACAGGCGCCAAAAGGCAAATTTCACTTGTTTTTCTGGTTGCTTCTTCAGAGTTCATCAGGGCTCCCGTTTATAAACTTATTGCACCCGCATCAGCCGGACCAACAGCATTACGCATAATCTCGAACAATTCGCGTCCACAACCGAATGCATTTTTCGAAAGATCAATCTTCGCCAACGGTCGATCGAGAACAGTATCACCAACAACATTAAGGGTACCGGAAATCGCATCAACACGCACTATATCGCCATCAAGCAAACGACCAATAAGACCGCCGTCCTGAGCCTCAGGAGATACATGTATAGCTGTTGGCACCTTGCCCGATGCCCCAGACATACGCCCGTCAGTCACCAGAGCAACTTTCTGACCTCGATCCTGCATAACTGCTAGCAGGGGAACAAGCCCGTGCAATTCTGGCATGCCATTCGCCTTTGGTCCTTGAAACCGAACCACAATCACTAGATCCCCTTGTAGTTCATTTGCTTGAAACGCTTTCGTAACTTCTGACTGTTCTTGGAACACTCGGATTGGTGCTTCTATGATTCTACGTTCTTCGGCAACCGCTGATACTTTCATTACCCCAGTGCCAAGATTACCGGATAAACGCACCACTCCCCCCGTAGACTGGAACGGATTAGCAACAGGACGAACAATATGTTCATTAATCGATTTTCGGGCACCATCTTCCCAGATTAGCTTCTCACCTTGCAGAGCAGGCTCCTGAGTATAATATTCAAGCCCTATTCCCGCTATCGTTTGGGTGTCAGCGTGCAACAGGCCAGCATCAAGCAACTCAGCGATAATAAACCCTAGGCCGCCCGCGGCATGAAACTGGTTTATGTCCGCAAGTCCATTTGGATACACTCGCGCAATCAGGGGAATAACAGCCGATAAGTCAGAAAAATCCTGCAAATCAAGCAGCACTCCCGCACTGCGTGCCATCGCAATTAAATGCAATAATAAATTGGGTGATCCACCGGTTGCCATTAAGCCGATAATGCCGTTTACGAAACTGCGCGAATCAAGAATGTCACAGGCTGGAATATAGCTATCACCTAACGCAGAAATCTTCAGGGCCCGCTGCGCACCAGCAATTGTCAGTGCTTCACGCAGAGGCGTGCCGGGATTCACAAATGTTGCGCCTGGCAAATGCAAACCCATAAACTCCATTAGCATCTGATTGCTATTGGCAGTGCCGTAAAAGGTACAGGTACCGGGCCCGTGATAGCTGTCCATTTCGGCCCTCATAAGGACATTTCGATCTACTTCACCGGATGCGAATTGTTGTCGAACCTTTGCTTTTTGATCATTAGGCATACCCGATAACATCGGACCGGCTGGTAGAAATACTGCGGGTAAATAGCCAAACGTCGCAGCCGCCATAACCAGTCCCGGAACAATTTTATCGCACACACCTAGGTAAACCGTGCTGTCAAATACGTTATGCGACAACGCTACTCCAGCAGCCATAGCAATCACATCTCGCGAGAAAAGAGACAGTTCCATGCCTGGTTGACCCTGAGTAACACCGTCACACATTGCAGGCACACCACCCGCAACTTGAGCTGTGCCACCAACATCCCGGGCGGCTCGTCTGATCAATTCAGGGTAGTGTTCAAACGGCTGGTGAGCCGACAACATATCGTTATATGCGGTGATAATACCTATATTCCCAGTGGGCTTAGTGGCTAGTGCTGTCTTGTCATCACCCATAGCTGCGTATGCATGTGCCTGATTACTGCAGGATAGATGAGCACGCCGCGGGCCCTGATCCCTCGCCTCATGCATACGTGTCATATAGGCGTCACGAGAAATCTGACTCCTACTATTGATACGATCCGTGACTTCGGTTATCTTAGTATTCAGCGACATAATAGGCGTTACTCAGTTAGCGTAGTGAATCAAAATGGAGTTAGATAAATCCAACACAGCTTTCACCGGAGCTACTTGCCAGTCATGCTCTTGCAATGCAGTTTCTAGTGCGTGCCATTTTTCCGTTCCACAAATTAAAAGATGCAAAAACCTCGACGCTCTTAATACCGGTGCCGTGAGGGTTATACGCGACTCAAAAGCACCCGGCGCTCGAAGCGGCAATAATAGTAACGAGGAATTCAGGTCAAGTGCCTCGTCGAGTCGATCAGCTCCGGGAAACAAAGATGCAGTATGCATATCAGTGCCCATGCCGAGCACACAAACATCCGCCGGCAAATAAGGTGCTACGGTGTCCGCAAGCTCATCGAGGATATCTTCAGGTTCATCACCCGGCAAATAAAATGGTAGAAAATTCGCAGTGCACGCATTATTAATCAACAAATTCTCACGTAACAATCGCGTATTGGAACGCGGCGAACTCTCAGGCACAAATCTTTCGTCGGTAAGCAACACATCAACACGATGCCATTCTAGCGTTTGTTTGGATAGAGCCTGTAAAAACGCAACAGGTGTACTTCCACCGGGTACTGCAAGAGTAGCGCGTTCTTTAGTCTTCAAAACCATCTGTAACTGAGTTACCACATCAGACGATAACGCCTGCGCTTGAAGATTTCTATCAGAATACTCTCTGATAGTTTTCATTATTCTTCAATCTCACGCCAACGTCTGCCATCGTTGTGCATTAAAGCCAATGACATGTCAGGGCCGGAGCCACCAGAATCGTAGGGTTGCGGTACTTCGCGAGATTCTTGCCAAGTTGAGATAATAGGATCAACCCAAGCCCAAGCGGCTTCGACTTCATCACCGCGCATAAACAGAGTTTGATCGCCACGAATCACATCCATTATCAGACGTTCATAGGCATCCGCTATATTATGGGCACGTTCTCCCAACGCATCAGCAAAACTCATATCAAGCGGTACTGTGGTAAGACGTATACCACCTTGCCCCGGCTCTTTTATGGTCATATGCAAGGTTATACCTTCATCCGGTTGCAGACGAATCACTAACGCGTTTCCGGAAATAGGTCCTGCATCTGGAAATATTGAATGGGGCGGTGCTTTAAAACCAATTTCAATTTCAGACATTCGAGCACGTAAGCGTTTCCCCGTGCGCAAATAAAATGGAGTTCCAGACCAACGCCAATTTGAAATAGTCGCTTTTAGAGCAACAAAGCTTTCGGTAGTACTTTTTGTGTTTCCGGCTTCTTCGCGATAGCTACTCTGATCACCAGCTGCGCGATACTGACCTCGCACTACTTTCAACGGATCCACCGCATCCAAAGCACGAAGCACTTTTAATTTTTCATCGCGAACCGCATTTGGTTCAAAACGCGATGGTGGCTCCATCGCAGTTAAACACAATAGCTGTACAAGATGATTTTGAACCATATCACGCATGGCTCCCGATTTGTCGTAATAGCCCCCGCGCCCGTCAACACCAATGGTCTCTGCTACCGTTATTTGTATATGATCAATATGTTGAGCGTTCCAAACGGGTTCAAATAATGCATTCGAAAAGCGCAATGCCATGAGATTTTGTACAGTCTCTTTACCCAAATAATGATCGATACGAAAAATTTGATCTTCAGCAAAACTTTCAGATAGTTTTCTATTAAGCTCAATAGCACTAGCAAGATCATGACCTAACGGCTTTTCTACGACGATGCGGCTTTTCGGTAGTGCAATTCCGCTAGCCGCCAATCGCTCAGAAATCCCACCAAATAACGAAGGGCCGACAGACAAATAAAATGCCCGCACAGGATTCGGGTTTTGCGCAAGCATTAGCGATAAATCATTCCAACCATCGTCGCCGTTGGCATCTATCCGAATATAATCTAAACAGTTAAGGAAGGATTCTAGCGCGCCTTTACGTATTTCAGCCTTCCCATCGAAGGTTGCTAGAGACTCACGCACTGTATTGCAGAATTGCTCTCGACTTAGTTCACTGCGTGCTGCCCCAATAATACGACTGTTATGTGGTATCTGACCGGCCAACAGGCTACGGAAAAGGGACGCAAAAATCTTGCGCATGGCAAGATCACCGGTTGCTCCAAAGATCACCAGATCAAAGGGGTCTACTGGAATAATAGTTGAAGCCACGTGTATTTACTTTATCTATTAATAATGGAATGAATAAGACGCTTTTTTCGATGTTGCCACTCTTAGAATCCAATATGCTAGCTCAACACTATAATGGTAACTATCAAAGACGGTTGCTATGCCCTGTAAAAAAGAAGCAGAATAGTTGGTACTAACCGGGAACATAGTATTACAAGTTCCATGGAAAAGATATTGAGAAGCAAATCAATATGCAAAAAATCACCATCAAAAACTGGCTACAAATAAAATGTCAAATTTTATATAGGGCAACGGCGCAGCAGTCACTCCCATATGAGCGTCACTGCAACTGATCATATCAACAGAAATATTTTATTATTCGTGTTTCAACTCGTTTCCGTTAGAGCAATTATCACATCAGCAACTATTTTTTGGTGTCGCTCAGGCAACGCGATAAAGTTTTTGACAACCTGAATATGATATTCATTCAAATCCAGATCAGAGAAACTATTTAGTATGTCACCCGTGTTTACCGTTTTTTCTTCGTCTACTGATAAAATAGCCATGCCATCCAAGTAACCCCGCGGTTTTTCTAACACACCCTCGATTCGGCGGGCATCGGCATCATCAATCTCAGCAACACCATCTATCATCATTTGCAGCATTTCCACTGACCGATTAATTCTTGTGGCCAGTAGGTCGAGTTGGTCCAAGCTAAAATGTTCGTTCTTCAACCTGTCACTTCGTGTTTGGATTTTAGTATTCATAGTACGTTTGAAGCCAGTATGGTTTAAAATTGAAGAGCGAGTAAACATTACACCCCCAAGTTGGGGTGTTTATTTCTCACATCTAGTTTTAAATAAATGCACGCCCGAGTACTTTTCTGAATTTTTCAATAAAGATCTCAACATGCTCATAACTAAAGACCATGGGTGGACGAATCTTTAGCACATTGTGGTTAACACCATCTCTACCGATTAAAACTCCATCTTCAGACAACTCATTCAAAATAAACCCTGCCTGCTCAGTTGCGGGTTCTAAAGTTTCCCGATTAGTAATTAACTCTACACCAACAAACAATCCACTACCTCGTATATCGCCAATGATAGGGAACTCAGCAGATAGTTCTCGTAAGCTTCGAATTAAGTGATCTCCTACAGTCTCAGCATGACCCATCAGCTGCTCATGCTGCAGAACGTCAAGCATCGCCATGGCTGCCGCACACGCAACTGGGTTGCCTCCCGTGGTGCTAAAAAAGTCTCCCTGTTTTTCAAAATGACGTGCTATTTCTTTTCGGGTAACCACTAAACCCATTGGATAACCACCAGCGATTGGTTTACCAAATGTAACAATATCCGGCGTAACGTTCCCAAACTCGAAACCCCACATATGTTTTCCAGTTCTCCCAAAACCTGACTGCACTTCATCCGCGACACACAAACCTCCTGCATTTTTTACACGATCAAACAAAGTCTCCAAGTAATCCTGTGGCGGCGTAAAAATCCCATTGGAGCTCATAACCATATCTAAAAAAAGTGCTGCAGGTTTGTAGTCTTGCTCTCCCAATGCATGAATCGCAGCATTAACATATTGAGCGAAATTTCTACCGCGTTGCGGATCATCTCTCTTCCATTCTCCGCGAAAGTCATCCGGGCCAGAAAATGTTGCAATGTGGGGGAAAGATCGATTACGAAAGCGATACTCAGCAGGAGATAATGCAAACGTTATTTCCGTTATTCCGTGATAGGCATTATCAAGTACTAGACCACCTTGATTGCCAGTCCAGGTGGTTGCTAGACGCCACGCCAAGTCATTAGCTTCGCTTCCCGACGACACGAAATAACAGGTGTCCAGCCCCTCTGGCAAGGTTGACGTTATTCTCTCTGCATACTGATTTGCAACATCATAAACATAACGTGTATTTGTATTCAGAGTTGCTGTTTGCTTATTGATAGCGTCGGTAATACGCGGGTGGCAATGTCCGACATGGGGAACATTATTGTAGACATCAAGATAACGTTTTCCATCGACACCGTATAACCACACCCCTTCGCCCTTAGCCATATGGATTGGTTTATCATATGCCACATAATTTGCATTACCCAAATACTTTTGGCGGAGAGCCCATGCTTTGTCAGAATTTTTTTTGCAGGAGGTTAATGTATTTAATCTAGCCGATAATCCACAACTACTACGAAATAAGTTTTCGATATCTAGAGCCGGTGTATCAAGTATTAATCGTAACGTGGTAGCGCACTTCTCATACCAGTTATCGAGATGATCTCGCTCGTCTGTCCAGGAGTTTTCTTCGTCTGCCCATTTTTCCAATAACATACAACTTGCCAAACGGGCAGCCATTAGCTCCGGTAATAACCTAAACTCCAAATCTTCTAGTGGCAGAACCGAATGAAAACCTGCTATCACTCGAGCGCTACCAGACAATGGATCGCGGCTGCCAGCTGGTACTTCAGAGGCCGGGTTGGCAAGGTCCTGTATCAACGGGCCATAAACCATATCACCAAAGTCATAAATACCGGAAATTTTTGTCATCTCCTGTGGGTCTAGCACGGTGTTATGGTAGGTAATATCATTATGAATTACCTGACTTCGACAATTACCCACATAAGGTTTAACGTGATTTCGAAATCGCTGCAACGTTAATTCAACCATCTGTCGTTCATCAGCATCCCGTATATGTTCTGTTAGCAAACATAACTGCTCAAAAGCCTGAGTATTCCAGGCAAGCGAGTGTTGAGCAGCAGAATGCATGTATCCACGTAGCGCCATGTTAACGTCGGCTACAGACTTTCCAAGATTAAATAACAAACCGCTATCAGAAGCTCCCTGAGGGATGGGCGTTCCTTCCATATAGGTAAACACCCGGGCTCGCAATTGCTCTCCTGATTCTCTAGATAATGTTGCCCAGTTGGAGCCGTCTAGTGTCTGAATTACACGGGGAACTGGAGTATCAATCGAATACCTACCAATGTGCTGTAGAGCCAGGCATTGCATATCCAAAATAGAGTCATCTTCGGCAGGATTCGCGATCTTTAAAGTTACACTTTGTTTGTCGCTGCGAATGAGGAAATTACTATCCCTTTCCCCACCGAGAAAGGTAATATTACCCGACACTCCGAAGTAGTGCAGAGCAACATGCGACGCTTCTGCTTGGGAAATTACGGGTGGAGGCACGCGCAAAGAATCAAGAATAGAGGACAAGATTAAAACCTATAGTTATTTGTTGGTTGAACCCAAAGCTTACCGATAGCAACCATCATACTCAACGACCTATGAATAAAATTTGCAAACTCCCTTTTACCCCTATGACATTATTTCATATTTATTTTTCGAAACGACTAGCTGGGAAAAAAAGTAAACCATTTGTCTTATAGTCTACAGACAGAAAGCTAAATTCATGCAAAACTATGTTGTTTTGAAAGGGCAAGTTCAAAAAAGCAAGAGAATGGCGTTCTGATTTTGTCTTACGTAAGCAAATGGATTGGCAATAAAGACCCGTTGTGCACACTTGAGGAGACGATGTTATGGCAACTAGCAAGAGCCCATTTGATATTAATATTCTAGTAGAACACTTACGAGATGCTGCATCTCAAGCTGATGCTAGAGCTCAAATAAAGTCTATTTTGAGCGAGACCGTTACGGATCCATCATGGGTAGCGGCAAGCATCCCTGTTTACGAAGACGATGATGTAGTTCTTTTTGAGGACGATACGGTTTCAATATGGCATTGCCGATTTAAAGTCGGCCAAAACGTGCCTGCACACGACCATCAGATGGTTGCAACAATTGCCGTATATCAAGGTGCAGAGCAAAACAGCATGTGGGTGCATAACAAACAAGGCAGTATTGAAAAGAAAACGGAAATTTCAGTTGAACCAGGAAATGTTCTACAGTTCGGTCCGACAGCTATTCACTCTGTCGGTTGCCAGAGCGACGTTGATTCCTGCGCTATTCACGTCTATTTGGGTAAGCTTACAACAGTTGAACGCTCATTATTCGATACCCAAAATAACGAAGTAATGCCATTCGATGATGAAAATTACGATCGGTTAGTTAGCATACAAGCTCAAATTGACTAAGTTTTTCTAAACCTCAACATAGCATAAGTCACCTTGTAGCAGTAATATAAGCTATTGTAAGGCGAATTCGACACGGCTTTAAATCGAGTAACCTAACCCATCGGTTGCTGCTGAGTGATACAGTGAATATTACCGCCACACATGCTGATCGCACGACAACCCGCTACACCAACAACTTTCCGATCGGGAAAAGCTTGCTGCAAAATACGTTTTGCTTCGGCGTCGTCTGGAACGTCAAAACAAGGATAAACAATACCACCATTCGCAATATAGAAATTAATATATCCACCCCAAACATAATCCCCCGCATTGCGAGGATACGTTCCCTGGGCTTTCGTTATTCGACTCGCTTCTTCTGCGGTCATAGGCAGTAAATCAGGAAGCGGTAATTTTATGATCTCAAGCTTACGCCCCTTCGCGTCTGTTTCTGCAGCTAACTGTCTATACACGTCCTGATAGATTTCATACTCTTCAGATTTAGGATTATTATGCCAGGCCATCAACACAACGCCTGGTTTAACATAAGCGCACAAACCATCGACATGACCATCAGTCTCATCGTCAGCCTCACCTTCAATCCAAATGGTTTTATCAATACCTAAGTAATCGCTAAACACCTGCTCTACTTGATTGCGGGTAACGCCTGGATTCCGGTTGTTGTTCAACAGAACGGAACTGGTGGTTATGAGAGTCCCCTGTCCGTCTACGTGAATCGCCCCGCCCTCATTAACCAGGCTTGTTTTGTAACGATCAACCCCAACATGTGCCAATACTTTCTGTGCAACTCGATTATCGTCGTCCCACGGAGTGTATAAGCCTTCATCCAGCCCACCCCACGCATTAAACTCCCAATCAACACCAGCAACGTCCCCTCGATCATTAACAATGAAGCTGGGGCCGCAATCCCTCATCCAGGCATCATTAGAATCCATGACAACAATTCGTATAAATTCTGGCAACATTTTCTGTGCTACGCCCAATTGTTGTTCAGACACACACATGTTTACCGACTCAAATTCAGCAATTGCAATGGCTACATTGGCAAAAACCCTCTGTGCAGGCGAAGGGTCAATACCCCATACATCTGATCGTTCGGGGAAAATCATCCAACATCCAGCATGAACCTCGTGTTCAGCAGGCATACGAAAGCCTTGGCTTCGCGGTGTGGACTCTGATCTTCCAGAAATAGTCATTAGATAATTAATACCTCAGAAAAGTCTAGCTAAAATATATCTATGGGAAACATCCAACACTCCTCAACATCATTCAACCGATTTTATTTCGAATAACACTGTGGTTTGAATGCAAAAAGTGTCCAGTATAGTTAGCTCTGGAAATTGTGAACTATAAACACGAACACGCGGTTAACAAGAATTTCGCATTCATCTCAAACATTGTCACTTTTTATAATTTACAGCGCTATTACTATACAATCTAGTTTTATTACAGAAATCAAAAAAACACATGTTCAAAAAGCATAAACATAGCCTTCAATAAACTAAAGCCAACTCTAAATAAAGACAAACCCAATGCACAAAAAGGAACCAACAACTAAGAATCGGCGACGACGAAGAAGTAAGGACACATCATCGAAGCAATCTGCGCAGGTTATTCTGCGCGGATTGACCGGTGGACGATATCAGCCTCTAAACGCCAGCGACCTACCAAAGATTGATACTGCTGTACGAACCATACTTACCGATATAGGTATGATTGAAGCACCAGAAATTGTAATTGCTCAAGTAACCAAGGCCGGGGGACGACTAGACTCTGAAGGTCGTCTACATTTCACCGGTGAGCTAATTGAGAATGCCCTACAGGGATTAGCACGTAACTTCAGTTTATGTGGACAAGATCCGAAATACGATCTGCACCTTGGGAATGCGTCTGTTTATGTCGGATCGGGTGGCGCTGCACCGTTGATATTGGATTTAAAGGCCGGTCGTTATAGAGACTCAACATTGCGTGATTTATATGATGCCGCGCGGCTAGTTGACAATCTTGATAATATTCATTTTTTTAGTCGGTCGCTGGTCGCCCGTGATATGCCAGACCTTAAGACACTCGACATTAACACCGCATATGCGTGCCTCGCAGGAACGCAAAAGCATGTATTTGCAGCGGCATCCAACGCCGTGTTTGTAAAAGATATAGCCAAGATGTGCTACACGATCGCTGGCTCTAGGGAAGCGTTTGAAGCACGCCCTTTTCTATCGTTAAATTGTAACATGCCGGTACCACCGCTTCGCTTTGACGCAGAATCCTGTGAAATTGCGGCAGAAGCTGTTTATTATGGCATACCTGTGCATTCGAATACCTTTGGACAAATGGGCGCATCCAGTCCAGTTACTATGGCAGGAACAATTGCGCAGACCATCGCCGAAACTCTGGCAGGCATGATCTTTGCTTGGCTACTTAATCCTCAAGCTAAAGTTATTTTTGGCACTCGACCAATGCTCACCGATTTACGCACAGGTGCAATGAGCGGTGGCAGTCCAGAGGGAGCCATAGCAATGGCCGCTAGCGCCCAAATGGGTAATTATTACGGACTGGTCAACTCAACAATCGCCGGTGCAACGGATAGTAAAGTCGCTGATGCCCAAAGCGGTTACGAGAAAGCGCTAACGGTAACACTAGCGGCCCACGCCGGTTCAAATTTGGTTACCCAAGCTAGCGGAATGCAGGCAAGTTTAATGGGTTGCGCGCTGGAAAGTTATGTAATCGACAATGACATGCTGGGCAGTATAATGAAGACATTAACGCCTATAGAAGTAACGGACGAGACTCTGGCAATTCACTCAATTGATGAAGTAGCCCATGGTGAAGGTCACTTTCTTGGTCGCAATGAGACATTAGAGCGAATGCAAAGTGACTTCGTTTATCCTGATATTGCGGATCGTCGATCAATTACTGAATGGGAAAACGACGGCACCCGAGAATTTCGATCTATCGCTATCGAGCGTACGCAACAAATACTTGATCAGCATTATCCAACGCATATCAACAGTAAATTGGATGTTGCGCTACGAGAGCAATTCGACATTCGATTGCCACGTTCGTCGATGATGAATAGCTCGGCTATCTAGCGTCGTAAACGCAATCAATTTATTTTTTCAAATACTTTGATGTACAGTCAGTATCAAAAACCGGACTGTTATTCACCTTTCATACTGCCATTACATTAATCCAAACGAAAAAACATAGAGAGCGTATTCCCACTTATTGCACATTTAGTGTAAAAATTATTGATTTAGTAAAAATAAAGCATTAAGTTAAAAATGATTACTTTAGTTAATTCCACACAGTAGGCATTATTGAATATTAACAGCTTTGACGGGACACCCGATAGGACGTAACTCATTGTGCAACAGGTATTTTTATGAATGACTCAGGTAATAATGTTATTGATAATATTGAGTACGTAAACACCGTTGTTGTCGGTGGTGGTCAAGCAGGTATTGCCACAAGTGAGCACCTGAGTAATTGTGGGATACAGCATGTTGTATTGGAACGGAGTCGAATCGCAGAGCGCTGGCGCTCGGAGCGTTGGGATTCCCTAGTGGCAAACGGACCCGCCTGGCACGATCGATTTCCGAATAGAAAATTTTCCGATGTCGATGACGACGCATTTGCTCCTAAAGAAAGCGTTGCCGATTATTTTGTTGCCTATTGTGAAATGATTAATGCACCGATACGAACTGGGGTTGAAGTCATCGATGCACAGAAAAATATCGGTCGCCCCGGTTTTCGCATTGAAACATCTACCGGCGTTATAGAAGCACAAAACATTGTGGCGGCAACTGGATCGTTTCAAAAACCCATCATTCCACCCATCGTCCCTGAGCAATCGGGGATCACACAGATACATTCAAGTGAGTATCGCAATCCGAAACAATTACCCGACGGCGGTGTACTTGTAATTGGATCGGGATCGTCCGGTTCACAGATCGCCGACGAATTACTGCGTTCTGGGAAAAAAGTATATTTGTCCGTTGGCCCCCATGATCTGCCACCACGTAGTTACCGTGGCAAGGATTTTGTCTGGTGGTTAGGCGTTCTTGGCAAATGGGAAATGGTCGCTCTTGAGCCCGGGCTGGAACATGTGACCATCGCCGTAAGTGGAGCTCATGGAGGGCAAACCGTAAACTTTCGCCGCCTGGCCTATCAAGGTATGACCCTGCTTGGACGGACAGAATCATTCGACAATGGAGTAATGCAATTTACAGACGACTTAGTCCAGAACATAGCCAAGGGCAACATAAATACGTTATCTGTGTTAGATGAAGCCGATGCCTATATCGAGCGTAATGGTCTTAATTTTCCGATAGAGCCCCAAGCGCGTGAGGTAGGTCCTGACCCGAGCTGCGTAACCAATCCCATATTGAAGCTTGATTTACACGAAGCTGGTGTTAACTCGATTATATGGGCAACAGGATTTACCGTCGATTATCGCTGGCTAAAGGTGGACGCACTCGATGTTGATGGTAAACCCAAACACGAACGTGGTATTTCAACCGAACCCGGTGTGTACTTTGTAGGTTTGCCTTGGCAATCCAGACGGGGATCATCATTTATCTGGGGTGTTTGGCACGACGCCAAGTTCGTTGCCGATCAGATTGCTATCCAACGCACTTATTTAGATTATATCACTGCTGTCCCATAAACTTTCATGAGAATCTGAGTATAAGCTGATTAGGAGAAACTCTTGGTTCAGGAGGATCCCCTCGAAGCAAAGCCATCAGT
>Ga0213861_10003026_pt1 | contig 14044 bp, 4 predicted proteins | sample PICome_4_FD_160110 | JGI IMG/M metagenome (GOLD analysis project Ga0213861, IMG submission 160110) | Coastal seawater microbial communities near Pivers Island, North Carolina, United States - PICO131 | ecosystem: Environmental > Aquatic > Marine > Coastal | place: USA: North Carolina | collected... | reverse complement strand
TATCTTTACTAAAAGAAATTAGTCCATTTTTAGGAGATAATCAACAGTCAAATAATCTTAGGGCTAGTGCTCTTGAAACTATGCTGAGAGAGAGTGGCGTAGGTATGAATCCTATGCTTAGTGATGTTTTAGATTCTTTAAGAAATCCTAAATTAGATCCTGCCACAGCTAAAGCTATAGCTACTTATGAAAAAGCTATTGGAATACAAGCGCAAGCAAATACTCAACTATCCTTACTAAATACAGATTTAGCAGGAAAGATAGCCAAAGATAGCGCTACTGCAATAAGAGAAGCTTTAGAAGGTGTTACCGTAAAATTTGATCAGAAACAACTTAATGATCTTGTAGAGGGTATTAGAACTGCAGCACCAGGAGGAAAGCCCGACGGTAAAGCTGCTGGTGGCATTATTTATGCTAGTCAGGGTGCCGCTGTCGATTTTGCTCCTCAAGGGACAGACACAGTTCCTGCTATGCTTACTCCAGGCGAGTTTGTTATTAATAGATCAGCCACTCAGAAACACAGACCCATATTAGAAGCAATCAACAACGGTTATTCTAAAGGAGGATCAGTATCTTATTATGCTGCTGGAGGCTATGTTGCGGGTAGTGCTGCTGCTGCAGACGACATATGGAAATATGATAGTACCAAAAAACCTGTAAGTAACACACCACTATATCCTACATTCCCTGATAAAAACATGTTTAGCGGATATAAAGACCTAAGTGTAGGTCATCAAATTCAAAAAGGTAAAGCAGAGTTTGTTAGTAATGGTGTTGATTTAGCAGTACCTCCCGGTATTCGTAGTACACAGTTAAATGCTACAAAAAATGATCTTCCATTGCAAAATTTAGACTTCACAGATCAAATATTTAGCACTGCTGGATCCAACCAAACTTTAACTGGCGCTGATATGTTTTTCGTTAAAGGTTCTGCTGGAATTCAATCTAGATTCAACGAATACACAAGACCTACAAACGCACAGAAACTAGATTTTTCAGTTTTAGATTATTCGAGTCTACATTTAGAAAAGATAGATGAAACGAAGTTTGAGAAGCTAAGAGATAGGTACCGCACATTCGCAAGGAAAAATCCAAATTTTAACACAGACATTAAACAGAGAGGAGGTTTTACGCATCTTACAGATAAAAGGGGGAGAAAGTTATTAATATCTGACAATCCAGCGGAAGATTATGGTGTAGACCCACCTATGATTAAGGCAAAGTATACTCCTAACACAAGTTATTTCGGAGGAGTAGAAAGTATCAAACTTAGCTTAAGGAAATTAACAAGCCAGGTACCAAAAGCTAATGCTGGCTTAGGCTTATTTTCACCAAATCGTGAACCATCCACGTATTCAGAACCTTTACTAAGCTATAATGTTGCCAGTGGTTCTAGCACATTAGCAGAATTTGGTGCTGGATATGGAACGAGAATTGGCTCTTCAGTTTTTAAAGGTGCGAAGGATACCAGAGGAGAAGAGGATCCAGGAGTATACACGGATGGAATAGAAACGTTTCAGAAACAAAAGGAAGAACTAGAGAGAATCGATAGGCTTGATCGTGCTGTGGCTTTTACTTTAGATGATTCAGCAGATAGATCGACTGAGAATCAATTAAAAAATCTTTTTAATAGTACTAGTCCTTATCTTAGATATGACTTCAATACAGGTTCCTTTAAAAACTTAGACAAATTAGGAGCACTTGATTCTGAATCTATCGCTGTTTATGGCGGAGGTGTTGCAGCATTTGAGACTCAATTTGGTCCGTCGATCGACAATCTAGTAAGGAATTCTGTAATTGCAGATTCCAAAACTTCTATAGGGACAGGCAAACCTATCAGTATTTCTTTTGCTCCAAATAGTAAACAATTTGGATGGACACAAGGTCTGGAGCCAGAGCAATTAGACACAGAGTTCACAGAAAGACAAGCGCAAGCAGAACAGGAAATATCTCAAATCAAAGGAACAGAAGCGCCAAAAAAAGGCAGCTTTGATTTAACTATACCTGTTAATGGAAATCAGCAAAATGTTAAAATTCCTTATCATTTATTATATAAAAAGTTTGATGGCAAAAGCAAGCTATGGGACCCTACAATAAGCGGTTTTTCTGGACAAACTATATCAGATGTGTTTGGAGGTCCAGGATATGCCCTACTTCCTGATAAATCAGACTTCAACCCTTATGCTACTTTTAATGCTGGTGATGCTATAAGTTTATTAGCTACACAAGGTGCTTATGATAGCGATCAGATAATCAAACCAGATTTTGTCAAAAAACAATTCGAAAATGCAGACGTTAAAAAATATTTAGGAGAAGTATTAGAACAAGGAAATATAGAAATAGGAAGTAAAACTGCTGCTAGCAACCTAATGAGAACTACTCTGTTTGGCAACAACACAGGTGTTGGTCCTTTGGCTTTTTTCAAAGGAATGAATCAGACATATATAGATCCTACTATTGATAATACTGATTTACCAATTAATGCTAGGACTACATCTTTTCCAGATTATTTAACTAACGTAGCAACAGAGCTTCTTAAACAACAGGCTGCCAGCCAGAGTAAAGCAGAAAGCCAAGTTGCTAATCCTGACGAATTTAAAACTACTCTCTCTAGCATACAATACTTAAGGCCAGCTTTTGAAACTATTGGAAAAACTGCTTTTAGTTTGTTTGGTGCTGGCGCTCCTTATGATGTCGGTATCCCGTTTGGAGTTAATGTACCTGCTAATGCCAACAAAGATCAAATTAAACAACTTAGTAGTATGTTACAGGGTCAATTAGCGCAGTATTATACATATATTGAAGACAAAGTAGCTGAAGCCAATTTCCCTAATTTAGGGATGTACGATATGTACAACAATGCAGAAGTTTTATCTTATGGAGCTCAAAGTGCGTTTGGGGCACTAGCAAACTCAGATACTAATGCTATTACTAGATATTTAAAACAAGAAGATCTTATTAAACCTAATTTTGATTGGCAAACTCTTAAAGATCAAACATTAACTATGTTTAGGGCTATAGGAGGAAGTAAAAGAGCCAATAAGTTCTTAGATGGAGAACAAGGCAGGCTGAGTGCTGATGATAAGTTAGATTTATCAACTATTATAGGAGATGGAGACGATTTTGCCGCAGTAGATGCTGGTGGTGGCGTTAACAGAAGGGACCAGCCAGAGCTTAATACTCTTCGAGATGTCATTAATTTAGCTTTTAATCCTTACAATAGATTTGACGAAATTACAGATAGAAAAATTTTAATTAATGCTATTAAATCAAGATTTATGGGAGCTACCGACGGACCTAATGGCAGACCTTTGTTCAGTCAGCAAATGATGCAAAATACTTTGGATAGTATGGATGCTATTAAGCTGTGGTTCGGAGGAGAACCTGGCGCTAATGCAAATATTAGTCAACCTCCTGAAGGATTTAATAGCGACGGACTGCCTGGAGACGTTAAAGAACAACAAAAGAAACAAGGAACAGAAACTGGAGCAGATGGTCTTGGTAATATTTTCAGAGGAGTTACTGCTGCTGGTTCTTTCCTTCCTGGTTTAGCTGGGGCCGGATTTGCTGCTGCAGGTTTACTTGGCGGAGCCGCTGCTTCTATCCGAACATCTGCTTGGAAAGGTGTTGATTATCTGTACGATAAAGATCCTGCTACTCCAGATTATGCTACTAGATTAACAGAACTACAGAATGGTTTTGATCAGAAAATATATGACGAAGCTAAAAAAGGCATGGCAGAGCTGGGGGCTTTATTTGAAGTAGGTTCTTTACCTGGTCTTGATTACTACAAAAAGCTAGCAGCTCCTGTTCAATATAATCAAACAGGAGGAATGATTTATGCTAGTCAGGGTCAATTAGTTAATTTCCAACCTCAAGGTACTGACACTGTACCCGCTATGTTGACTCCTGGTGAGTTTGTTATTAACAAGCAAGCTACACAAAAAAATCTTCCATTACTTAAAGCTATTAATAGTGGAGGAGCTGAGTCTTATGGTGCGAATGGAGTTATGTATGCTGCTGATGGAACCGAAGATCCTGTTAGAGCAGCCGCCCGAAAAAGAGCTGATGTTGTACAAAGATTTTCTAAATTAGACAAAAATAGTAATGGAATTCTAGATGCTGATGAATTTTCTGGATTCGCAATTCAAATGTATGATACCAATCTAGATGGAGCAATAACTCTAGATGAGTGGATGGGCTTTTTCGATAAAGCTAATGCTGATGACATGAAGATTTACAGAAATGCTCGAAGTAGAATAAATAAGTTTGAGAATAATGAGAAGCGTCTAAATGCATTGGCTCTTAGAGCTAAAGATTTAAAAGAACAAAAAAAAGCCAGAAGTGCATATCTTAGAACAAGACAAGAAGCTTTAGACGGTGGAGCAAGTATAGGAGAGGCTAATGCTGCTGGTCAACAGGCTTACAGAAATAGTATAAAGGCTGATCAGGACTCATTTGAGAGAGATAGCTATGATAGAATTAATGATCTTCCTCCTGAAAGACAAGAAAAAGCACGAGAAGCTCGTGAAAGAGAAAGATTGCGAGCGGAAGATCCAGCTGAATTTCAGAGACAAAGAAAACAAAAAATACAGGAAAACCAAGCAAACCAAGAGAGAGAGAAAAGAGAAAAATTTGAAGCAGGAATGGCTGAACAGCGTAAAAAGAGAGAGGAAGCTGATGGAATAAAAAGAGAGGCTGAAGCTAGACAAGCTGAAGCTGATAAAAAATTAAAGACAAAATTATTGGGAGGTAGAGGAGACTACAGAGGTAGAGATAGACAAAGATTAGATTTTGATGACGACTACGAAAGAGGAGTTATGAGAAAGAAAGTTATAGCTGATAACTATACTTTCAGAGCTAAGACAGGTGGATTTAGTACAACTGGAACTATTGAAGGTGTCGATTATGATGCTAAGACGATTACAATAGGCAAGATCGATCCTAAAACTGGACAGCCTCTCTTTGACGATGATGGCAATCAAAGGACTACTACAGTGCCTTTAGATAAGCTTGGAGACAAGACTTTAGAAAGAGTAAAACAGTCAGATGAGTGGCAGTCAAGCACACCAGAATCAGCAAACCAAAGAATGGATGCAGCGTCTCAAAAGATAAATGATGATATAAGAAGAAAACAAGGTATTGATAAACAAATAGAGGATATGGTACGACCTAAGAGAGAAGCGAGAGATGCTAAACGTTCTGCTAGAGCAAAAGATTTTGAAAGAGCACAAAAAGAACAGATAGTAGAGGCAGAAGTATCACCAGGAGATGCTAGACGACGGGATATTCAAAGATTGAGAGATGAGGCTGGTGTTACAGAATTTCTAGAAGAATCACAAAAACAAAGAGCAGAAGAAAAGGCAGAGAAACAAAAGTCTTTAAAATTTACACAAAATTTAGAAAAATTAAGACAGCAAAATGAAGAATACAAAAAGAAAGTAGACCTCCATAAACGAAATCAAATGGGTCCGCAATGGCTAACAGATTTTTCTGAGTTTCTAACAGGTCCTGGCGTTGAAGCAAATGAAGTTGGTAGCGATGCTTTGCTAAACTCTTTAGCAACAAATCCTATTACGACTACGACTACAGAGGGATTAAAAGCTGCTGGAGATATGGCAGCAGGTGGAACTAAAGTAGTTGTGATGGGAACAGCTAATCTTGGTGCTAGATACGCTTTGCCTTATCTTGATGCTGGAGTCCAGATGTTAGGGTTTGAGAACGCAGGTTTGGGAGATCAAGCAACGCTAGTTGATAAAACTCAGAATGTTTTAGACGCAGCAACTACTCAAGTTAAGGAAGGTGCTACACGAGTATCTGGCGCATTATTAATACCTTTAGAAGGAAATAATAATGATGCGATACAAATAGCTAATGAATTAGCAGAAGAAAGAAAGCAGATCAACGAACAGTATTTAGCTCAAGCGTCAGAGAAAATGAAAACTATATATGGATATACAGATGCAACAGCTGATGTGGTTCTTGATCCTAGTACATGGTTTGGTGTTGGGGCAACCAAAAAAGCTTTCAATGCGGCTAACGCTATAGAAAAGGCACAAATGTTAGCTACAGCTACTCGTGCTAAAAAACTCGGAATGACACCTAAGCAATTCCAAGCGGCTCTGATAGCTAAAGAAGCCGCTGGAGATATTGCTCTAGACAATGCTACAGATATATTTAAAATAGATATCAAAAAATTAGTCACAGGTACTGCAGATGAAGGAGATGTGAGACCTTTTTTCCCTGACCGTAACTTTAAACGACCAACAACAGCTAACGAACAAGCTAGAAAACAACTTTTAGATGAAAAAGCTTATAAAGATGGTCAAAATATGCTCGACGAGATGTTTCCTGAGGAAGGTCTCAAATTTGATCCTGTAGTTCCTGATAGCGATCTCTATCAAATCTCGCCCCTACAGACACGAAGGCCTCAACAAGCTCCAGCAACAAAGAGTGATCAATTATTAGGTCCTGCTGTTTCCGAAAAGCAATATCGACAAATGCTGTCTGAATCATCACGGGATAATCTGAAAATAGACCTTGATAATATGTCAGGTCAGGAGACTTTTTCAGAGATAAGTTTTGCCGATATATTAGATGATAAGACCACCAATCCTACACTCATTAGTCGTCCAATGCGTAAAGGAGGAATAGTATACGCTCAAGAAGGACGACAGATTCCTGGTAGGTTCGAATTACCTATACCTTTCCGAAATAAAGATGAAACATTTGGTCCAAGAAATCCTATTACTGGTAGGCGTAAGAGATATGGTTCGGATGGACGAGAAATTCCTTTTAGTGAATTTTTAATGGATGCTCCTTCAAGAGAAGCTCCATCACAATTTGATATCCTTAATACTGAAGATAGAACAGCGGCTTTAGATGCTGCTAGTTTGGGTTTAACTGGAGCTGGTTTAGCTCCTGGAGTTGGGAACGCTGCCGATTTAGCGGCTATACCTGTGGATCTTTTAAGGGGAGATTTTACTAGCGCCGGATTAGATTTGTTGAGTGCTATTCCATTACTCGGTCAACCTGCAGGTGCTGCTAAATTAGCAATGCTCGGCTTGCCATCCGTAGTTAAAGGAGGAAGCAAATTAGCAAAAAATACAGCAGCGAAAGCAAATCTAGGAAACTATGCTTCTAAAGCAAGTAGCACAGGCATAGCAGACTTCCTTCTTGGTGGCAAAAAAAGAAAAATAGCGGCAGGGGCCGCAGGGGCCTTGGGAGGGGCGGGTATTCTTGGAGCTTGGTTCTATAATAGTGAAGACAGAGCCAGAACAGGACGTATGGAAGGTACCCAAGAAAATAAAACGATATCCCAAAGTGTTCTTCCAGCGCATGAACAATCAACACAGGCAAAAATTCCAAAGAAAATTCCAAAGAAAAAAGCAAATGGAGGTATTGTTTATGCTAGTAACGGAGCTTTAATTCAAGCTCAGTCTAGTGGTAGTGATACTGTTCCGGCCATGCTAACTCCTGGTGAATTTGTAATGAACAGAATAGCTACTAGTCAAAACAGACCGTTACTAGAATCTATGAATAGTGGCCAATTTAACTCTGGAGGATTAGTCAGATACATGGCTAGTGGTGGTTATGTACAGCCACAAAGATTACAAGAAGGTGGTGGACCAATTAGTGGTCAGCAGATTCAAAGCGCTGGCTCTGGTGGTGTAAATAATGTTAGTATGGAGAGGCCGTCGTGGGTTGATGATGTTTTAAGTGCTTTTAATAGCGTAGGACCAGCAATATTAGAAGCTAGTTCAAGTATAGGATCATCAGCTCAACAGTTGGCCAGCGCCGTACCTAGTAATGGCATTGACATTAATAATAATGTAAACGTAAATGGTAGTGTAGGTTTAGATAGTCAAAGTTTAGGAAGGGCAGTAGCAATGGGAAGTCAGCAAGGCCAAAATTACGCTGATAAAAAAGTAGGAGATGTACAATCCAAAATACAAAGCGATACCGATGGAGGATTAAGCTTTTACGCCTAATATTAAATTATGAATAATAGTATACATTTTATTGATAGCGTACAATATTCTTGCGTTATTGATAAAGATAATATTGTATTATCTAAAAGTTTAGGTAATTCACTAAAAGCTAGTGATAATAATAAACTCGTTAGTTATATGATTAAAGGATCCAACAGTAAAAACACCGTATGGGAAATGGGTGTTGGTACTATTATTACAGATAAAGGTCTTATGGTTAGTCGAGACAGATTAATATCTTCTTCTAATGGTAAGTCTTTAAATTTTAAGGGTTATGATTGCACTTTTTATATAATCCCAAATGCGCAGAATTACAATACTGGTTTTAATAATGTAATAGTTCATCATGATAGTTTTTCTATTGATCCTGTCACTAGTATTCACATCTTAGACTCTAATAATGACACAGTAAATATCAACCTACCTTCTGCTTCAAATTCAGAAAGTGTTGTTATTGAAATCAAAAATATACAAGACTCTTGTGTTGCATATATTCTTTCAGAGAATAATGTGGTTGACTTTTTATCTATGAATAAATCTTATACTAAAATTGTTTCTGATGGAAGTAATTGGTTGGTGTTAGTAGATTCTTCTGATGTGTCTCAACAAGACGCTGGTGTTTCCATACAATCAGACTCAGTAGGATCAGCAGGATCGCTACAATATTCTGATGGCGCAGGGTCATTTTTAGCTTCTGACATATATTATGATGCTGCCAAAGATAATTTATTGCTGGGAAATAGTAATGAAAGTAATGCTTATTCTGTTATTTCTACAACAGGCAATAATACAGTATTTAATAAAACATATACTCATGCTGATTTTATAGTTTATGGTAGTGGTCAGAAAAATATTTATTGGGCTGGAGATTTTGGTCGTTTTGGAGTAAATATAGCTCCTGATTCCAAACCAAGCACTCCTTTCCACTTAATTAATTTAGAAAATTGTACAGAAGGCATTAGGGTAGAAAATAGAAACTCTAATACTACTGCCAATCTTAGTCTATATCATAGACCATCTGTACTTCCATCAACAGGAACTATTTGTAGTACCATTAATTTCAATGCAAGAGATAGTGTCAGCTCTACTGCACAATTAGCTCAAATTAAAAGTGTAGTTCTTGACAATACCCAATTTACAACTTCTGGACAGTTGGTCTTTTCTGTAGGCAAGAGTGGTAATCTGGTTGATAGAGTATTTTTAGAGCATGATTCCTTTGATGTAACCTTAGACAATACTAGCTTAATGATGTCTAATACTGGTGTTTTAATTAATGCTCCATTAGTAAGTATTACTGGTTCCGTTACTATGCCAAAACTAGTTATGGATGCTGGAATTATTTCTTTCACTGGTGTTCCTAGTGATTGTGTTTATGATTATGGTCCTCCTCCAACTCTTACTCCAACACCAACTCCATCGCCTACTCCTATTAATGTTTGCCCAATTGATGACGGAAGTGGAAGTGGAAGTGGAGATAGTTGTGAACTTAATACGATTGTGGCTGCTATGTATGTAGATAGTAACGATAAAGAGTACTTGCAGATTCAATCAGCTCTAGATATTGGCGAAGCAACATCAGCAAGACGTACGGTTTATGTACAAGATAGTAGTGCATATGAACCAGAAAATACAGAATTCCTCTTTCCTGTAATTTACTCTACAAGTCCTCTTCAGGTTAAGCTTAAACCATACACAGATGTGCAGCCGTTTGCTATTAGCGGAAATTGGCCTTACTTTACGACAGAGGCAGCAGCCCAAGCTCATGATCCAGCAGCTACCGAGATTATTCTGGAGGATTCATACTATGGCGATACTTATTATATGCCAGATCTTGGACCTGGTAAAATATATAGAGACGGGAATTATCCAAGCGGGGATGCTCCTGTCGCAACAGGTGCTACATTTACTTTAAATAGCCAACATCATCTTTTAGTTAATGGAAGAAGAGTGCATCAATATACTGGAGATGGTGACACTAATGACATAAATGGTTACAACCTGAACTTCTTAGGTGTATTCTGGAAGACAATTAATAGCGACGGAGATTTTGATACAAATACTTAAGGGCTTAAGAAATGAAATATATACTTAAAAGAGAAACCTCAACAAACAATCCGCCTGCGGCAGATCAGTTAGAGATAGGAGAATTAGCTATTAATGCTCAAACAGGTATTTTATATAGCAAAAGATCCGATGGTAAAGTTATTAAATTTATGTCTGTAGCTATTGATGATTGTAATCCTGGTAATGATGTTAATAGTTTTGCTCCTGTTATTAGCCATGAAGATGTATCTACATTCTGCTGTAATGGTGATGTTCTCACTATCACTGTTAATAATCTTTTGGCAAATAATGATTACACCTTTAGAATTACAGACACTGTAGACAATAGCCTTGTTTACTTTGACTTTTTATCTACCAGTTTTTCTATAGTAGAAGGAACTTTATTCCCTGCTGACTCTTCTACGAGAACTGTTAGTATTAGTACATATGTATTTGAAAGTCAGAAAAATGCTTTAATTAAGTTTAGTGTGTTAAAAAATAGTGTGGTAATAGCAGAGACAATGATTCCGATAGCATGTGCTTCTTGTGGTAATACAACAACTTAATATATTTAGGAATAGATAATGCCTTACAGTAAAAATACTACAAGACCGCAAGAGTTTAACTTTCCTGATGCTAGCTGTTGTAACGAAGGTGTTTTAATTAATTTTAGTGGTGTGCCTATGCGCCCTCACGAAACCTATACTGTATTTTTTGATTGGTATAGTACCTTACCAGCAAATCCGATCATTGAATTTAATCCACAAACCTACTCAATCACCCCTGTAGAAAAAAGCAATAATCACGTTATTTCTACTTTTTTTAGATCTGTTACTAATTTTAATTATGATAATAGTACTAAAAATGTTATAGGGGTAAGAGTTTATGATAGCGCTAGCAGATTTATATATGAGAATATTGGAATTATTAAATGTGGTGACACATGCACTGAAGACGGAAAGCCAAGATTTGAATTTGTAGCGAATAGATTTCCTACTCCTACACCTAGCAATACTCTAATTCCGACGCCAACTATGACTCAAACACCAACGCACACGCCAACTCACACGCCAACTCCTAGTAACTCTGTTACAGATTGTGGATTTTTGGGACACGATAATTTTAATAGTTCTGGTAGTTCTAGTCACATTAACTGGGGTCTCTTAAGGGTTGTTTCTCAGTACTTAAAATAAACAAGGAATTGATATGTCAGAATATTTAGAATTTACAGTATGTCTTAAGGACGCACAAGATAAAGACAACTTTATACAGCAAATGGCTTCTGACGTACAGATTTTGAATTCTGTTATACCTGTTCGTTCGTGCGAAGTTAAAGAAGAAGAGATTCCATTAAAAAGATATGTTAAGTACAGACTAACTATTGAAGAAGCTGATGCTCTTGAAAAAGACCCAAGAATTAGCCAGGTTTATACCACACTACCTAATGCGAAAAGAGAATTGTTGGGTTTTCGCTCAAAATCTTCTACCTTTAAAGGATTAGTAGAGGAATCAGTATCTATACAGTCCACTAATTACACTGGAGATGAATTTGCTACTATAAGTTTGCCTTCTAGTAGTGGCGTAGATATTGTAATTACTGACAGCTGGGTTGCTCCTAATCATCAAGAATTTAGGGAATCTTCAGATGTAGATTATGGAATAGCTGTAGACGAGTCTGCTCATGTTGCTAAGTATGCGTCTACTAGTGGCGATAGTAGAGTGTTTGCATTGACTCAAGCTGCTAGTATACTTAATGACTGGGAGTCTGCTTCACTTCTTAGTGATCATGGTACACATGTTGCTGGTACCGCCGCAGGTAAAACCCAAGGATGGTGTAGGAACGCTAGAATTATAAATATAGATTTTCTGAATTTTGGAACAGGAGCTTTTAATGATGTAGATTTGCTTAATTGGCATAATTTTAAAGTATCTAACGAAATAAATCGTCCTACAATAGTAAATAATAGTTGGGGTTATAGTGCAGGCGGCTTTGATATTACAGATATTGTTTCTATAGAGTACAGAGGTGATACTTATTATCCTGCTGATTTTCCTACTTTTCCAACATTTACTAGTGAGGATGTGACTATTTATGACAAGGCTAGAAAGGTATATCAAGAATATCTTTCTTTTTTTATAAGCAAAGGTCTGTGTTTTATATATGCCGTTGGTGCCGATATGCTTACAACATCTAAATGTGTTCTAGCATCATTCCCACAAAATCATGCACACACCGATAGTGTTATAGATGACCATATTGATGCTGGCATGATTTATATTACTGCTGCTGGAAATGACTCTTGGGCTATAGTTGAAGATACTTCTCCTGATTGGGATAATACTATTACTGTGTCGGCTTGGAATGGATTTAGTTATGTTGATTATCCGATTAAATACAATAGAGGCGGCACTCCAAATCATAGATCTCGCAATATTGATAATTCCCAAATTATTGTTGGTGCGACACGACATAAAAATTATAAAGCCGATTTTAGCTCTTGTGGATCAGCTATAACTGTTTATGCTCCTGGAGAAGATATTGTTAGTTCTGTTAAAGATATAGATCAAGATACTACTGGTGATGGCGTGAACGACGATACCACATGTTCAGAACAGCCCGATAATGGATGTTTATTTAAGGAATATGGAGATCAAGATTATGCAGCTTTGAATGGCACCAGTATGGCTTCTCCTCAAGTTTGCGGTGTCTTGGGTCTGGTTGCCCAAAAACAAATAACTGATAGAGTAAATTTAGTTACAGAAACTATTTCACATAGTGTTACGGTGGATACAGCTGCTTCACCAAGTAGTAGATATAAAATAGATGGTAGTCATACTAATGCTATAAAATTTTACGATGGAAATACCTACTATCTTGCTATGTCTGAATCAGATATGTCTGCTCATCCTTTAAGGTTGTCTACTATACCGGATGGAAGAGTAGATGGCACCGTAGATAGTAGTTATGATTATACTACAGGAGTTACTGTTACTACCACAGGATTACAGTTTGTAGTTCCTGTTGGAGCTCCAAATCTTTATCATTATTGTCAATATCATTCATACATGGGTTATGGAGCAGATAATAGCACACCAAATCCAATTACAGTATCTACTCATCCTACTGTTGGTTGGCCTATGAATAATGCAAATGCTCAAGCTAGTGGTGTTACTTATCTTACTTCATCATCTTATAGTAATCTTTATGATTCAAATGTTGCGGAGAGCGGAGTTGTGCAGAATGTGGGGGGATCTGTAGAGACTGCTGAATTTGTATTTCCTGGGAATACAGAAACATCCATGAGCTTGCGAAGTTCTCCTAATAGATATTTGTTTTTTGATGCTGAAGTATCGAGATGCGGAGAAGCTTTAGACAAACCTCCTTGTCTTTGGGGTGAAAGCGGTTGTGATGATGATACCCCAGATAGTGGCGCAGGTAGCGGTTCTGATAGTGGTTCTGATAGTGGTTCTGATAGTGGCGTAGAGGGTCAGGGAATTGCTGAGTATCCTACAGATCTTTACAAAGACGATATAGAAGATATTATAAATAAAATTAATGAAAAGACAATAAACTCTAGATCTTTAAAGAATGATAAGTGGTGGTGGCAAAAATAGGAATTTTATAGTAAAGGGACATGGCAACATTAAATATAACTACACAGTGTGGCGCAGAAGGGTTTAAATTAGCCTTTGAGAATATCAAGGTAAAACCGCGTCACTCATATACTGCATATATAGAAAAGATTAAAGCTCTACCTAAAAGAACAAGAGTTTTTATTAATCCTGCTGTAATCAATATAAAAGCAGAAAAAGATGTTGTAGATATTTTTAGTTATGCTCGTCTTATATCCTTAAGAACTGCTGATAATTCTTGTAATGTAGTATTTAAGTTAGTTCTTAAAGATAATACTACAAACACTATACATGCTGAACGTTACTTAACTGTTATTTGTGGCGATTTATGTTCTGCTTCTGGTACTCCTCTTACCTCAGATGTACCAACAGCTACT
>Ga0213861_10003025_pt1 | contig 14045 bp, 14 predicted proteins | sample PICome_4_FD_160110 | JGI IMG/M metagenome (GOLD analysis project Ga0213861, IMG submission 160110) | Coastal seawater microbial communities near Pivers Island, North Carolina, United States - PICO131 | ecosystem: Environmental > Aquatic > Marine > Coastal | place: USA: North Carolina... | reverse complement strand
GCCTATGCCACCAATGGTCATGAGATTTACCAGATAGATATGCTCACGGGTGATGAGTCTTTAGTCGATGGGTATATGTCTCCTCAGCAACTCTGGAACCATACCTTTGGAAGCTCTGGAAGCACCATAGAACCAGCCTTCGCCAGCACGTGGAGAAAGCGTTTTGCGGGCATTCCATTCGATACTAAGAGCGGTAGTTGGACGCCCCGTTACTACCAGGAGAACGCCATTAACGCAGCCCTAGAAGTGGTTGCGCAGGGTGGTAATAGAATCCTTTTAACCCTTGCCACTGGGACAGGTAAAACAGCTATTTCCTTTCAGATTGCATGGAAGTTATTTAATAGTCGCTGGAGTCTTTCGTCTCAGAAAACACCTGACGAGGGTACTAGAAGACCTCGTATATTGTTCCTGGCAGACCGCAACATATTAGCTAACCAAGCCTTTAATGACTTTGGTGCCTTCGGTGACAATGCACTGGCTCGCATTGAGCCAAGTGAAATACGCAAGAAGGGCAGAGTGCCTAAGAATGCTAGTGTCTTCTTCACGATTTTCCAGACGTTTATGAGTGGTAAGGATGACGAGGGTAACGATGCGCCTTACTTTGGTGAGTACCCATCTGACTTCTTTGATCTGATTATTGTTGATGAATGTCACAGAGGTGGTGCTAATGATGAAAGCAGTTGGCGTGATGTGTTGGATTACTTTTCACCAGCCGTACAGCTAGGTCTTACAGCAACGCCTAAGCGCAAGGACAACGTAGATACCTACAGCTACTTTGGTGAACCAGTCTATAGTTACACGCTCAAGGAGGGTATTAATGACGGCTTCCTAACACCTTTTAAAGTACATCCTATCGTGGGCACAATGGATGAGTATCTCTACACACCAGGAGATGGGGTCATCGTTGAGGGTGAGCCTGAGCCGGGTCGGCTTTATAAAGAAGGAGACTTCAACAGAATCATTACGATTCCCGAGCGCGAGCAGAAGCGTGTCCAGTATTGGATGGACAAGATCAATCCCAAAGAGAAGACGATTGTCTTCTGTGGGACTCAGCAGCACGCAGGTATCGTTAGGGACTACATCAACCAATATGCGACTAAACAAGGCTGGTCTACTAACAGTAGCTACTGTGTTCGAGTAACGGCTAAAGATGGTGCCGCAGGTGAGACGGACCTCAAAATATTCCAAGACAATGAGAAGACGATACCAACTATCCTAACGACCTCTCGCAAGTTATCTACGGGTGTTGATGCCCGTAATGTTCGAAACATCGTCCTCATGCGGCCTTGTAATAATATGATTGAATTCAAGCAAATCATTGGTCGAGGGACGCGTATTTATGAGGGTAAGGACTTCTTCACGGTCTATGACTTTGTGAAGGCACATCATAACTTTGCCGACCCTGAGTGGGATGGTGAACCCTTAGAGCCAGACACTCAAGATGACACAGGTTCTAATGGTCCTTCAGATGGCGACACAGAAAAGCCACCTCGACCAGACATACCCTCTGATGATGATTCAATAGCCAAAGAGAAAATAGTCATTAAGTTAAGCGATGGCAAGACGCGAGAGATTCATCACGTCTCATCAGTCATGTATTGGAGTCCAGACGGCAAACCAATGACCGCTAGAGAATTCGTTGAGCGTATGTTTGACGACCTTCCGCAATTCTTTGAGAACGAAGACCAATTACGAGATATCTGGAGTGATCCAGATACTCGAGAGAAGCTATTGGCTGATCTTGCAGAGGCGGGCTATGACGAAGAAAAGTTAGACGGAATGAAAGATCTCATTGATGCCAAACATAGCGACGTTTACGATGTACTGGCTTACGTTGCTTACGCAGCTGAAACTTATACCAGAACAGAACGTACAATCTCTGCTAAGTCTGCAATAGTGAAAGCATTTACTGACGATAAGCAGATAGAGTTCATTGATTTTATTCTGGTTAAATATATTCAGGATGGCGTGAAGGAGTTATCAACGAGTAAAATGCAAAGTCTTATCGCACTTAAATACAACACGATTAATGATGCTTCTGTTCAGTTAGGTTCTCCTAAGGCTATCCGAGAGACTTTTGTCGGATTTCAGAAGTATCTTTACCTATCGGCATAGAGTGTTTTTAAAGTTATCTTTCAGGATGATCTATCAGTAATTCCAAGACTTCCATCAGACAATCATCTGCAATATTCGAAATGCCTAAGTAGGCTACTAACGCATAATTGCTATAGCCTTTATCTCGGAGAGCAATAGCCTCATCAATATTCTGTTCGGTTATCTCATACCTCTTCATCCAGGTTTTTCTAACTCTGGATTCGAATGAATCAGTCACTGGATCGCCCACTGTAAACAAACTTATCCCCTATTTTTTGCTATTTCTAAACATATTCTAACGCCTGAGGCGCATACTTTAAGTGTTCGTGGGTAATCCTAGTGATTGATGCATCAGATTTGACGTAAAAATTCTCATTAGGCCGCTAGGACTCTATTAACACTGGTGGCATGAAATTTTGTTCCTCTGCTAGTTGTATAACCAGCGGCATTTAACTGTTCCGCAACTTCACGCAGAGTTAACTCTTTACTTGCACTGTCTCTAATTTCGTCAATAACTTGGCATAATTCGCTATTTCGAATCTTAGCTGTAATTACTCGGGCTTCTGTAGCTGCTGTAGTGTCAGTGTTACGAACTAAAGCAAGATTCGGATTACCTAAGACAACACCTCGTGCTTTTGCCGCTTTTAAAGCTGCTTTGGTACGTTCACTGATTAGTTCACGTTCGTAGTCTGCCAAGCAAGCTAATAGACCTACAGTAAAATTATTTGCTTCTGGCATGTCGCAGCATACAAAGTTGATGCTTGAATCCTGCAGATCCATTAAGAAGCGACGATTACGCGACAGTCGATCAAGTTTAGCGATAAGCAAGGTTGCACCAGTCAAACGACATTTTCGCAAAGCCTTTTGTAATTCTGGACGATTGTCCTTCGATCCACTCTCAATATCTGTATACCCTTCAACCAGCTCCCCCTTCACACTATCGAGATAACTTGTTGTGGTATTTTCTTGTGCTTCGAGTCCTAGCCCACTTCGTCCTTGTTTTGCCGTGCTTACACGGTAATACGCTACATATTTTTTCATGTTACATTACGCTAATTGTTCGTTATGTGAATTGTAACATACTTATCGCTATCGTGATTTGGCCAATACCTAACCAAATAAGCTCATAGCCAGTTATGATTTTATTATGACTCTTGTATACTCTGAGCGGTCACTCGAATATTCCACTTATTTTTGTTGTTTCGGTGATTTGCTCACCAACACAACTCCGGCAAAGATTACAATTGTTGCAAGGTAATCTATCATTCCAATTTTCTCACCAAGAAATACTGCCCCAAGAAAGAGTGCGACGACTGGAGGTACATAGGTCAGAGCTGATGCACGAACTGCGCCTAATTTTTCAATGACATAGTAGTACAAAACATATGCGATGAGTATAGGAAGCATAAAGCCTATGTTAGTGGGAAATACCGCAGAGGGAAAAGCTTTCTCAGGTTGAAAAAGTTCATGAAATCCCTCTGATTCATCTTGGGAAACTTGGAATTTAGCGATTTTCTCCAGCCAATTGACCGCTAGTGTCCTTGCCGCCGGAATGAAGGCGAATGCGCTTCTACAGTGTGATTGAAACACGCCGCATTCCCTTGCAGTCAATCAGTAAAAAGGTCTGCCTGAGGCGGAGCTCGATTGTCAGGCAAAAGAAATGCGATGGAAGCCGCAGTTTTACGATCCAGATGGTCGAGTATTTTTTTGATGACTAGTGGATCTTCGATGCTGGCAATGACTTTCATGGCGCCACCGCAGGTACTGCAGGTCTCGACATCAATATTAAACACCCGCTTGAGGCGCTGTGCCCAAGACATGGCTGCGCGTCGTTCAGTGGCTATTGACGAATCATTCGGCTGGTCACCTTTCTTAAGTCCTTTGCCTTTGCCTCGCTTTGCCGGTGTCACGAGCGCACGGTGCTTGCTGTTGGGTGCAAAAACACCGTGATAGCGGGTCAGGTTGACGCGCGGTCTGGGCACCAGTGCCGCGAGTTTGGCCATGAAGTCGAGGGGTTCGAAGATGACGTGGGTGGTGCCGTTTCGGTATGGTGTCTTGAGTTGGTAACGAATGTTGCCGCCAGGGGTGAGTGATAACCGCTTTTCCGACACGGCGGGCCGGGTAATGTATCGGCACAATCGTTCCAGTTTGTTGCGTTGAGCCTTGGTCGCCACGCCTGCATGCAGACTGAAGCCTGCTACGTTGCCAACGGCATCTCCGCCTGGATCATCCGGATCACCCGCCGGCAGGGTTTGTAGTGTGAACACCTTGCGTCCGGCCTGTGGCCCGACCGCGATTCGGTAAGTGATGGAAGAGCCGAGCAGTTGAGTCATCGGATCGTCGTCGGCCTCATCGCATGTCAGATAGCTGTTCTCGACATCCCGCTCAAGTAAACCCTGCCGCTCCAGAAAGCGGCCCACGCGGTGGGCAATGGTGTGTACCATTTGAGTGAGTTCGGCGCTGGTCGGTGCCTTGACCCACTGAAATCGGGTATTGCCACCGGATTCAAGATACACGCCGTCAATAAAAAGCATGTGAAAATGGATATTCAAATTCAGGGCCGATCCAAAACGCTGGATCAGTGTGACCGCGCCGGTATGGCCCGTTTGTCGGGAATAGCCCGCCTTATTGATCAGGCGCGTGGATATGGCGCGGTAAACGATCTTCAGTACCTGACCCATGACTCTGGGTTGGGGCCTCGCCAGGCTCGGACTGGTTGGTATAGACCCGGGATTTCACATCGACAATCGCTACTCGCCAAGGTAACCAATGAACAGGTTGCCAGGCGGCTTGTTGCCTGACGGAAGCTGGAGGGGCCGCAACTAAGCGGAAGGCGGCATATTCAGCACAAAATTCAGCGGGTGCAACCATTAAATGGTCGGGTAGAGAGTTGATTCAGGCGCATCCTGTCACTGATTTTCTGCTTGGACGGCAGGAATGCCGCGTTTATTCTCCTTATACGCGCCGACCGCGGACGAACTGAACCAGGTCGCGCAAGACGTCAGCGATGGCCTCGTCGAGTTGCCGGTAATCAATGGCGGCGGTTATACCGTGGCACGAACCGGTGAGCAGTTCGCCTACGTGCTGCTCGACGGCGAGCGCATCGAGATTGCGTTCAATCCGCTAGACCCGGCCGCCGCGATCACAGGCGTCGGCGACACCATCGCGAGCTACCTGGCTCGCTAAACCAACCACGCCCGGTCGCATTCCGCGGCCGGGCGTTATTTCAAGGGTTAACAGGTGTCTGGGAGCCGTTGTTTCTAATGTTCTTCTTATTTAGCCTTACTTCCTAAGTAAATAACCCCACCAGCCAATTGGAAAAATCAACCGCAGGTTGATACCTGGCTCCGCGATGGGTGAGGCTGACATGGTAGCCCCGTTGTGTAATGACAATTCGGTCTTCAACTTTTACCAGATCGCCGGAGTCCAGGTATTGCTGCAGCATGAAATGAGGACCTAAAACGACGCCCTGACCGTTCAGGGCTGCATGCAGGTACACCATGTAACTGGTAAATTTTTGACTGGTTGACGGTGCCGGGGCCTGGTAGTCGGTGCCTGCAAAATAAATATTCCAGTCGTCAGCATAGTTACCGCTGACAAGATGCAAAAGCCGGTGGCTATCAGCTTCGCTAAAACTATGTTGATGCTGCTGCACATAAGTCGGAGATGCCACGGCGATCATTTTTTCCTGGCAGATGAGCTGGCATTTGACGCCGGGTACTTTATCCGCCGTACCGAATACGGTAATCAAATCAACATTTTCCAGTTCATAGGCGTCATTCACGTCCCTGGAAATTAACTCGATGTTCACATCGGGGTAGAGGCTGTTGAAGGCACTTAGCCGGGGTAACAAAAAATTACTGGCAAAGCCGATGGTGGTATTGATGACCAGCGCAGATTCCCTGGGGCGTTGTTTGATGGCTGCCAAGGTTTCAGACATTTGCCTGCTGGTGCTCTGGCTGGCCTTCAACAAGGTTTCCCCGGCCTGAGTCAAGGTGACGCGTGGCCTGGTGCGCTGCATGAGATGCACACCCAGCTCGCGTTCCAGCCTGGCAATGCGCCGACTCACAGAGGGCTGAAGCACATTCAATTCTTTGGCGGCCAGGGTGAAGGTTCCGAGTCGAGCGACGGCTTCAAAGGTAGTAATGGCGTGCCAATCGATATTATTCATAAAGTATTCTTTCAGAGAATAGAAACTATAACACGTCACCCTATATTGAAAGCCAGGAAACATGCCTATAATTTTTCCACCAACCACCGACGAGGCAATCTTCACCGTGTCTGAACAATCCAGTGCCGCGATTCAAAATACGTCACCGCTAGATCGATATAAAATCTCGCAAGCGACCATCAATGACACCAGCATCGACATCGAGTGGGGGGATGGCCACCAAAGTGCATACCATCATGTATGGTTGAGACATAACTGCGGCTGTGCATCATGCCGCCATTCCGGTACCGATCAAAATATGAACCTGATCGAAAACATCCCCCTCGATATAAAACCATCAGAACTCAATCTGACAGCAGACTGGATTGAAATCATCTGGGCCGGGGAAGCGCATAAAACCAGCTATCAGATGGAATGGCTCCGCAGCCACTGTTATTCAGACGAAGAAAGAGAAAAACGCGACACCAGGCCAACACTCATCGATGCCGATTATGCGCCATCGATTTCAAGAACCGATTACCAGTGTTATCTGAAAACCGACGCGGGTTTGCTGGAAACCATGCAGGCGGTGAATGAATTTGGCATCGCTCTGGTAACGGCAGCGGTTCCGGAAGACGAAACCATCGTCCATTTAGCGCAACGATTCGGCCCCATCAGAGAAACCAACTACGGCGCTATCAATGACATGAAGGTACACAGTGACCAAATAGTCATCTCTTACACGGATGCAGCGCTGACTGCGCATTGTGATGAACCCTATTGTTTTGAACCGCTGGGCATCGGATTCTTTCACTGTATGAAATCGGCGGTCGACCAGGGCGGAACCTCCATTTTTGTCGACTGTTTCAAAATTGCAGAAGATTTGCGCACGGAAGACCCCGAAGCATTTGAAATACTAAGCACGGTTCCGCTTCAATATATGCGCGACCATGCCGACGAGCAGGAATATCGCGCCGAGGGCAGGCTGATCGCGCTGGACTATTTTGGTCACATAAATGGTGTGCGTTATGCCGAGAGGCCGCTGGCACCGCTTGATATTCCTGGTAATTTAATACGTCCCTATTATCGCGCTTTCGCTGAATTTACGCGCAGGGTACGCGATCCAAAAAATGAAATTCGTTTCAAGATGGACACCGGGGATGTGGTCATTTTTGACAATCAACGGATGACCCATGGCCGTACCGCTTTTACTGGAGACAGGCATTTGCGCACCGCCTACGTGGAGCGGGACTTCTTCCACAGCAAGCTTCGTGTTCTCAGCCGGCGGCTGGGCAAGCCGCTGGTTGGCAGGTTACCCGGCGGCGCACGAAGCTAGTTGTGATGAAACCCATGCAAAAGGTTTAGAGAAATGAACCCCGGTGATAACACTGTCGTCAGGATCGGTTGTGCTGCGGGGTTTGCAGGTGATCGCTTCGACGCCAGCGAAACAGTGATCGAGTATCTCGAGCAGTTTGACGGCCCCAGGTATTTGATGTTTGAAGTACTGGCCGAAAGAACCCTGGCGATCACAAAAGCTTTGCAACGAGAAGACCCTGGTAAAGGCTACTCACCATTTCTTCATTCCTACCTCAAACCAGTCATCAAGCGCTGTCATGCGGCTGGAATAAAAATTGTCACCAACGCGGGTGCGAGTAACCCCACACAAGCCGGCAAGCTGGTCAATGAAATGGCGAAAGCGGAAGGGATAGCTGACTATTGCATAGCGGTTGTCGAAGGCGACAACCTGTTTGAGCAAATGAGCGAAGCAGATGTGCTCAAGCTGGAAAAAATGGACGACATGGAATTTGGTCAACCCCTGTTATCGGCAAATGTGTATTTGGGTGCAGCAGGGATTGTGGAAGCCTTACAGGCATCGGCCGATATCATCATTACCGGTCGCGTATCTGACCCGGCATTAGCTTTAGGCCCTTTGATTTACGAATTCGGCTGGGCGCAGGATGACTGGGATAGTCTGGCGGCTGGCACCCTGGTAGGGCACCTTATTGAATGCGGTTGCCAGCTGACAGGCGCAACTTTTGTCGACCCGGGACGCAAAGACAAAGATACCCTGTCAGCCCCCGGTTTATCCGCTGTCGGGATTGCCCGCATGGGTTACCCCATTGCCGAAGTCTCGGAGGATGGCAGTGCCGTTATTACCAAGCTGCCAGGAAGTGGCGGCCTGGTTAGTCTGCAAACCGTCAAGGAGCAAATGCTTTACGAAATTCATGATCCGGGTGCCTATATCACGCCCGATGTGATTCTCGATATGACGTCAGTGTCTCTGCAACAAAGCGGAGTTGACCGTGTACTGGTGAAAGGTGCGCGTGGTGCGGCCAGGCCCGATAAATTAAAGGTGACGGTTTCTTTTGACGGCGGTTGGCTCGGAGAAGCGGGATTGTCCTATGCCGGTTCGAATTCCCTGGCGCGCGCCCGTTTTGCGATCGAAGTACTCGAAGAAAGAATCAAACTTAAGAATTTCAAGCCTCAGGTACGCCTCGATATTATTGGTCTGGTGAGTGTCTTAGACGACGATAGTGGCACGCTAAGGAAAACGGCCGAAGGCAGGCCGGATGGCGACTACAGAATCCGCGCTGCGGTACGCGCCCATGACAAGACAGAAGTTGAATGGCTGCTAAGCGAAGTGCTGGCCTTGTGGGCGGCGGGCCCTGCAGGGGCCGCGGGGTTTAGAGAATCCATTTCGGCACAGGTTTTTACCGGCTCAGTATTGATCAACAGGCAAGCCGCCAGCGGACATCGGATATCAATACTGGAGACAAACGCATGAGTGCCACGGAAACAAAAGCTTCCACCATAAAACTGGCGGACATTGCGCATGCACATGCAGGCGACAAGGGCAATCGCTGCAACATCAGTGTTATCCCCTACAAGTCAGAGGATTACGAGTTTTTGTTAAGCGAGCTAACTGAAGAACGGGTTTTGCAGCATTTCCAATATCGCAAACCGGTGTCGGTTAAGCGCTACCGCCTCGATAATCTGCCGGCGTTAAACTTTGTCATCGACCAGGTACTGGAAGGTGGTGTGAACCGATCATTGGGTCTGGATGGACACGGCCAATCGCTATCGTTCCACCTGCTATCTATGGATCTAGTAATGCAGGAACCCTGTTGAATCCTCTCGAGGTTAAGAATGTCTGACTATAGTGAATTGGATGCCCGCTGTGATCTTGCTGCGGCGCATCGACTGGCGGTGATCTACGCCCTCAATGAAGGCACCTGGAACCACATGAGCCTGAATCACCCCACCAATCCGGAGCTTACCCTGATTACACCCGGCTACACCCACTGGAGCCAGGTATCTGCCGGCAATCTCGCTTTAACCTCGCGTGATGGCGAATTTGTGAGCGGTGTGCGTCCACCAATCAAGGCAGCGGCAATTATTCACCATCCGGTGCATCAGGCCCGGGCCGATATCCAGTGCCTTATCCACGTGCACACACAGCATATCACCGCGCTGGGCATGCAAAAAGCCATGAAACTGGATACCTGTGGCTCGCAGCAGGCCGCGCAATTTCACGATGACATTGCTTATTACGAGATCTACGACGGTGTTTTGATCGATCCAAAAGAGGGTACCCGCATGTGCGAGGCGCTCGGCGACAAGCGCATATTGATGCTTCGCAACCATGGCGTTGTCGTCACCGGCACCTCGGTTGCGCAGGCCTTTCTCGATTTGTACCAGCTTGAACGAGCCTGCCAGTATCAATTATTGGCCACTGCAGGTGGTGCCGAGTTGCAACAGATCCCTGCCGAGAATTGTGTCGAAATGTGTCGCATGGCAAGGGCGGGGAACAGCGATCCACACTTCGCTGCAATGCGTCGACTGCTCGATGAGAAAGAGCCGAATTATGTCGATTGAAAGCCATCCTGGTCAGGTAGAGATGAAAAAAGCACGAATATCGCTATCGAAAAAGACGTAGAGTTTATCACTGCAAAACCATCGACCCTGCACGGGCAATCGTATCGGCCAAGGGTAAGCGCGGAACCGGTTTGATTTTCTTCGATACGCTGGTGCATGGTTCACCCAACAATTTGTCGCCCTGGTCCAGATCGAGTTTTTCGTTGATAGTAAACCCGGTGAGCAATGCCAGTACTCGAAATACGCGACCGGATTTCAAACATCATCGTGAGTTTATTGATATTGAAATGGCAGTAGACGATTGCCTGATAGAGGAATAAGGCAAGCAGGGACAGGATGGACTGAAAGGGGCAAAACTCGGTCACTGTCAATAATAGTTATTCGCAGCAATTGCGTGAGCTCTGGTAGCTAAAAAAATCCCTACTTTTGATATCATATAAGCCTAGTTCTAATGTTTCAGACATAAAGGAACTAAGGTTTCCTAGATCAATGAGAACCCCTCTTATGGCCCAATAGAGCAGTTTTTATGATAGCCATAGTTTGTCATGACAGGACTATTTAAGGACGCCTGAGACGCTGTAAGTGGCTGTCTGTTAGATGTATAGATTAACTGTGGATAACCCTGTTAACTCTGAAAGTTATCCACGCATAAACGCCGATAGATTCACCTCAAAGTTACGCATAAACGCCGATAGATTTACGCATAAACGCCGATACGAAATAGCCTATAAGCCTTATCCAGCAAGGGATTCCGGCTCCCCCTGTAGTTACCTGTAGTAAATACCTGTAGTTAAGCAGCGCAAACAGTGGATAACTCTTCGAGTTAACACACACGTTAGCTTGCTCGATAATAGTTATATTTGTGAAGTTTTAATAAGAACCTCAGATGCTAAAAGCAGTTAACACCAACCAATGTATCAAAGGTCGCTTTCATTTAGTCATTCTTAATAATCTTTGTAAACAGCATACTTGCTATCTACAAGCCAGCCATTAATGTTTAGTCCTTCTAGATGTATTTCAACGAGGTATCTCCCGTACTTTCCTTTCTTGTCACGAATTGTGCAGATAATTACTTCTTTACCCAGTATTTTCTCTCTGAGTGCATCCCGAGAAATAAGCCCTTCTGGTCGTTCCTTACCCCTTACTTCTGGAGCATTTATTCCAGAAAGCCTTAACCGTTCATCACGCCGCCACGTATTGAATCCTAGGTCAATGTCAGCAGTGACGGTATCCCCGTCATAGACAGCTATTATTTCAGCTTTGTATTCGTAGAGTCCACAGTCCACAGTGAAACCAACAGTTGGATAAAACTGCAGAACCAATAACAACAACATTATTTTTTTCATTAGCTGTTTGTATTTCAATGATATGGAGAAATTAGGACGTGCGTGATAGAAGCTAAGTGCAATAAATGATCACTGATAACACTCAATTGGCATTGTAAAATCTTGAGCTAAATGCGCTATTTTGCTGCTAGTCATTTTAGTAGTGCTGTTTGAGGTTTTATAATTGGCCCCATTGATATCTAGAAAAGACTTTAGCAACGATCCCTTAATAGCGAAATTGATGTTTTGAGGAATATCACCCGTGGTCTTAGCTATCTCTACGGCATTAAGTTTCGCAACTACCATTCCAACTACATTGCCGTATTCATCCAACAGCGGCCCTCCACTATTACCAGGTTGAACCGGAGCTGAGATCTGAAGGTATTTTCGATCATTATCCATACCAGCCATCGCGCTTACTTCTCCAGATACAAAATTCATGTCCTTAGCTAGTAAACCTCTCAGAGGAAAGCCAGCAACATAAACTTTTTCGCCTAGCTCAACTTTTCCTTTCAAACGGAATTCAACATGATTGGTTACAGTTTGATTGAAACGGATGAGCGCAATATCAGTAGTCTCATCGATTGCATCAACTCGTGCAGTCACTTTTTTACCATCAATTACTGCTTTCAGATTCGAACAGTCCTCGACTACGTGATAGTTGGTGATGGCAGAGTATTCGTTAATAAAAAATCCAGTCCCAGTACTAGCAAGTTGCGCTGACGATTTAGGCGGTTTTGAGGTATCTACTTCTAAAGCTATTAGGATAGTAAGCAGTTCATCGGATACGTGGCCTGTTGGAGTTAGATTGTAATCGCGTTGAAATTGTTTAATAGCTTCTGTTGTTTTTGCTCCTACTTTTCCATCTAAGGGGCCGGGCTTATAACCAAGATTGTGGAGTTTCCTCTGTATGGATAGAACCAGTTCTTTGGGTGCCTTATTTATGGGAGTTGCTACTTCTTTTTCAGATTGAGTAGAATCCTGTTTTCTTAAAATCTCCTCGACCTTCGCAACAGCTAATCTTTGTGCTTCTGCTTTTTGGCTAGCAGTCATCATTTTCTCAACGATGCCTCTGTTTTCTGCTGCGCTTTTATGCCCAGAGGATGCCGCGATATTCCACCACATATGTGCTTTCACATAGTCCTGTAACACACCTTTTCCGTTGCCATACATTGACCCCAAGTTGTATTGCGCCTTCGCATAACCCTGCTCTGCTGCCTTCTCATACAACCTCGCTGCTTCCTTGTAGTCTTGTGGCACGCCATCCCCGTTGACATACATCAATCCCAAGGTGTATTGCGCCATCGCATCCCCCTGCTCTACTGCCTTCTCAAACCACTTGACTGCTTCCTTGTAGTCTTGTGGCACGCCATCCCCGTTGACATACATCAACCCCAAGTTGAGTTGCGCATCCACAACCCCCCGCTGTGCTAAGGGTTTCCACTCGCGTAACGCAGTCGCAAAGTCGCCTTTTTTAACAGCATCCACCCCTGCCTGAAAGTCGGCATAAACCACCCCACTACCCATTCCAAATAATAGTAATAAGCCAGCACAAAATATTTTCTCTGCTTCTTTCAACATAGTTCCCTCGATACTAATTAGTTTGGAAAAAATTATAGTAGCGCTACTGTGAATAACCTTTAGACTCTGATAATTCTTGGCGTTTAACGTGTGTGTGGCTAGGTTTTAGTATAAGCCCTGTTGTTGTGGGCTCTAGTTTAGCCTCTGGGTAAACAGTTAATACACGACCTAATTGTTTTTGAAAGGCTTGTTTGAAATGCGCTTTGCCTTGTGCCGATACTGCATATTCGCCACCAAACTGGGCTTGAAGCAGTTGCCAGGGTATTGAAGTATTTCTTTTTAGATAGCTCATGCGATAGGTCAACCAACAGTAAAGATCTAATGCCAGAGGCGAGCGTTTTAGTATTTTCAATGCCCTCATATCTACAGGCACAGGATTCTGTATTATTTCCTCATAAAATCGTTCTGATAATTGAACTGAGCTTTTAAATAAACCGGCCTGATTAGGCTCAGCGTCATGCCACCACAATTCTTCCTTATCAGATATCAGAAACCGCTCGGCTGCCCCTAAGTTTCTGTTGGTGTAGCTGCAGGTAATCATTGCACTGAATAAACGTCGAGATTGATCCTTTAGTCGAGTTATTGAGCCCCATCGACCGCCTGTTGGCATTAGATCTAGTTCTCGCATAAATGAGGACATGGAATCACCTAGAATGATATTCCGATCTTTCGTTCTAACGGCTTCCGTTGCTAACCAGGCTAGCATTAGCCTAGGAATTGATCCATAAGGCAACCCAATATCAGGATCACTTGCTGCCATAATAAGAGAATAGTCACCGTTTATTCGCTTGTGGTGAAGTTTTCCTGTGTCCCGGTGTGGCATAGTAGCTTGAACTAGACCACGAGCGGTAAAACCTAGAGCACCAGCTTCTTTTGCCTCCTCAAGTTCTATCTGAAAAGCTTCACGAATTAAATCTTTTGCCATAGCCCACTATTACCAATAAATTGTTCTAGTTGTATCCTAGATTGCTAGGATCCTAGACTTTCCCATACTTAGCTTCCAAGAGCTCTAAGCCTTC
>Ga0213861_10003024_pt1 | contig 14046 bp, 1 predicted proteins | sample PICome_4_FD_160110 | JGI IMG/M metagenome (GOLD analysis project Ga0213861, IMG submission 160110) | Coastal seawater microbial communities near Pivers Island, North Carolina, United States - PICO131 | ecosystem: Environmental > Aquatic > Marine > Coastal | place: USA: North Carolina | collected... | reverse complement strand
TTAAATCCTCTGATGTTTCAGATGAGGTTAAAGAGTTGTCAAAATTGCCAGTTAAAACATTAGAAGATTTTGTTAAAACTGACGAAAAAGAAATACCTAACAAGATAGGAGAAAACGAGTCCGGTACTGTAAACCTTAATCCGAACATGAATGTTCAGAGTATGGGTAATGCTACACTTCCTGGTAATCCAGGTTCTGCAAATTCTTTTAGTAGCCAAAAAACCGGAAGCGGTGATTTGCTTGAGCCTATTAAGAAGAAAAAGAAGAAAAAGAAGAAGACGCACCTAGTATCATTTGACAAGTTTTTAAATATCATGAAGGGTTGATAAATAAAACAAAGACTATCAACTGCTATGGCTGTATTACCTAAGTATCAATTAAAGCAATTATTCGAAGCCGGAGACCTTATCACACAATTAACATTAGGTGATTTAATAGATGCTACATATAATCCAACACTCGTTGGTGGAACTAACATTATACTTTCGGAAGTAATAACACCATCAGGAACAACTATTACAATTAATTCTTCTGGTGGTGGAAGCGGTACAGTACAAAGTATAAGTTCTGGTAATACTCAATTTATTAATACCACTATTACAGGCAATCCTAATGTATCTCCAACTATCACTAGTGCATTAAATGCAACAGGTACTCCAAGTAAAAATACATATGTAAGAGGTGATAATACTTGGGCTCCTGCTATTGGGAGCGGTTTTCCTGGGGCCACGGGTGCTCAAGGGACTGTAGGTAGTATCGGCGCAACTGGTGCAGGAGGAATTGGCGCGACTGGCCTTATAGGTGCAACGGGCTCCGGTGCAACTGGTCTTACAGGCGCAACTGGAAATCAAGGACCAAAGGGTTTTATAGGTGCAACTGGGTTTGGTAATATTGGTGCAACAGGAATTGGTGCCACAGGTAATCAAGGATCAAAAGGTAATGATGGAGCAACTGGGTTTGGTAATATTGGTGCAACAGGAATTGGTGCCACAGGTGCTCAAGGAACTATAGGTAATATTGGTGCAACTGGCGCTGGCCTTACTGGTGCAACTGGAATTGGATCAACAGGGTTTACTGGTGCAACTGGGTTTGGTAATATTGGTGCAACTGGTGCAGGCCTTACTGGTGCAACCGGTAATCAAGGATCAAAAGGTAGTGATGGAGCCACTGGCGCTGGTTTTACTGGTGCTACTGGATTTACAGGTTCAACAGGATTTAACGGTGCTACTGGATTTATTGGTTCTACAGGTATAGGTTCAACAGGATTTACTGGATCAACAGGTGTAGGGGCAACAGGTTCTATTGGTTCAACTGGATTTATTGGTGCAACAGGAATAGGCGCGACAGGAGCAGGTGGAATTGGTGCAACTGGATTTACCGGTTCAACTGGATTTATAGGTTCAACGGGAGCAGGTGGAATTGGTGCAACTGGATTTACTGGTTCAACAGGATTTAATGGTGCAACTGGATTTATTGGTTCAACTGGATTTATAGGTGCAACAGGAATTGGCGCAACTGGTTTTATAGGTTCTACAGGAATAGGAGCAACAGGCGCTATTGGTTCAACAGGATTTATTGGTGCAACTGGTGCAGGCGGCGTTCTTATTGTAAAAGATGAGGGTGTACAGGTAGGAGCAACAGGATATACTATAATGAATTTTGTAGGTACAGATGTATTAGCAGAAGATAGTGGAACACCAGGCCAAGTAAATGTCTATATACCAACACCTACATTTTTATCACACTTTAATACAACCGATGGAACAAATGATGCAACCATGGATGCTAACTTATATCCTTTTGGTGATACTCCAAGAATAAGTAAACCAACAACGGAAGGAAATCCTTTTAAAACTGGATCAGCTCCTAATTCTGCATGGCAAACATTAGCTAAAGCATCTTATGCATCACCTGCAACAACAGGAAGAATTCAATATGATACAGTTGCTTCATGTACTGGTTTTAGTGCAGATGTAACAGGTGATGCAAAATTCGTCATTAATGTATATGATGCTAATGGTACATCTGTATTAACAGGTGGTACTTTAGATACTTCTGCAACTAATGCAATATACCAAAACCAAGTCTTTACAAATGGAACAGGCATAACACTTACAATATCAAGTTATGCAGCTGATTTACCAACTAAATTTTCTGCTGACGTTTCAATAGTAATAGATGCTGGAACTATTCTTACTGCAAATGGTTTAGACGGTGGTCGTTATCATGTTGGAATAGTTATGACAACTGATACTGCCACAGATGGTGGTGGTGTATATTCATATTTTGGACCTAATGGAAATTCATCAACATCTTATAACGGTGAAACTAATGATGTATTTTTTGATTCTAATCCTTCTACACCGTCTATTAATGGTACAACTACAATAGTAGAATCTTCAACTCCCGCTAACGTTATTACTAAATTTTTAAGTGGTGTTCAATATTATACAATAACTTCAGGTAATGGTTCACAATTTGAATTAGATGTTTCTGATATAGATAACTTTAATGCAAATACACAAGGTAGAGGTGGTGACGATGATTGGAACTTTAGAGCAATAGGAACTAATTATGGATTACCTACTTTACAACTTGAAGCATGGGGTCCATCTGTAGGTGCATTTACTGGAGTAGATTGGCCAGATTTTTATAATGCATCGGACGTAGCGTTTGATTATAATAGTTGGGCTATAAATAATAGTAATTTTAGATTTAGAAATACTACTGCAACTGTATCAGGTCAGGTATATGACCCATGGAATGCAGGAAATACTATTAATTCTGGTGTAGCTAGTATATTAATAGATACATATGCCGAAACAGGTAATTCCAATCAATTAAGAGAAAGATTTGATGATGAGCAATTTAGATTAGAAAGAACAGGTACTTATACTGCATTTAATTCTTCAAGTGTATTAACTGCAAGTGGATTATTAAATCAAACTGGTTCTTCTTCACCGTTTTGCCAAGGCTGCGTAGTAGGAAGTAATATAATTCAGCCAAGTATATTCTTTAAAGATAATGGAAACAATCCACAATATTCTAGTGCAACCGGTTCATTAACTCCATATAAACCAGATAAGACTACAAGTAATCCTGATTATAGTGGAGCAACTTACCAAGTAACTTCTACATTTCATAGATTGTTTCATACAACAGGAAGTTTAACAGATCCAATAGCTTCATTTGAATTTGAATTTAGTGGAGATCCTCTTGGATCATCATTCTATGAAGATTTAGTAAATGAAGATATTAAGGTTTATATTAGAAAAGAAAATGAAGCAGCAGGTGCAGGTAACATTGGATATGCTGCTGTACCGTTATCTTTACACGGTTCTGCTCCATTTACAACAATATTAGACCCTCCTAGTGGAGTAGACACTGCATCATCTGCATGTAGAACAACCGTATCAGGACCAAACAATACTATAGCTGGTACATTTGGAGGATTTAATGCAACAGAAGGTTTTTATATGGAATTACAGATTGTCGATTCAGCAATCCGTATTGACCAAATAATAATAAAATTAATTTATGCTAACGGAACTGTTGTTCAGGGGTAGTGAATAAATATAAAAAGAGAATAATCAGAAATGGGATTTAGTACTACAGAAGTAAATAAGTTAACCTTTAAGGTACAGGCAGGTGGTGTTATTGATGCTGACTCAGGATCAAGATGGTATGAAGCACGATTAGCCTTTAGCCCTAAGGTCTTACCTTCTAGGATATTAACAAATTATAACGTCATTCCTACTGCTAATGTTTTAGCAGATGCCGTTACGAATGCTGCCGCTGACCCTACTAATATAGAAGATCTTTCTGCTGTAACAAGTGCAGTAAGATTAAGTAGAGTCACAAGTGGTGCTGATAATACCTGGATAGCTTATAATACTTTAGATACACCATCTTCTGGTGTTAAACAAAATTGGATTGCACCACCATCTGTCCCACAAGCAACTGGGGCGGGATCTGGTGGTTATAGTATTAAGTTATGGAGTGGAGATCCAAATGGAGCCCCTGGAAGTTTTGCACAAATATTTACTTCTGCTGAACAAGATAATAATCCAGGGTATGTAGGTTGGGTATGGAACTATGATATGGGAGTTTTATTCCTAGCTAATGATTTAGCAACAGCAGTAGGAAATGGCGGAGCAAGTTATCCAGGTGCATTAGAATTATATGTAACTGGCTTTAGATATGTTGGTACTACAGGTACTGGAGGAGGTGGCGGTATTGGTGCTACTGGATTTATTGGTGCAACTGGAATAGGTTCAACTGGATTTACTGGTGCAACAGGATCAGGTGGCGGTGGTGGTGCTACTGGTTCAACTGGATTTATTGGTTCAACTGGTGCTATTGGTCAACAAGGAGCAAGTGGAGCAATCGGCCAACAAGGAGCAAGTGGAGCTATTGGTCAACAAGGAGCAAGTGGCGCTATTGGTCAACAAGGAGCTACAGGAACTCAAGGAGCTGACGGTGAACAAGGTTCAACTGGATTTACTGGTTCAACTGGTGCAATCGGTCAACAAGGAGCAAGTGGTGTTATTGGTCAACAAGGAGCAAGTGGAGCAATCGGTCAACAAGGTGCTACTGGTACTCAGGGTGAAATAGGTAATCAAGGTTCAACTGGATTTATTGGTTCAACTGGATTTATTGGTTCAACTGGTGCTGTAGGAGAACAAGGTGCAAGTGGAGCAATCGGTCAACAAGGAGCAAGTGGAGCAATCGGTCAACAAGGTGCTACTGGTACTCAGGGTGAAATAGGTAATCAAGGATCAACTGGATTTACTGGTTCAACTGGTGCCGTAGGAGAACAAGGTGCAAGTGGAGCAATCGGTCAACAAGGAGCAAGTGGAGCAATCGGTCAACAAGGAGCAAGTGGAGCAATCGGTCAACAAGGTGCTACTGGTACTCAGGGTGAAATAGGTAATCAAGGTTCAACTGGATTTACTGGTTCAACTGGTGCTGCCGGTCAGCAAGGTGCTACTGGTGCAATCGGTCAACAAGGAGCAAGTGGAGCAATCGGTCAACAGGGTGCTACAGGAACTCAAGGTGAAATAGGTAATCAAGGATCAACGGGATTTATTGGTTCAACTGGTGCTGTCGGTCAACAAGGAGCAAGTGGAGCCATTGGTCAACAAGGAGCAAGTGGAGCAATCGGTCAACAAGGAGCAAGTGGAGCAATCGGTCAACAAGGAGCAAGTGGAGCAATCGGTCAACAAGGAGCAAGTGGAGCAATCGGTCAACAAGGAGCAACAGGATTAACTGGATTTACTGGTTCAACTGGAGCCATTGGTCAACAAGGAGCAAGTGGAGCAATCGGTCAACAAGGAGCAAGTGGAGCTATTGGACAACAAGGATCAACAGGATTAAGTGGACAACAAGGAGCCACAGGAACTCAAGGCGCTGACGGTGAACAAGGTTCAACTGGAGTAATTGGTCAACAAGGTGCTACTGGTACTCAGGGTGAAATAGGTAATCAAGGTTCAACTGGATTTACTGGTTCAACTGGTGCCATAGGACAACAAGGATCAACAGGATTAACTGGTCAACAAGGAGCAAGTGGTGCTATAGGTCAACAAGGAGCAAGTGGTGCTATTGGTCAACAAGGAGCAAGTGGTGCTATAGGTCAACAAGGATCAACAGGATTAACTGGTCAACAAGGAGCAAGTGGTGCTATAGGTCAACAAGGAGCAAGTGGTGCTATTGGTCAACAGGGTGCTACTGGTACTCAGGGTGAAATAGGTAATCAAGGATCAACTGGATTTACTGGATCTACTGGAGCTATAGGTAATCAAGGAGCAACCGGTTTAACTGGACAACAAGGTGCAACTGGTACTCAAGGAGCAGATGGTGAACAAGGTGCCATTGGACAACAAGGAGCAAGTGGGGCAGTCGGTCAACAAGGAGCAACCGGTTTAACTGGACAACAAGGTGCAACTGGTACTCAGGGTGCTGCTGGTGAACAAGGATCAACTGGATTTACCGGTTCTACTGGAGCTGTAGGTAACCAAGGAGCCACAGGTTTAACAGGCCAACAAGGTGCAACTGGTACTCAAGGAGCAGATGGTGAACAAGGATCAACTGGATTTACTGGATCTACTGGTGCTGTAGGTCAACAAGGATCTACTGGTGTAACTGGTCAACAGGGAGCAACAGGAACTCAAGGTGCAGATGGTGAACAGGGAGCTATAGGTAATCAAGGATCAACTGGATTTACTGGTTCAACTGGAGCTGTAGGACAACAAGGTGCTAGTGGAGAACAAGGTGCTATAGGAACTCAAGGTGCAACAGGTTTAACAGGACAACAAGGTAGTACAGGAACTCAGGGTGCTGATGGAGAACAGGGTGCTATCGGATTACAAGGATCAACAGGATTAACTGGTCAACAAGGAGCTACAGGAACTCAAGGAGCAGCAGGATTACAAGGTAGCACAGGTACTCAGGGAGCAACAGGATTAACTGGTCAGCAAGGAGCAACTGGAACTCAGGGTGCTGCCGGACAACAAGGTGCTACTGGTGCTATTGGTACTCAAGGAGCAACAGGATTAACTGGTCAGCAAGGAGCAACTGGAACTCAGGGTGCTGATGGAGAACAAGGAGCTATAGGTACTCAAGGTGCAACAGGTTTAACAGGTCAACAAGGAGCATCAGGAGCTAAAGGTCCTGATGGAGATCAAGGTGCAACTGGTTTAACTGGACAACAAGGTGCTACTGGTGCTATTGGTACTCAGGGAGCAACAGGATTAACTGGACAACAAGGTGCAACAGGAACACAAGGTGCTGACGGAGAACAAGGGGCTATCGGATTACAAGGTAGTACTGGTTTAACAGGACAGCAAGGAGCAACAGGAACACAAGGTGCTGCTGGTGAACAAGGAGCAACAGGAACTCAAGGTGCAACAGGATTAACTGGTCAACAAGGAGCGACAGGAACTCAAGGTGCTGATGGAGAACAAGGAGCAACAGGAACTCAGGGTGCTGCTGGTGAACAAGGATCAACTGGATTTACAGGTTCTACTGGAGCTGTAGGTAACCAAGGAGCAACAGGAACTCAAGGTGCAACAGGATTAACTGGTCAGCAAGGAGCGACAGGAACTCAAGGTGCTGATGGAGAACAAGGAGCTATAGGTACTCAAGGTGCCACTGGATTACAAGGTTCTACTGGAGCTGTAGGTCAGCAAGGTAGTACAGGTACTCAGGGCTCAACAGGATTAACAGGACAACAAGGTGCTACTGGTACTCAGGGTGCTACTGGAGAACAAGGAGCTATCGGATTACAAGGTAGTACTGGTTTAACAGGATTACAAGGTAGTACAGGAACACAAGGTGCTGACGGAGAACAAGGTGCTATTGGTACTCAAGGTGCCACTGGATTACAAGGTAGTACTGGTTTAACAGGACAACAAGGTGCTACTGGTACTCAGGGTGCTACTGGAGAACAAGGAGCTATCGGATTACAAGGTAGTACTGGTTTAACAGGACAACAAGGTGCAACTGGTACTCAAGGAGCAGACGGTGAACAGGGTGCCGTAGGTAATCAAGGAGCCACAGGTTTAACAGGCCAACAAGGTGCAACTGGTACTCAGGGTGCAGATGGAGAACAAGGAGCTGTAGGTCAACAAGGATCTACTGGAGCTATTGGTCAACAAGGAGCAACTGGTTTAACTGGGCAACAAGGTGCAACTGGTACTCAGGGTGCTGCTGGTGAACAAGGAGCTGCTGGTGAACAAGGAGCTATCGGATTACAAGGTAGTACTGGTTTAACAGGACAACAAGGAGCAACAGGTACTCAGGGTGCTGACGGAGAACAAGGAGCAACAGGATTACAAGGTAGTACAGGATTACAAGGTAGTACAGGAACACAAGGTGCTGACGGAGAACAAGGTGCTATTGGTAATCAAGGAGCAACTGGAGCTATAGGTTTACAAGGATCAACAGGATTACAAGGTAGTACCGGTACTCAGGGTGCTAATGGTGAACAAGGTGCTAGTGGAGAACAGGGTGCTGTTGGTACTCAGGGTGCAACAGGATTAACTGGACAACAAGGTGCTACTGGAACTCAAGGAGCAGACGGAGAACAAGGTGCTAACGGAGAACAAGGTGCAACAGGTACTCAAGGAGCAACAGGATTAACTGGACAACAAGGAGCAACAGGAACTCAAGGTGCCGATGGAGAACAAGGTGCAATTGGATTACAGGGTGCAACAGGAACTCAAGGAGCAACAGGTTTAACTGGACAACAAGGAGCAACAGGAACTCAGGGTGCAGACGGTGAACAAGGAGCAACAGGAACCCAAGGAGCAACAGGAACTCAAGGATCAACAGGATTAACTGGACAACAAGGTGCAACTGGTACACAAGGTGCCAATGGTGAACAAGGTGCTGTTGGTGAACAAGGATCAACAGGATTAACTGGACAACAAGGTGCAACTGGTACACAAGGTGCTAATGGTGAACAAGGTGCTGTTGGTGAACAAGGATCAACAGGATTAACTGGACAGCAAGGCGCAACTGGAACTCAGGGTGCAGACGGTGAACAAGGTGCTATAGGTACTCAAGGTGCAACAGGAACTCAAGGCGCAACAGGATTACAAGGTAGTACAGGTACTCAAGGTGCTGACGGAGAACAAGGAGCTATCGGATTACAAGGATCAACAGGATTAACTGGACAGCAAGGCGCAACTGGTACACAAGGTGCTGACGGAGAACAAGGAGCTATCGGATTACAAGGTAGTACTGGTTTAACAGGACAACAAGGTGCAACTGGTACTCAGGGTGCTGCTGGGGAACAAGGTGCAGTTGGTGAACAAGGTGCAACAGGAACTCAAGGCGCAACAGGATTGCAAGGTAGTACAGGTACTCAAGGTGCAGACGGTGAACAAGGAGCTATAGGTAAACAAGGAGCAACAGGATTAACTGGACAACAAGGTGCTACTGGAACTCAAGGAGCAGATGGTGAACAAGGTGCTGTAGGTACTCAAGGTGCCACTGGTACTCAAGGAGCAACTGGTTTACAAGGTAGTACAGGTACTCAGGGTGCCGCGGGTGAACAAGGTGCTGTTGGAACTCAAGGAGCTACTGGATTAACTGGACAGCAAGGTGCAACAGGAACTCAAGGTGCAGATGGTGAACAAGGTGCTGTTGGAGAACAAGGTGCTACTGGATTACAAGGAGCAACTGGTTTACAAGGTTCAACTGGAACTCAAGGTGCAGACGGTGAACAAGGAGCTATAGGTAAACAAGGAGCAACAGGATTAACTGGACAACAAGGTGCTACTGGAACACAGGGTGCCGCAGGTGAACAAGGTGCTGTAGGTACTCAAGGTGCAACTGGTACTCAGGGAGCAACAGGATTAACTGGACAACAAGGTGCAACAGGAACACAAGGTGCTGACGGAGAACAAGGGGCTATCGGATTACAAGGTAGTACTGGTTTAACAGGACAACAAGGAGCAACAGGAACACAAGGTGCCGCAGGAGAACAGGGTGCTACTGGAACTCAAGGAGCAGATGGTGAACAAGGTGCTGTAGGAACTCAAGGAGCTACTGGTTTACAAGGAGCCACAGGTCTACAAGGTAGTACAGGTACTCAAGGAGCAGACGGTGAACAAGGAGCTATAGGTGAACAAGGAGCTATAGGTAAACAAGGAGCAACAGGATTAACTGGACAACAAGGTGCAACTGGTACACAAGGTGCTAACGGTGAACAAGGTGCTGTAGGAACTCAAGGTGCCACTGGTACTCAGGGAGCAACAGGATTACAAGGATCAACTGGAACACAAGGTGCTGCTGGTGAACAAGGAGCTATAGGTACTCAAGGTGCCACTGGTTTAACAGGACAGCAGGGTGCAACTGGTACTCAAGGTGCAGATGGAGAACAAGGTGCTGTAGGTACTCAAGGTGCCACTGGTACTCAGGGAGCAACAGGATTACAAGGATCAACTGGAACTCAAGGAGCAGCTGGAGAACAAGGTGCTATAGGTACTCAAGGTGCCACTGGATTAACTGGACAACAAGGAGCTACAGGAACTCAAGGTGCAGATGGAGAACAAGGTGCTGTAGGTACTCAAGGTGCCACTGGTACTCAGGGAGCAACAGGATTACAAGGTAGTACAGGAACTCAAGGAGCAGCTGGAGAACAAGGTGCTAGCGGAGAACAGGGCGCTATAGGAACTCAAGGAGCTACAGGATTAACTGGACAGCAAGGTGCAACAGGAACTCAAGGTGCAGATGGAGAACAAGGAGCAGTTGGTGAACAAGGTGCAACAGGTGCAGTAGGTCAACAAGGTGCTAGTGGAGAACAAGGAGCTGTAGGTACTCAAGGTGCTACTGGAACTCAAGGAGCCACAGGTTTACAAGGTTCAACTGGAACTCAAGGTGCTGACGGTGAACAAGGAGCTATAGGTAAACAAGGAGCAACAGGTTTAACAGGACAACAAGGAGCCACAGGTTTACAAGGTTCAACTGGAACTCAAGGTGCTGACGGGGAACAAGGAGCTGTAGGTACTCAGGGAGCAACAGGAACACAAGGTGCAACAGGTGCTGTAGGCCAACAAGGAGCTAGTGGTGAACAAGGAGCAGTTGGTGAACAAGGAGCTATCGGTTTACAAGGAGCCACAGGTTTACAAGGTTCAACTGGAAGGAGAGGTGCTACTGGAGAACAAGGAGCTATCGGATTACAAGGTAGTACTGGTTTAACAGGACAACAAGGTGCAACTGGTACTCAAGGTGCTGCTGGAGAACAAGGAGCTATAGGAGAACAAGGAGCTATCGGATTACAAGGTAGTACTGGTTTAACAGGACAACAAGGTGCAACTGGTACTCAAGGTGCTGCTGGAGAACAAGGAGCTATAGGAGAACAAGGTGCAACAGGTACTCAGGGAGCAACAGGATTACAAGGATCAACTGGAACACAAGGTGCTGCTGGTGAACAAGGAGCTAGTGGAGAACAAGGTGCTATAGGAACTCAAGGTGCAACAGGTACTCAGGGCGCAACTGGTTTAACAGGACAGCAAGGAGCAACAGGAACTCAAGGAGCAGCTGGAGAACAAGGAGCAGTAGGTAAACAAGGAGCAACTGGTGCTGTCGGTCAACAAGGAGCTAACGGAGAACAAGGTGCAATAGGAGAACAAGGTGCAACAGGATTACAAGGTGCAACAGGATTACAAGGTTCAACAGGAACTCAAGGTGCTGATGGAGAACAAGGTGCTAGTGGAGAACAAGGAGCTGTGGGTACTCAAGGTGCTACTGGAACTCAAGGAGCCACAGGATTAACTGGCCAACAAGGAGCAACTGGAACTCAGGGTGCTAACGGTGAACAGGGTGCTGTAGGGGAACAAGGAGCAACAGGTTTACAAGGAGCAACTGGAACACAAGGTGCCGCTGGAGAACAAGGAGCTGTAGGTACTCAGGGAGCAACAGGAACACAAGGAGCAACAGGATTAACTGGACAACAAGGAGCAACAGGAACTCAAGGAGCCGCTGGAGAACAAGGAGCAGTTGGTGAACAGGGCGCTGTTGGTAAACAAGGTGCTACAGGGGCCGTTGGGGAACAAGGTGCTATAGGTTTACAAGGTTCAACTGGAACTCAAGGTGCTGACGGTGAACAAGGTGCTATAGGTAAACAAGGTGCAACAGGTGCTGTAGGTCAACAAGGTGCCGATGGAGAACAAGGTGCAGTAGGAGAACAGGGTGCAACAGGAACTCAAGGTAAAATAGGATTCCAAGGAGCAACAGGATTAACTGGGCAACAAGGAGCAACAGGTGCTCAAGGTAGAATAGGATTCCAAGGTGCTACTGGATTACAAGGTAGTACAGGTGCTGTAGGACAACAAGGTGCTAGTGGAGAACAAGGCGCAGTAGGATTACAAGGAGCAACAGGAACTCAAGGTGCAGATGGATTTAAAGGATCTACCGGATCTCAGGGAGCAACGGGTGCAGTAGGACAACAAGGTGCTGATGGAGAGCAAGGCGCTGTTGGTGAACAAGGAGCAACAGGTGCTCAAGGTAAAATAGGATTCCAAGGTAGTACAGGTTTAACAGGACAACAAGGAGCAACTGGAACTCAAGGTGCTGCTGGAGAACAGGGCGCTACTGGATTACAAGGTAGTACAGGTGCTGTAGGACAACAGGGAGCTAACGGAGAACAAGGTGCAGTAGGATTACAAGGTAGTACAGGTGCAGTAGGTCAACAAGGTGCTATAGGTAAACAAGGTGCAACAGGTGCTGTAGGTCAACAAGGTGCCGATGGAGAACAAGGTGCAGTAGGAGAACAGGGTGCAACAGGAACTCAAGGTAAAATAGGATTCCAAGGTAGTACAGGTTTAACAGGACAACAAGGAGCAACAGGAACTCAAGGTGCCGATGGAGAACAAGGTGCAGTAGGAGAACAAGGTGCAACAGGTGCTGTCGGTCAACAAGGTGCAGCTGGAGAACAAGGCGCAGTAGGATTACAAGGAGCAACAGGTTTAGGTGGTGCTCTTGGTAAACAAGGTTCTACTGGATTACAAGGTTCAACAGGCGCAAAAGGTGAAACAGGAGCAACAGGAGCTATAGGAGCAACTGGTGGGCAAGGAGCCGCTGGAGAACAAGGAGCAGTAGGTAAACAAGGTGCAACAGGTGCTGTCGGTCAACAAGGTGCTGCTGGAGAACAAGGAGCTATAGGTGAACAAGGAGCAACTGGTGGGCAAGGAGCCGCTGGAGAACAAGGAGCAGTAGGTAAACAAGGTGCAACAGGTGCTGTCGGTCAACAAGGTGCAGCTGGAGAACAAGGCGCAGTAGGTACTCAAGGAGCAACTGGTGCTGTCGGTCAACAAGGTGCTGATGGAGAACAAGGTGCTGTAGGTGAACAGGGAGCAACAGGAACTCAAGGAGCAGCTGGAGAACAAGGAGCAGTAGGTAAACAAGGAGCAACTGGTGCTGTCGGTCAACAAGGTGCTGACGGAGAACAAGGCGCAGTAGGTGAACAGGGAGCAACAGGAACCCAAGGAGCCGCAGGAGAACAAGGCGCAATTGGATTACAAGGAGCAACAGGAACTCAAGGAGCAGCTGGAGAACAAGGAGCTGTTGGTAAACAAGGAGCAACTGGTGCTGTCGGTCAACAAGGTGCTGACGGAGAACAAGGCGCGGTAGGATTACAAGGTGCAACTGGTGGACAAGGAGCCGCAGGAGAACAAGGAGCTATTGGTAAACAAGGAGCAACTGGTGCTGTAGGTGATCAAGGAGCAGATGGAGAACAAGGTGCTGTAGGTGAACAGGGAGCAACAGGAACTCAAGGAGCAGCTGGAGAACAAGGAGCTGTTGGTAAACAAGGTGCAACAGGTGCTGTCGGTCAACAAGGTGCCGATGGAGAACAAGGCGCAGTAGGATTACAAGGTGCAACTGGTGGACAAGGAGCAGTAGGAGAACAAGGAGCAACTGGTGCTGTCGGTCAACAAGGTGCCGATGGATTTAAAGGTAGTACAGGATCTCAAGGAGCCGCAGGAGAACAGGGAGCTATTGGTAAACAAGGAGCAACTGGCGCTGTCGGTCAACAAGGTGCCGATGGATTTAAAGGATCTACTGGTTCTCAAGGTGCAAGTGGTGAACAAGGCGCAGTAGGATTACAAGGTGCAACTGGTGCTGTAGGTGATCAAGGAGCAGATGGATTTAAAGGTAGTACAGGTTCTCAAGGTGCAAGCGGTGAACAAGGAGCTATTGGTAAACAAGGAGCAACTGGTGCTGTAGGTGATCAAGGAGCAGATGGATTTAAAGGTAGTACAGGATCTCAAGGAGCCGCAGGAGAACAAGGAGCTATTGGTAAACAAGGAGCAACTGGTGCTGTAGGTGATCAAGGAGCAGATGGATTTAAAGGTAGTACAGGTTCTCAGGGTGCAAGCGGTGAACAAGGAGCTATTGGTAAACAAGGTGCAACAGGTGCTGATGGTGCTGTCGGTCAACAAGGTGCAACTGGAGAACAGGGTGCAAGCGGTGAACAGGGAGCTATTGGTAAACAAGGAGCAACTGGCGCAATAGGTGATCAAGGAGCAGATGGATTTAAAG
>Ga0213861_10003020_pt1 | contig 14049 bp, 14 predicted proteins | sample PICome_4_FD_160110 | JGI IMG/M metagenome (GOLD analysis project Ga0213861, IMG submission 160110) | Coastal seawater microbial communities near Pivers Island, North Carolina, United States - PICO131 | ecosystem: Environmental > Aquatic > Marine > Coastal | place: USA: North Carolina... | reverse complement strand
TTTAATAACGTTCATTTTGTCTTTGACATCTGGTCCTCTTGGGTCTGCACATAGGCTTCTATTACCTAATGCACGTGGCCCGAACTCAGCTCTACCATTTGCTATTCCAAAAAGTTCCCCTTTTTTTAAACTTGCTAATGCTTTTTTAATTGGGTACTTGCCTTCTATATTGTATCCTAAATATGGTGTTTTCCAATTTATTCTTTCTCCAGTTTTATTATACAATTCTAGTGCGGCGGCTCCTAAACTGCTACCACAATCACCTGGGTTAGGCATTATAAAAATATTTTTAAAAATATCAAAAAGTAAACTATTTGCAACACAATTAAGTGCTACTCCACCCATATATACTAAATTACTACTACCTGTTATCTCTTTGGCGTACTGAGCATACGCATTTACTCGTTGTTCAACTTGATCTTGTGCGGCCGCGGCCATATCAAAATCGTCTACCCCTATAAAACTTTTTTTAGAAAGTCCTTTTTGTAAATTTTCAGTCATACTTATTGTTTGCCTATGACTTATCCAAGGGTGTTTGTATTTAAAGAATTTTTTGCCCATCTTTTTACTGAGTGGTTTCCAGTTTTCAGGCTTACCATATGCGGCCATTCCCATAAGTATGTATTCATCTTCCATAGGTTTTAAGCCTACATGGTGTGTGACAGCACTATAAAATAAACCTAAACTGTTAGGAAAATTTACAGTATGTAATTTTTTAAGTTTTCCCTCTTTCCAATGCCAAATACTTGCTGTATTAAATTCACCAATAGCATCTATAACCATTACAGCACACTCATCAAAATCACTACTAAGTGCACCTGCGGAGGCATGTGTTTCATGATGATAATAATCTTTGATGGGTATATCTTTAAGCTCTGGGTAATACTTTTTTATCCATTGCCTTTGAGTGGGTTCCCTTAAAGCAGAAAAATTTAAATTTAGTAAATTTCTACATTTTTTAAGCCATGCTTTTTCGTGTAATACAATGAGGTCTGGTTTACCATTTTTAATTGCTTCTGCAATAATGTCATGATTTAGCCATGAGTCATTTTTAATTTTACTGTATCTTTCTGAGTGGCTAGCAAATTCTATATCATTACCATCCAGCATACATACACCAGCATCATGAAATCCAAAACTTAAACCAAGAACTCTCATCTATTTGATTTCCACGTTAGTAAAATTGTTATTATTACCATAAATGAGATTAATATTGTTAATTCCATAGCCTATCTGTATATAAAAGGATCACGTTTCCGTAACTCTTCTAACTTCTTTTTGAGTTGTTCTTCTTCTTCCTTAGTTAATGTTAATTCTTCTTCATTAACATTTTTATCTTTTTTATTTTCTTTTTTATTTTCCATTTTAATTATCTATAAATTTTTTTAATTCTAATGCTATCTTTTTATAAAGATTTTGATGACTAATATGTTTGTTGTTATCAAATCCTTCTGGATGTATTTTTAAATACCTTTCTATAAAACTGTCATGTGGCATATAATATTTACTTGTATCTATGCTATTCCACAAAGGTTCATGGCAGTCTTTAGGTATGTAATTATACATATTACAGTATATATAATCTATATTTTTGCTTTTAAAATATTCTTGTAAACTGATTTGGTATATTAGTAAATTATACAAGCCTACCTTCCAATTACTCATATGTAGGTCAGCAAATTTATAAAATTTTTGTAATCCTGGATTATCTGATTGTTTATCTAGGGAATATTGATGCACTCCTTCGTCATAATTAAATTCAAATCGTTCGTGAGTAGTCCAACCAATTATAACAAAGTCAATATCGTGCCTTTCACAATATTCTATTGTTGATTTAAATATAGCAAAGTTACTGTTACCACCTAAAGCAATATTTACTGTATCATAATCGTTAAAGTAATCATCAAAAGAGTGTGGCTTATAATCTAAACTAGGTCCTTGTATTCCAGAAGAATGACTACAGCCATTTACTAATAATTTTTTCATCGATTACTTTTATACAAAAGATTATGCAATTCAGGAAATGCTTCCTCCATACTTTCATCACGTTGTTTATCTAACATGTCAGTATATTTTTGAAATGTTGCTAATTCTTGTCTCCAATTAGGATGTCTTCTTTCTTTAAGGGCATTTATTGTTGCTGTAACTGTTTGTATGTTAATATCTCTTTTACCCAATATTTCGCTTCTTTGTAACCATTGCTCTAATCTACCAATTGCTACTTCTCTAACTTGATCAGGACAATTTCTGAAGTCTAAACTTGTAGGATAATCACAAATTAAAAATGTAACAAATATTTCTCTACCGTATTCTTTCTCTAAAGATTCACAATAATCTAATAATTTTGTTATTGAAAGTACATTATAAATTTGTATTACTGGAGAGAAGTTTACAGTACCAACAACATCACTGGCACAGTATTTTCTGATATTTTTATCCACTTGTTTCCAGTGACTTGCACCACGTATGTATTCGTTTTCACTTCCATAAGCATCAACACTTACACACATCAATACACTTTTAAACTTTTCTACGAGATCAATAAAACGTTTTTGTACATTAGTCATGTTACTATTAAAAACTAAGTCTATGTCTTGTGCTATTCCCATTTCGACACATTTTTCCATTATCCAATATACTCGTTCTATAATAGTTGGTTCGCCACCAGTAAAATATAATCTGTTTACACCAGGCAACCAGTCTTCTACCTGCCTTAAAAATTCTGGGTCGTCTTCCCAAGGTGTTACATGGTCAGCAAAATGCCCCCAGGTAAAATTTTCTTTAATAAATTGTGCTGACTCTGGACTTTTACTTTCTATTTTTTTATATTCTTTTTGTATCTGACTAGAATTTTGTGGTTGGCACATTCTACATTTAAGGTTACACATGTTTCCAAGCCTAAAGTCTAAATACATAGGAGGTTCTGTTACATGATAATCGTTATCCATACTTTTTTCTATTATCTCATGTATTTTTTCTCCATAAGGACTATACTCGAACCAATCTCTTATATAATTTAATCTATAACTTGGAAATCCCATATCTTCTTGATCGTAACACCTAGTACATTGAGGTACTGATTCTCCTTCAATCATTTGGCGTCTTACTTCTTTCATATGATTATTGTTCCATACACTTTCAATTTTATCGCCGTTGTTTAAATTAAACATTGTACCGTCATCATTTTGGAATTGTTTTCTAGCCACACAACAAAAATTAGCCGCTCCAGTAGGTTGAGTCATTATAGAAATCCATGGATATGGACAAAATGTTTTGTTGTTCATGTAATCTCTATTACTCATATTTTTCTCTAAATTCTTTTGCCATGTTTTACCTTTAAATCTTGGTATATTTTATTTACAAACTCGTGTGCGGCAAATGGGCTGAAATGATCTAAGTTTTTATCAAAGTAATATTCTTCGCTAAAATCTTCTGCATTTTTTACTAAAGAATTTATATCAAAATCTTCATTAAAATTGTTTGCAGAATCTTCAAAACAAAAATATTGTAAGTTCTTAACGTTATATTTTTTCATTAAATAATTCGCGGCATAATAGGACATATCATTTATTGCTTTTGTTTGTTCATTGTTTTTATCTTCGGTTATAATTTTGGACATTAAACTATTCCATTCTTTATCATCATTAAATTCTGCAATAAAAGTTTTGAGTTGGCCCTTCCAATTTATTGTTCTTCTATCGTCACTAGTCCAACAAAAAATACATAAGTCTGTAATTTTATTTTCTCCTGATTCTAAATATTTTTTAAAATTATTATATGCTACTTCTCTTGACGATCCACCTTGCCCCCAATGGCCAATTTTTATACCGCCAAGTTTTATGGATAACAATGTTTTCCAACAATACTGTTTATTAGATATTTCCCTTGCAAAACTATCTCCAAAAAACATTAATCGATCAAACTTCATTAAAACTCCTCAGGTGCGTTTCCGTATTTTTTAAGTAATTCGTAAAACTCTGAGAAAGTTTCTTTAAAACTTTCGCCTCTAAATTGATCACTAAACTTAGTTGAGGAATAAAATTTTTCTAATTCTGCTTGGTCGTAATCTACGTCAGTACAATACTTTACTGAACTTACTATATCTGGGTGATTATTTCCTCTATACTTATCAACAATTTTTTCTTTTACTGCTGAAGGAAGTACTTTACAACTGTAATGCTGTGGTGTGTAGACATGATTAAAATATACAGGTAAATCTGGTTTAAAATTATCCCTCCATTCTAATATTTCTTCCATATAGTAAATGTTAAAAATACCTACTGTATAGCAAATATCTAAATGTATAGAAGGAATATTTAAATCAATAATTCGTTGTAAGTTTTCTTGCACTTTATCCCATTTAGCAGGATGTCTAATATATTCAAATTGTTTGCCTACTCCATCAAAACTAAAACTTAGTAATACTCTGTCGAAATGTTTCCAAATGTCAGTACCTTTTTCTGGATATATACTTCCGTTAGTGTTATACAACAAGGTCATATCTTTGCTTTTTCCTGACTCTACTAATTTTTCTAATATATCATAATGTCTGTCTATAAGCAGTGGTTCACCACCATAAAACTCTAGTACTTTTAAATCGGTACTTAGGTTTTCAAAATCTTCCCAAAAACTTTCGTTTGTTTCTGGCCATCTACCCACTTGTCTCATATGGTCCCAAAACTGATTACCATATCCTCTTTCCTCTTGTAAAAACTTATCGTATTTTTTCTCCTCCGGAACCCACAAACTACTAGCATAACTACTACAAATTCTACATTTATTGTTACAGATATTTCCTAACTTTAAGTCCATAGCAATAGGCTTGTGATTGATATGTCCTTGCTTTGCTTCTTCTAATGCTGTAGGAAAATCTCTCAATGCTCTTTGACGTTTACTATCTATTCCGGCATCCTCGGCTGTCCAACAACTATAACAGGCTTCTGGTTTTTTACCATCTAAAAAGTCTTTCCTAAGATTTGCTAACCATTCACTTTTCCAACCATCACTTAATGTATCCTCTGTTAAGCAAAATTTATTATCTTTATCTTTTTGCATAACTTCATCCATTTGACAGCAGATTGCTATACCACCGTCAGTTCTGGCTTCTAAATTTACAAATGGCATTGGACAAAAATGTTTTGTCATGCTCGTCTCCATTTACCGTCTTTATATACTACTAGTTCTCCATATTGGTCTAGACTGTATTCTCCCTCTGTGGGGTTTTGCGGTTCTTTTACTCTTATCTCTGTCATAGTTCTGCCAATTCTGGAAAAACATCATTAAATGTTTCGTCCCTTAATTTGTCGAATTCTGTATTAAAATTTTTAAATTCTTGCCATAGTTCTGAATGATCATCATCTAAAAATTTTATAGCACTTTTATATCCTTCTGTGGCTCTACCAATATGGTCTTGAGGTTCTAGCCATGCTAGATGCCTTTGCCATTTCATTCTAATTTTTTCCTTAAACTCAGTAGGCAGTACACTCATTCTAAAACGTGGATTATTTAGTAACACATTCATGTACCAATCTCCTGGTTTAATATATCCTGCTTCTACCCAATTCCTATGGAAATCAGTTATATGCCAGGCATTATAGGCACTTACAGTAGCACTTACATAAAAATCAATGTCTGGTGCTTCTTTTCTTAATTTCTCTATGTTATTTACCACGTCTAGCCATTTTGTACCCTTACGTTGATATTCTCCACGTATTCCTTCTGCATCTAAACTTGCACCTATACTTATATTATCAAAGTTTTTCCATAAATCTAATACATCATATTTCTTATATTTTAATTTTGTAAAGTTTGTATTATAAAAAATCCGTATATCTGTCTTACCCATTTCAACAAGTTTATTCATTATGGCCCAATGTTCGTCCATTATGATAGGTTCACCGCCTGCCCAATAGATCTGCTCTATGTGTTCCAGCATGGGTTCAAATTCATCCATAAATCCATCTACATCTTTGCGTATTTGTATTACTTGTTCTGTGGGTGTAATATTAAAACTGCTCTTTACAGCATCTTGAAACCAATTACTGCTTAGTTCCGGACCACAGTACCTGCAACGTAAGTTACACACATTACTAAAACGAAAATCTAAATATACAATGTGCAAATCATCTAAACTCCCATCTGCATTAGTCTTTGCAACTTTGTCCCAATGTGGTTCCAGCCAATCTCGGTTACTTCTAACTCTTAAACTGTCATGACCTTTTTCTTCTTTCTCATAGCAACGTACACATTGTGAACACTTTTTACCGTTTAACATGTTTAAGCGAACTTGTTTCATTTTTTCGCTGTTCCATACTTCCTCTAAACTGTTTTCTCGTAAATCACCTATATAATCTTCCCATGGAGAATCACAGCAAAGCATAGTTTTGCCGTTTGGCCAAGGGTGCATATGAATCCATGGCAGGATACACATTACATCATTATCTTTGACTTCTTCAAAGTTTATATTATCAGACTGTTTATCCATTCTATTTCTCGATTGCTATCACCAAGTTTTCTACATAATTCAATGTTTCTATCAAATCTAGGTTTAAGATGTTTTAATATGTTATTCCATTCATCTACAGGAGTTACAATTAACTCTTCAAGATGGCTAATTATCATATCACATCTAGAAAAAATATTATCTTCTTTGTCGTAATTATGATTTAAAATATCATCAAATACATCAAATCCTAGTTTTCGTAAATGTTCTACATAACCTGCAGGTGCAACAAATAAAGGTAGTTGACGGCAATAAAAACTTTTTGTGGTTTTCTCTGTTAAAAAATATCTGTCAGTATTAACTCTACACCATCCATAACTTTTATTTTGATAAACTGCTTCAGCACAAGTTTCATTATATCCTGTGCTACTTTCCATTACAATATTAAAAACAGCATCTTCAAAATTATGTAAATTATCCCATTGTTGATCGTCGTCATCTCCTAAATCTACTGGAAATTTATTTATAAATTCAGATTTAACTAAAAACTCTTCAATAAGTTCTTTATTATTATGGGAATATGGACCATTACTATTGAAAAAATCTTTATCACCCCATCCACAACTTACTATTCCTTTATCTTGTATCTTTTTTTCTAGTAATTTTCCTGTAAAATAAATTCTTTCTGATCTAGGCATTCTAGCAAGAGATACAAAATGTGTAGTTTTAGGGTTAAGTCCTTTTCCTATAATGGATTTATAATTATACTCTAATCTGTTAAAAGCAAAACAACTTGTCTTGTGTAATATATCTACATTATCAAGGTGTCTTAATAAATGTCCTTTTGTTAATCCTCCATCAGTCCATACTATTCTTTTATATCCTTTATCTTTACACAGGTCAAAAATTATATTCCAGTAGGTGCTATGTAGTGCCTCTTCACAATAATTTATATATACAGTTTTTGTTAATGGTAAAATTTCTAATGCATCTCTAGTGAAAATTGTTATTTCACTTTCACTAACAAAAGTATAATTTATAATAGATACATCGCCAACAATTTCTTCAAACATAGGCATATCGTAATCTTCTTTACTAACTATCCTAATATTATTTTTTGTCTTAGTTGTATACATGTTGTATTTTATGTTTGTCTAAAAGTTCTATTAATTCAGGGAATACTTCCCTCCAACCTTCTTCATGTTGGCGTATTTTGTCTAACTCGTCATTGTACCGACAAAAGTGTTCCCACTTAACTTCATCCCAATCATCGTCATTATACATGCTTAACAATGTTCCGAGTTCATGTCTGTTACCCATCGTTTTTCTAAACTTGGCATGGGCCTCGTGTCTCACGACAGGAGGTAATATTCCGGGCGATAGGTAATCAGGGTCATATACAAAGTTCATATCAACTGGACATGGTGACCAATTTAAAAACTCGTCTAAATAAATGTAACTATATGCACTTACAGTTTGCGTTATTCTAACTGTAAGTTCTGGTACTGCTAATATAGTATCTAAATTGTTCTCTACATCTGACCATTCTGTAGGGAACCTTATGTATTTGTTTCTGTGTGCTAGGTCGTCTATGCTTGGACATACTCTTGCTTCTTTGAATTCTTTCCATAGTGGAATTGCTTTATCTGGTATGCTAGTCATATTGATATTATACCACAATATAATATTTTTACTACGTCCGCTCTCTACTAGCATTTCTAAAAACTTCCAATGTGCTTTTATTAATGTAGGTTCTCCACCATTAATATATAATACTTCCATATTAGGCGCACATTTAAATAAATCCTCATAAAAATTTTCATCTTCAGGCCATTGGAAGTCATGTTTGTGGTCTAACCAACTGTATCCGTCGTTTACGAAGTCCAGGGAATCCACAATTTTTTTATAGTCTGCCACCCAACGTGAACTACTTGCTGGGTTACAAGTACGACACCTAACATTGCACACATTACCAAGCCTAAGCTCAACAAAGCGAAGATCCATAGGTATGCTCCCATCCGCATCAGTAAGTCTGGTTGCGTAATCGGTGTCATAGTCCCTATATATCTTGGACTCGTAAGTTCTTTTGCTCTCAATTCCCTTTCTTTCTTCATCATAACATCTTTTACATGCTACAGGCTCTTTACCCTCTAGCATCTCCCTTCTAATTTGTTTAAAATAATCACTATTCATATGTGTTTCTATATCATGATCATTTAGGTTAAAGAACTCGTCCTGTTCTTCTCCGTAATTTCTTGCTCTATTTTTTCCTGCGGTCATATCAGAAATACAACATGGCGTTACTCCGCCATGTGGGTGTGTTCCTAAATGCATCCAAGGTAATGGACAATACGTATTACTCATTATATATATGTTCCTTTTTCTATTGCACCATACATTGGATCTTTTTCTGCCCGTGTATATAATAAATCATAATCAAAATCTTCTTTTACTATGTCCCATAGCTCTGGAAAAACTTCTCTAAAATCTTCTTTTCTATATTGATCTCCTGACACTACTTGCTTTCTAAACATATTCCAACGTACTGCTATCTCACTTTCTATAGTATTACTTTCTCCTTCACCATATGCTGTTACAGTATCTTTTTGTCTTGCTGTAGCATGTCTCAAAATACCCTTCATCTCAGAAACATATTTTTGATCAAATGCTCCTTCTCTAATTGCTTTTTGTAGTTCACTTACACTACGCTCTTTCATATGATCTGGTAATACATTAGGGTTAAACCAACTAGGTAAGTTTGCAATATTATGAAAAATGTCAAACCTAGGCCAACGTTCCCTAAATTCTTTATGAAACTCTGGCAAATACATCAAGTTTAGAATTGTAACTGTATTTGTTATGCCGGCATGAATTTTTCCTTCCTCTACCCAGTTATGTATTTTATCTAAATTAACAGATACTTCTTCCCATTTACCTGGAAATCTTAAGTACTCAAATCTTTTACCAATGCCGTCTATACTTACGTTAAATGCAACATTATTAAAATTTTCTATAACTCTTTCTAAAAATTCACCACCTGCTTGGGTACCATTAGTACTAAAATTTATACCAATATTTTTAGCATATCCTTGGTCTATTAATTTTTCTGCAAAAGTTTTAAACTCCTTCATATATAATGGCTCACCGCCCATAATTTCTAAATTTTTTATATGTGGAATCCAGTCATCCATCTTTGTCCAAAACTTAGATCGCTCTTGATCGTCCATTGGAATTGGGACAACTTCTTTAAAATAAGGTAAGCCTCTGGCATTTGCTTCTTTAACCCATTTACTACTATAATTTGGGTTACAACTTCTACATTTTAAATTACATGTTGTACTTAAAATGATTTGCATGTCCTGAGGCATATCAGGTTCTGCAGAGTAGTCTATAGGATCCAATCTCCATTCAGCATATTCATTATAAATTTGCCTTTTAGATTTTTTACCATTTGCTTCTTCTCTCCAACAAGGCTCACAATTATCAGGTAGTTTACCTTCACGTATTTCTTGTCTAATTTTTTTGTAGTAATTGCTGTGAAAAATATCACGCACCGAAGTTGAACCTAATGTAAAGTCTTCACCGTTATCGTCTTTCACTCGTTCTTTTGCTATACAACAAGTTCTGACTTGACCTAAGGGCTCATTACTCATATGAGCCCAAAGTAAACTACAATACTTAGGTTCAGACATATTACTTCCTAGTATTTCCGTAATGTATTACTTTTACACCATCCATATCTGGTGTTTTACGCCATGGATCAATTACGACACTTCCCTTACAAAATGTTAGTTCTGTTCCGTTACCAGTTGATATCAGTGCGTCATCGCAATCAGTTACTTTATGATCTCCATACCAGCCTGGTACTGTATCTAACTGATCACCGTAGGTAATACCTGGATTATGTGCTAGTAAATATACTGCAGGATTGTCTAAAACATCCTGTGGCGGCATATCACCTGTTTTCTCATCATAGTAGTAAAGATTAAATCCTAATTTCTCTACATAGTGGCCAACAAGCATACTGGCTGAACCAGCCTCATATTCCACTAGTGGTTTATATGCTTTACCCACAATAACTACTGGCAAGTCAGGCACAAAGGTTTTTGTTGTTGGGTGCCATTGTCCTGCTTCTTTAGTAAGTCTAAGGGCCATGTTTTCGGCTTGCTTTTCTCTACTTAGCATTACGGCATCAAATAAATCATATCCTAAATCAAGTTCTTCAGCCATCCAACGTAAAGCGATATTATCTCTAGGGTGACATGCACCACCATCGCCCATACCTGGCTTCATATATCCTGGACCCATAATACGTCTATCTGATGTTGCCAATGCATCACAAACTACTTCTGCGTTTATGTTACCTGATTTTTCTGCAACATCCTGTATCATGTTTACTAGACTAACTTTTGCTGATATGAATGTGTTGTAAAATACTTTAATACATTCTGTTTCGTCCCATGTACCTATAATATACCTGGGTGTATTTTGCATAATTGTTTTATAAAAGTCCACAAGTTCCAATGCGTCACCTGTTTCACTTCCATCTTCCGTTCCAATCATTACCATTTCTGGATTAACCATATCCCACTTTACTGTACCCATAGCAATTAAGTATGGATTGTAAACGAATCTGGCATTTGGAATTAAATCAATAAACTCTCTCCTGGTTGTTCCAGGGAGAACTGTTGATATAAGGACTACTAATTGGTCTTTTGTTGCAACCGCATTTACTTCCGAAAGAACTTGCTTAACTAAACCGTAGTCAAAGTCCTTGTTTGGTAAATGGCTGGTTGGTGCTTTTCCATCATACTGTGGGTCATGCGGTGTAGGTACAGCAATAAAAACAATATCTTGTCCTTTTACTGCTCCTTCCAACGTGTCACTCATTGTAAAGTTTTCAGGCTCTACAGGATTAACATCATAACCAACAACATCATGTACTTCAGCGACCATCTCGGCACAGGCTTGTCCTAACTTACCTACACCGATAAATCCGACTGAGGCCATCTTTATCTCCTGTTGTGTTTGTGTAGTTTAACTACCTTTATATTTATCGGGTATTTAAATAAGGCATTACTGCTTATGGTTGTGCTATCGCTGATTATGTTTGCGGTCTATTCTCATCCACCAGTCATATAGTTCTGTGTCTTGCTGGTAAATTTGTTCTATACGCAATTTCTCATCTGGTCTGATTTGACCAATCTGATTTTGCCAATTTCTACCTTTAAAAAAGGCTTCCTCGGCTTCTTCTGGCCACTGCTCTTGGAATGTTGGAGATTTTTTCATACCCTCTAATTCATTTATAAGTGTTTGTTGCTTATGAGTAGCTCTTGGCCTTATATAGTCTAACACATCATCTATAATTCTGTCAAGTATATGTCTAGGCCATGCCATCATACTCATTACAATATCAGGGTGAAATGCAAACATTCTTTTTGTTTCAATTTTTACATCTAATTCTAAGGCATAATCAAAAAAGTTTTTAATATCAAACATACCAGGACCTGTTAGTGTTAAGTCCATTAACATTTTATCGTTACCACCTGGTAGTGCAACGCCTTCTCTGAAGTTTCTATCCCATTCTTCCCAATTAAGTCCTGTGCGAATAAATTCACCAATATCGCCTGTGCCATCTATACTAGCACACATAGTCCAGTCTTTTGCTTGTGGTAACCAGTCATATAAATAATGCTCTTTAAACCTAACACGACTTAAATTACTGTTGTAACGTAAGTGAACTTTATTTAAGTTATTGTCTTGTGCTAGTCTGTCCATTGCTCGCCAATGTATGTCATACATTAATGGCTCTCCACCAACCCAATATATTTCTTCAACAGTACCACTACAAATGTATTCCCAAAACTCTTCTTCTACTACTTCTTTTTGAAATTTCTCAATGATCTTTTTGTTCTTAGGTACCATAAAAGGTTGGTTCTCTGGTGTCCAAAGGTCATGTTTTCGCTTTTCGGCCTCCCATGCTGAACTGAGCGGTTCACCACACATACGGCATTTAAAATTGCATAAATTACTAACCCTATAATCAAAAGAGATAGGCTCCATTGTAGTTCTTCCATCGTCATCTGTCTCCTCAAAACATTTATCTATTTTATCTTGAAATAAAAATCCTGTAAACCATTGTCTATATGTACTCTGACTTAATATACTGTCGTTACATACTGCACATTGTGGTATTTCCTCACCTGCCATAAGTTTCTTTCTTATATCCATCATATAAGGCGAATTCCAATGTTCTTTTAAACTTATTGGTTTATAATCTTCTATTGTTCCTACATCTTTATATTTGCCGGTACTTTTATCATTACTAGCATCTATATACTGACGTTGCATCATATGTTCTTCCCTACTTGCACAGCACATACGCCTCTCTGACTGCGGAGAAATATATGTGTGGGTCCAAGGTGCAGTACAAAAAACTTTGTTTTCTGAATCTGGGTGTATAGCACCATGTTCCCATTTAGGTTTTATCTTACTCATAATGCTGGATCATATAAACAATCTTTATGTACTTCTTCCATCTCTATATCTTCTTCTGTTACGTCACAATAATTACATGGCTCGCCTTTAAGTGTTGCTGTCTCTCCAAGTCCTTGTTTACAATTATGCGTCCAAAATTGAGTCATTTGCTACCTCTAATTGATTCATGTTAATAAAAAAGTCATAAAATTTTTGATGTGTTAATATCGCAGTATTAAATTCCTCTTCATCGCCAAGGTATTTTTCAATATAGTCAACCTTTTTGAGTGCTACAGCACAATCAGGATATAACCCTTCACATCTTGCTTCATACCCAATATTTGCATGTGGAAATTTTTCTTTTAAATCATCTATTCTATTTAATTTTAAATTTTCCGCTTGTTCAGGAAAATTAAATCCGTTATGATATAAAAACAACCTCTCGTTCCGTTGTGTTCTATTATATTTGTCATATAATTTTTGGATATTTTCGTCTGTGCTATTATACCTTATGGTATTAAAGTTATTAAAACAATATTCCACAAGAGACCAATCTTCTCTAGCATCAAAATGAATTTTTACATCCTGTGTTTTTGTTTTTTCTTTTACCCAATCTGCTGATTCTGTATCAGTTACACACCAAATGACAGGTATACCTATTTTTTCTGTTAATTTTAAAAATTTTTTAACTGTAATATCATCTAGCTCACTTTTTTGAGCTACTTCTATATATGGTAGGAATCCCCATCTACTTTGTATACCAACATACTTTTTATTTTCAGGTATAGATAATTTTGGTGTGGTTTTAGTCATAATTATAGCATCAGCATTGCATTGTGCCGCGGCTACTATTCTGGAACTAATTATGTCCCAATCGTTCTCATGACCTACACCAATATTAGCATATAAATTAATCATCTGCGCCTCCAAGTCCGTCAGTATCTGTATCCCAACCTATACTACTACCTCCTTTGGGTTTGTAATCAGGCTCAAATTCAAATAATTCTGAGTCATAATCTTCATCGCTCTCGCCTGTTTTACGACCTCGCATCTTCATCTCAACAACTTTAACTTCCCCATCTTCTGTAACAATACGTTTGGCATATAAACTATCTGTAACACCATGTGTT
>Ga0213861_10003019_pt1 | contig 14050 bp, 15 predicted proteins | sample PICome_4_FD_160110 | JGI IMG/M metagenome (GOLD analysis project Ga0213861, IMG submission 160110) | Coastal seawater microbial communities near Pivers Island, North Carolina, United States - PICO131 | ecosystem: Environmental > Aquatic > Marine > Coastal | place: USA: North Carolina... | reverse complement strand
CACGTAGTTGAATAATTTCAAGGTTTGCAATTTCGAACAGATGACGTTTGGCCATAAGTCCACTCGTTTCGAGTACATCATGCTCTCCTTTCAGGTTGAGCTCAGAAGTTAACATTCCACGACGAGAGGGTTCAATTTCTTTCTGTACTAGAAGTTGCACTATGGTGGCAAACTTTCGTTCACGTAGTTCGGATACAATCATTTCAAGCAAATCATTCGCTGCGGATTCATTTCGCTCCGTGCTAGCATTGCGAATAACATGAAATAGCTCACAATGGTCAATAACCATTCCTGGAAACAATAAATCCAGGTTGTTGGCCATGATTTGTTCCAGAGCAACAAAGCGAAGATTGTTGTTTATTGCGATGAATCGTTTTACGCCAGATCCTACCGGTACTTTAACGCGAGCTAGCGATGTAAATTCACTATCAGGGTGGTGAAGTGTTACAAGAAGATTCAGTGATAAGTTTGATATGAACGGAAACGGGTGGGCAGGATCCACTGCCTGCGGGGTAATAAGCGGAAAAATATTATCAATATAGTGTTGACGCAAATTTAGCTTATCTTCTTCCTCTAGCTGCATGTAGTTACATAATTCAATTCCATGGTTAGGTAATTCATCTACAATAACGTTGTAACTCGCTTCTACATCTATATCCAGTTGGGCGATCATTTTTTGGCACGAGGCAATTTGCTCGCTTGGTGAACGACCATCGATACTTAATTCTCGGTAACCAACAACTTCTTGTTGTTTCAAACCACCAATTCGTTTCATATAAAACTCATCGAGATTCGAAGAAACGATAGCAATAAATTTTAATCGTTCAAGTAAGGGTAGTTTTTCGTCTTTTGAGAGAGTGAGTACCCGCTGGTTAAACTGCAGCCATGTTGTTTCCCGGTTTTGATACAGATCTGGATCCGTGTAGTCGAGTCCTTTTTGTTGTTCGGCAGCATTTTCTGGATTAACGTTTGATGAAGGTTCCAGTGTGTTGTCGGGTTTCTGGAATATTTTGTTCATTTCACGTTATCTTTAAATATTAGGAGTGATTTCTTAATTAATATTGGTATCTATTTGTTATTATTATCTATTTTTTTTTGTTAAGGTTCAAGAGGCTTGTATGTTTATTGATGTGAATTAACCATATGCTTATCGTTAATAGTGATTAAAGCTTCATTAATAAACCCTCATACTGGTCTTTTTATGAAGTTTTACAGTGTTGACTGAATGAGTATTGCATATCCCCTGGGGCGAATAAGTTCATTTTCTTCGTCGATCTGTGCATGTGTTAACGGATGGTGTTGTAACCAGCTACTGGGTAATTCCAATTTAATTTGTTTGCCTCTTGATGTGATTTTAAACGGCGGCAATGGTTCGGATTGACGGTGTCGGTGCAGTAGGACTGCTAATCGAAGTAACACGACTAATCTTTCTGTTTGTAATAAAATATTATGGGGTATTGATGAGAACACTGCCGAAGATAATTTACGACGGTGGCCGCGTACTAATGTGGAGAGGATTGCTTGGTCTGTCATAGAAAAGCCGGTTAAATCAGAATGAGCTAAGATATATCCCCCATGTTTATGGTATTGATGATGAGAAATATCGAGTCCAATTTCGTGAAGAATAGCTGCCCAAGATAGTAATAATCGATGGTGAACTTTATCTAATAACCAGTGTTGATAGGTTTGTTGAAAAAGACTTAATGCAGTAATTCGTATTCTGTCTGCTTGCGCCATATCAATATGATATCGGTTCGCAAGAGCTATAACTGAACCGCTACGAATATCGCGCTCGGATCCACGCCCGATAAGATCCTGAATTACGCCTTCCCGTAGCGCTGCGTCAGAAACCTCCATTTTTTCTATTTCTAGAATGTTAAAGCAGGCATTTAATGCTGCAACACCGCCGGCGAAGACGGGGGCTCTTCGTTTTGATAACCCCTCAATAGTGTTTGCTGTGCAGTTGCCCTTGGTTATCAGTCGATTTGTTAAGTTTGTCAAACTACGACTGGTTATTAGGTTTTTACACCACCCTGCGGTCTGAACGGTTTTTAATATGGCCTTTACAGTGCCTGATGAACCGATGCAAGTTTTCCATCCTAAACTTCTATAACTCTCTGAAATAGGTAACAGTTGTAAAGTGGCATATTTGATCGCCTCCGACATGTTTTTTTGTGTAACGACTCCGTCGGGGAAAAACTGTCGGGATAATGATACGCAACCCATGAATAGGCTTTCCATTCGTAAGGGTTTACCACTTTGCCCGATAATTAACTCGGTACTACCGCCTCCAATATCGATTATTAAGTGTCTACCTGTTCCGGAACCACGGACACTGATTACACCTTCGTAAATTAGTCGAGCTTCTTCTGCCCCGGATATAACTTCAATAGGATGACCTACGGTTTCTTCAGCACGTTGCAAGAAGGTTGAGGAATTCTTTGCCTTTCGTAAGGTATTGGTTCCAACTATGCGAACATTTTCTGTTGAAATTCCCCGAAGACGCTGGGAAATTCTCGCAAGAGCGTTAATCGCTTCTTCGGTTTTTGAGTCCGAGATTAAGTTATCTTTGTCGAGTCCTGCTGCCAGCCTTACGTATTCGTTAAGCTGGTCGAGAACCTTTATTTGGCCGTTATCATATCGAACTATGAGTAGGTGAAAACTATTTGATCCAAGATCGAGTGCAGCTAGATCCCGTGGGGGTATAAATATGTTTTTATCTTCTAAATTGCGAGGTTCGGTCAAAGTAGCATCATGTACCCGCTATCTGTAATAGGCTTTACGATTAGCTTCAGAATCAAGGTGAGCAGTATAATGAGAGCGAATGGTGAGAAATCCAGACCACCAAGTTCTGGTAGTATTCTTCTAAGCGGTTTTAACAACGGCTCACTCAATGATGAAAGTAGTCGTTCGATCGGGTTTTGCCCACCTTGTTGAAACCAGCTTAGTACAGCTCGAGCTATGGTGATGAATATAAATATATATACTGTGGTTTGCAGTATATCGGCAATCGATAGAAGTATAGTTGATGCTAGGTTTAGAGTGATTCCTGCAATTGTGGATATAATTAACAACTTTATAGTCGCCACAATGAATGCTAGGGTCAAAGATGCAATATCCAGTCCACGGAAACCTGGAATAAACCGTCTTAGTGGTCGTAACGGTGGGTTCGTAATGTTTACCACAAATTGTGATAAAGGATTGTAAAAATCGGCACGTAACAATTGAAGTAAAAATCGTAATATAACGGCAATTAGATATAGTCCGGCGACAGTATCAACCAAGTAGATGACCGCATTGGCGAGGTATGAATCACCCATTATTTGTCTCCTAGAGTTTTTGCAAGTTCAATAGATCTTTCCTGGGCAGCATTTACCGTATCCTGCATTAATTGTTCAAAGTGATGCTGTTGCATTGTATTGATTCCCTGCTCAGTTGTTCCTCCGGGTGATGTTACGTTTTTGCGCAAAACGTCGAGTTCAGTAGTCTGATTCTGAGCCATATTTGCAGCACCTAGCGCAGTTTGTATGCAGAGCTTTTTAGCGTCTGCCGATGAAAGACCGTTTTTAACTGCCGCTTTTACTAACACCTCCATCATATAAAAGAAATAGGCCGGTCCGCTTCCTGATAGTGCGGTAATCGTGTCGATTTGCTCTTCGTTGTTTACCCAAGCAGTGACACCGACGGCCTTAACAATCGATTCGGCAAGTTGTTTTTGTGCTTCGCTTGCAGCATTCGGACTTTTTATGTCTGTAAACAATCCCGAAGCACCATAACCAATTAATGCGGGAGTGTTCGGCATCACTCTAATAATTGGACAACTATTTCCGGTCCAGGATTCCAGGTTTTTAGTGTCAATTCCAGCGGCCACAGAAAGAACCAGTGGCTTCGATGCGCAGAAAGTCTGGATTAAAGGCGTTAGTACCTTTTTCATCACTTGAGGTTTCAGGGCAATAACGCATATGTCTACAGCGCAGACTAGTGACGCGTTGTCTGTTGCAGGGCTAATAAGGAATTTTTGAACGGTGTCTTTCAAACGTAATGAATCCGCATCAAAGGCGTAAATAGATTTAGCAGAAACACCAGAGTGTATTAATCCGCCAATCAAGCTTGATGCCATGTTCCCGGCACCGATAAAACCAATTTTTTGATTATTTAGCATTATGTCTATCTGAAATTAACGATTGTAGTCTCGGGGACCAAAAAGTGCAGTACCTATTCGTATATGAGTTGCCCCCTCAGCAATAGCCGCTTCAAGGTCGTTGCTCATGCCCATGGATAAGCAGTCCATGGTAAACCCGCGGTCAGTTTGCGTGTTAGCCAGTTTTTTTACTCGCGAAAAAGTATGTCGTTGCGACTTAAAATCGTCTTCAGGTTTGGGGATAGACATCAATCCGCGAAGATTTAGATTTTCCATTTCACTAATCTGTTCGACAAGAACGGATAAGCAGTCCGCGCCAACTCCGGCTTTATTTTTTTCGTCATCAAGTTTTACCTGAATCAAAACGTTTAGTGGATGAAAACGTGCGGCCGCCTCGTTGAGTTTTTGAGCAATTTTCAGACGATCTATACTGTGCACCCAGGTAAAGTGTTCTGCTACTTCTATACTTTTATTACTTTGTAGATGCCCGATGAAATGCCAATTTAACTGCATATCTGATAGTTCGCAAACTTTACCTACGCCTTCCTGAACGTAGTTTTCTGCGAAGACCTTCTGACCATGAGAGGCTAGTTCTCTGATTGAACTGGCTGGTCGGGTTTTGCTTACTGCAATCAAGGTTACGTCTGAGATATCTCGATTATATTTATCGCATGCAGTTTTAATCCTCTCGCGCACAATATCAATTGGTGTGGTTGGTTTGTCGGTGTCTATTTCCATTATTGTTAGATGATGTAATTGTAAATATTTTGATCAGATTATATAACGGTTCTGCAACGACGCTCTAAGACGATGTATTATACTTTGTATTTGGTATAAAACTGATAATAGGTGAAATTCATGGATCTAGCTGAAGTGTTGGCGTTTGCGGTAAAGAATAATGCCTCTGATCTGCACTTATCTTCCGGCTTACCACCGTTGATACGTATAGACGGAGATATAAAACGGATTAACGTTGATCCGTTGGATAGCCACGCAGTGCATAGCATGATCTATGACATTATGACGGATCAGCAACGAAAAGAATTTGAAGAATACCTCGAAACGGACTTTTCGTTTGAATTACCGAGTATTGCCCGTTTTCGTGTTAATGTATTTAATCAGCAACGAGGGCCGTCCGCAGTATTCAGAAATATTCCAACAAAGATAACCAGTTTGCAAGATTTGGGTGCTCCTGCAGCGATGACGCAGTTAGCAATGAAACCTAGAGGATTGGTGCTTGTAACAGGACCTACCGGGTCTGGGAAGTCGACAACTCTGGCTGCAATGCTTGATCATATAAACGAGAATCATCGGTCACATATTTTAACGATTGAAGATCCTATCGAGTTTCTACACGTGAGTAAGAATTGTGTTATCAATCAACGAGAGCTTGGCCCGCATACGTTAAGTTTTGCCAACGCATTACGTTCAGCACTGCGTGAGGATCCAGATGTTGTATTAGTTGGAGAAATGCGCGATCAGGAAACTATTCGACTGGCTTTGACTGCTGCAGAAACGGGTCATTTAGTGCTGTCGACGTTACATACGTCTTCGGCTGCGAAAACAATTGACCGCATAATTGACGTGTTTCCCGGCGGAGAAAAGGACATGGTTCGAACCATGTTGTCTGAGTCTATACAAGGGGTAATATCACAAACCTTGCTGAAGAAAGTCGGCGGCGGACGAGTGGCTGCCTGGGAGGTTATGCTAGGCACACCTGCGATAAGAAACCTGATCCGTGAGGCAAAAGTTCCGCAAATGTACTCGGTCTTGCAGACCGGTCAGGATTCTAATATGCAAACCATGGATCAGTCGTTGTTGGATTTGGTGAAGAGACGAAAGATCTTGCCTGAGACGGCGAAGGTCATGGCAGTAGATAAATCGAAGTTTGGCGGCTCGTAAATTCAGCTGCGAACCGATATCTACGGACTAAATTACAGGAATACACGATATGAACATGACTGACCTCCTTCATTTAATGTTAAAGCAGAATGCATCAGACTTATTCATTACAACGGGAGCCCCACCCAGTATGAAAATCGATGGCCGAGTAATTCCGGTCAAGGGGGCAGGTCTAAGTTCTGATCAATCTCGAGACATGGCATTTTCCATTATGAACGATCATCAGCGCCGGGAATTTGAAGAAACAAAGGAATGTAACTTTGCGATCAGCCCTACAGAGATGGGACGCTTTAGGGTCAATGTATTTGTCCAGCAAGGCAATGTGGGAATGGTGCTGCGAACTATCAAGACTCATATTCCCACTTTTGAAGAGCTTTTTCTACCGCAAATTATGGGCGAACTAGCGCTTAAAAAACTCGGGCTGGTTTTATTTGTAGGTGGAACCGGAGCAGGTAAAAGTTCTTCGCAAGCAGCACTTATTGGTTATCGTAATCGACATACAAAAGGTCATATCATTACTATTGAAGATCCAGTTGAATTTGTTCATATGCATGAGAACTGTATCATTACCCAGCGCGAGGTCGGTATAGATACAGAGTCCTTTGAAATTGCTTTGCAAAATGCAATGCGTCAAGCTCCGGACGTCATTCAAATTGGCGAGATTAGAAAACGTGAGACGATGGACAATGCAATTGTGTTCTCTGAAACGGGACATCTTTGTTTGGCAACATTGCACGCAAATAACTCTTATCAAGCTTTGGATCGAATTCTCAATTTTTTCCCAGCTGAGCGTCGTGAACAGTTGTTAATGGATTTATCAATGAATTTAACGGCGATTGTTTCTCAACGACTATTGCCAAGGAAGGGTTTAAAGGGACGAGTACCCGCGCTTGAAATAATGATTAATACCCCATTGGTCGCCGATCTTATTCTACGTGGAGAGATGAATAAGATCCATGATGTTATTGAGCGCTCAAATGAAATTGGTATGGTCACCATGGATCAGTCTCTTTTTAAGTTGTACCGCAACGATATGATTAGTTATGAGGATGCCTTAAGAAATGCCGATTCAGTTAATAATCTGCGATTAAAAATTAAACTAGACTCTGGAGATGATGCTCGTGATCGATTAGGGCAATCGCTGGAAGGCACTACGTTTTGATCTGCACAGTAAGCTTTGCAGAAATGAGCTTTTAATCTTGCCGTTGCGCTATCCTTGCCTAGCTACTCGACTTGCTGCTCTTGAATAAACGATATTGCCGGAAACAATTGTGTATTCAACTTGCCCGATTAGTTCCGTATCAGTAAATGGGGTATTTGATCCTCGGCTTAACATGCTGTTTGCATCTAAATGCCATTTCTTTTCGCGGTCAAAAACGCAAACATCAGCTTGATCGCCTACACCCAACGAACCCCGTTCTATGCCCATTGCGCGAGCAGGATTTATAGTTAGGGATGCTATGGCGGTTGGTAAATCGAAAATTTCTCGATCAACTAATGTAATGGATAGGCCAAGTAGCGTTTCCAATCCGGCAATACCACTTGCCGCCTCGCTAAATGGAGCAAGTTTTGCATCGCGGCCATGTGCTTGATGGTCTGAACAAATAGACGAAACAACACCTTGCTTAACCGCTTTTAGTAACGCAGATCGATCATTTGAACTTCTTAGGGGTGGCATGACTTTGCACATGGTATTAAATACGCCAACATCGGTTTCACATAAATGAAGATGATGTGCCGTGACGCTTGCGGTGACGGGTAAACCTTGTTGTTGCGCTCGTGCGATCATAGCAACAGCTTTCGCAGTTGATAAACAGCTAAAATGTGCTCGAATGCCAGTTGTTTCGACCAATGCCAAGTCTCTTGCAACACCGACAGTTTCTGCCGCTTCAGGTATTACAGGCAATCCTAGACGAGTACTGATTTCACCCTCATGCACGGCTCCGTTACCAACAAGCCATGGATCTTGCGCATTTAATGAAATTATCAAATCGAATGTTGTGGCGTATTGCATCGCGCGACGCATAACAAGGGTGTTTTCTATCGCTCTATCACTATTGCTTAGAGTGCTGCACCCTGCTTGATGAAGAGAGCCCATATCGGTGAGACGTTCGCCTTTGAGCCCTACAGTAAGAGCGCCAATTGGAAGTACGTGGGCTAGACCAAGACTTTCTGCACGTTGGCGGGTCATTTGTACCATTGCTGGCGTATCAATTATTGGATACGTATCTGGTGGCACACAAACCGTTGTAATACCGCCTTTTACTGCTGCTTTAAGTTCGGATTCCATGCTGCCAGTATGATCTTCGCCCGGTTCTCGGAGTCTCGCTTGCGTGTCAACTAAACCTGGACAGACACATAAACCCTCTGCATCAATAAGTTGGTCGGCGACAAAGGAATGTGGTGAAGTATCAATACCGACCACTAAATCATTGGAAATGTGTAAATCAGCGACGGCGTCTTTTCCATTTGCAGGATCGATCAGGCGGCCATTAATAATACTGATATTCATAACTCGCCCTCTTTTTTACCCATCAACTTGGCCATAATTGCCATTCTTACAGCAATTCCGTTTGTTACCTGAGAAAGTATTAATGACTGCGAGCCGTCAGCTACGCTTGAAGCGATTTCCAATCCTCTGTTTATAGGGCCGGGATGCATAACAATCGCGTCAGGTTTTGCTCGTTTCACGCGCTTTTCAGTAAGGCCGAAATAACGAAAATACTCCTCTGGTCCAGGCAGTAACTGCCCATCCATACGTTCCAGCTGTAAGCGGAGCATCATAATAACATCGACGTCTTCCACACCCTTATCCATGTCGAAATAGGTTGTAACTCCTAGTCGTTCTATTTCGGTGGGTAGCAGTGTTGCAGGCCCTATTATCCTAATATCTTTAACACCTAATTGGCGTAGCGCATGAATTTGCGACCGTGCAACTCGTGAATGTAGTATGTCTCCAGTAATGGCGACACTAAGATCTTTAAAACTACCTTTGGCTTGGCGGATAGTGAACATATCAAGCATGGCTTGTGTAGGGTGGGCGTGACGACCGTCTCCAGCATTGATGATACTGACTCCTTTTGGCACATGAGCCGCAATCAAATGAGCGGTTCCGGACGCACCATCACGAACCACGAACATATCAGTGTGCATTGCCTCAAGTGTTTTTACCGTATCCAGAACGGTTTCGCCTTTCGTTGTTGACATACGGGTGGCACTTAAATTTATGACATCCGCCGATAGACGTTTAGCTGCAATTTCGAAAGTGGTTCGGGTTCGAGTCGAAGGCTCAAAGAATAAATTCACTACTGTTTTGCCATGTAGGAGAGGAACCTTTTTGACTCTACGTGTGTTCAAAGTCATAAAGGATTCGGCAATGTCTAGTATTTCTAGTAGCGTCTTCTCACCGATATCTTCAGTAGTTAGAAAATGACGCAGTTGGTTATCTTCATCAAACTGTGAAAAATTCTGACTTGGTCCCATTTGAATTTTCTATAGTAATAGTGAGTTAGTCACGACGGAGGATCTGAATTGACATGTTTTCAGGGCCGGAAAGTTTTATGTGCTCATCAGGAGCTAAATCGATGACTGCGCCGCAATAATCGGCTTGGATGGGAAGTTCACGCAAGCCACGATCAATCAAAACTACTAATACGATTGACTTCGGTCTGCCAAACGAAAATATCTCGTTTAAGGCTGCTCGTATAGTTCTACCTGTTTGTAAAATATCATCTACAAGTACAATATCTCGATTATCCACATCTTCAGGCAGAAATGATGTATTTACCTTTGGGTGTAATCCTGCAGTTGAAAAATCATCTCGATAAAAGGAGATGTCAATCGTCCCGAGTTTACTCTTAAACTGTAATTGCCGATGCAATGCTTCCGCAATCCAGGCGCCGCCTGTATGAATGCCAATCATTAATGGCTCTGCAGGTAACTCAGTGCGCATTTGTTGCGCCAAAGAATTCAATAAAGATTCAACTGTTGGTAGTGTTAGATTCAAAATAACTTCTCAATATTAGTTCTGCAGCCAGTAAATCTCGATTTTTTTGTTTACGTTTAGTAAAACGTTTTCCCTGTGTTAGAGTGGATTTTAGATCGTGTTGGGCGGACTGACTGGTCAGGTATTCGTTAACCCAGTATACCGTTAATCGTAAATGGTTTGCCACTCGGTTGCCGAACTTTCGGGCGGCCTTACTGCTCATAGTTTCTTCTCCTTCACTTGTGAGTGGTAGACCTACAACGATAGCCGAGGGTTTCCAAATTTTAGCCAATTTGTCAAGCTCTGCCCAATCGATACCGTCTTTTCCAACGACGAGGTAGGTGATTCCTTGTGCTGTGCCAGTTAGAGATTGTCCAACTGCAACGCCAATTTTACGCTGGCCGTAGTCAAAGCCTAATAACGTCTTCATGCATGCCCGGTTAAAGACGATATTTTATTGAGGTCCACGCCAATTAAAGATGCTGCTGACTGCCAACGATGCTCAATTTCAGTGTGAAAAATGATTTTTGGATCTGCACCTACGTTTAACCAGGAATTTTCTAGTAATTCGGTTTCCAGTTGCCCCGCGGCCCACCCAGCGTAACCTAGCAAAAAAAGCGCATTTGTTGGCCCGTTTCCTTCCGCAAGCGAACGTACGATATCCATTGACGTAGTGAGTGCAAGGTTTTCGGAAATTTTAAGAGTTGAGTCCCAAGGAGCGCTGTTATCGTGTAAAACCATACCAAGTTCCGGTTGCACAGGCCCGCCATGGAAGACCGGTAAGGCCGGAATTGCTGTTTTAATAGTATTGACTAGTTCGAGATGTTCTACGACGTCTGCAAAGGATAAGTTGCTCTGTTTTTTGTTAATAGTGACACCCAAACTACCGTTTTCGTCGTTTTGGCAAATTAAAGTGACTGTGCGTTGAAAACGAGGGTCTTCCAATGCCGGCATGGCAATAAGAAACTGGTTTCGTAATGAATTGGATGTGGCCACTAGTTATTCATTTCCGATTAGAGTGCTGTTATGAAGGAATTGCCATGTTCTTGTTATATGGATGACATCAGCCTCAGCTTGAATATCTCCAGGAAATGAATCAAATGGCGCGGCCATCATGACTATTCTAAGCGCTGCATCGTCTAATATTTTTTGACCCGATGATCGAATAACATCCAAACTCAGGATAGAGCCATCTGATTGGATTGACACATTGATGACCAAATTGCCACTGAGCTTTTGTTCTCGAGCAATTTCTGGGTAATTTGTATTTCCTACTAGCTCTACTTTTGCTCTCCATGATTCCATATAAGATGCATATTTATGCTCACGAGTTCTCGAACTTATAAACTTTTGTCGAATGTCTGTACTGCCGAGATTTAGTTTGGTATCAAATTCTGCTGCAATCTTGGAGCTTATTGATGCTTCGGATTGCTCTAACTGATTATCGTCGTTCTTTTCGCCAGGGGTCTTGAAAAACTCCTCCTTACCAGAATTAAGAAAAATAGAGTCATCTGTCAGAACCACAATAAATTCCTTTTCCAGATGCTTGGTCGGGTCGGTTTGTCCTCCACTATTTTGTGTTAACCGAGTTTCACTGTTATTCAGCAAAGGTAGGGGGCTGCGTGTTGGTTGATCGCTCTCAATAATTCCACCACCTTGCTGAGATGCTTGTGCGAAGAGTTCGCTGTCGTCAACCGTTTCATTAGTTTTTGCATTTACAAGAACAGTGTCAATGCTTCGGTTTGAATGAGGTTGTTTATCATTTATCGAATAACTGAAACCGAGTCCCATGATAAGAACTACATGTATAAGTGCGGAAAAAAAGATCACAACTCCGTTGCGATCTTGCTGGCTCAGGTGAATTTCATCCAGTTTAAAGGTAAATTGAGATATCAATGTTTTAGACGCGAGGGGTTATGAGTTTCACACTTGGTGATGATACTTAAAAATAGCGCGCTAGTGTCAGAGAAAATTAAAGTTAAGTGCCATTTGAATTGCAAATGCTCTGTACAGGGAAGATTGAAGTGCAGCTATGGCTTGATTTTAGACGTCTTTTTACTTGCTTTTCACGCTTAGATGTAAGCCAAAAAATAAAAAATGCACCTAGTAAAGACAAACTGGCGGTTCTAACTATAATACTCAAGCATAATCTAGCAAAAACCTCGCAGTTATATGTTTTAAAAGGTAAAATAAAGCTAAGTCACGGAAATTCATTCGCCAATATGATAAGGGTACAACTCAATTGACCAAAATAATGGTTATCGACGACAGTAATACAGTGCTTCGCGCCGCGGAGACAGCCTTGCGTGGATCTGGCTACGAGGTATTAACCGCCAATGATGGATTCGCAGCGATGTCTGAAATTACTGACCATAAACCGGACCTTATTTTTATTGATATTGTTATGCCTAGGCTTGATGGGTACCAGGCATGCTCCTTAATAAAGCGAAATCGTCATTTTAGAGATACACCGATTGTTATGCTTTCGAGTAAAGATGGGTTATTCGATCGAGCAAGAGGGCGTATTGTTGGAGCGGAAGCGCATATTAATAAACCTTTCAGTAAAGCTGATTTGCTCAGCGCGGTGGAACGATATGCGAAAAACGGCAAAACGAAGATGGCTGTTATTGAATTTTCTAACATCGAGCCAATAAAACAAACTGATGTTCAAGAGCAGACCTATACCGAAGATGCATATGTTATTGAAGAAGATGATTATCCTTGTGTTAATGGGCTTGATATGGATTCAAGCGGGCAAGAAATAGACACGGAGAGTTTCAAATCTAATTGATTATTTCCGAATAAATGTTAAGTTTGTGTGTAAAAAATGATTAACTTTGTAGGGATGGGAATATAAATGGCTATCGAAAGAGTGCTTGTTATAGATGATTCACCAACCGATCAGCATCTTATATGCTCATATTTGCGGGGCAATGGGTTTGAGGTGGTTACTGCGAATGATGGTGAGCACGGCATTGACACTGCTAAGGGTCAGTTACCTGATTTGATTCTTATGGATGTTGTGATGCCTGGGATGAATGGTTTTCAGGCAACACGAAAACTGAGCCGAGATCCTGAGACTAAACAAATTCCTGTAATTATAGTCTCTTCTAAAGGCGAGGTTACTGATAAGGTTTGGGGTATGCGCCAAGGTGCCGTTGGTTATTTGACTAAGCCTGTGTCTGAGCAGGATTTATTGAAAAAAATCAGTGAGTTGTAGGCAGTTATAATGGCTGATCAAAAGACAACTGCACTGGAACAAACGCGAAGATTACTTGAAGCACAAAATACGGATTCGGTTGAACACGAGAGAGTGTGGCGTGGCTTGGCAGTTTCTGCGGGTAACCTTAATATTGTAGTTCCTATTACGAACGTTATGGAGTTGGCCGTATGTGAAAATATCACGCCTGTACCTCTAACTAAATCGTGGGTACGCGGACTAACTAATTTACGTGGCCAATTGGTAACGGTCGCGGACTTATCTGTTTTTGTCGGTGCTGGTGAGACCAGGCTTAGCAGAGATGCACGAATTATAGTGCTAGCTGATAGTGGTTTAAACTCCTGTTTGCTCGTTAATAATGTGGCTGGTTTAAAGGTGTTCTCTGAGGATCAGCCCCAGGGACCTGTTCACGATGTATCCGCAGAATTAATAGAATTCTTCAGTGGAAGTATTGAAGTCGATAATGAGTCTTGGCTTGTGATGGATGTTCCTGCTCTTGTCGCAAACGGCAAGTTTAGATCTCCCGCTCGTGTGGCCAGTTTAGTAAGGTAGGTGAATAGGGTGATAGTCTTGAGTTTTCGAGGCTGCGCGAAAATAGATAATACAGTTATAAATAACATTTTGGGTTGACAGCATGGCAACAACAAAGGAATTTGATTCAGTCGATGATCTGGAACTTTCGGAACTACTCGAGAACACGGATCTTGACCAACTAATAAGCGGTGCCGAAGATGGGGCGTTTAAGTTTGACCTGTCAGGTGGCGATAGTTCTGCCCAGAATTTTGCCCCGCTAATGCCCGCA
>Ga0213861_10003017_pt1 | contig 14054 bp, 16 predicted proteins | sample PICome_4_FD_160110 | JGI IMG/M metagenome (GOLD analysis project Ga0213861, IMG submission 160110) | Coastal seawater microbial communities near Pivers Island, North Carolina, United States - PICO131 | ecosystem: Environmental > Aquatic > Marine > Coastal | place: USA: North Carolina... | reverse complement strand
AAGTTAGGATTGATAATGTTTTGAGACTACCTGAGACTGTCTGAGACAATGAAGTTTGTGAATCCCTAGGCTTTTAAGTCCTTTGTGTCTACCAATTTCACCACGAGGGCACGTCATTATATTTATTGTTACTGTTAATACATTAATACACAAGGATTTTAAAGAAGTAAAAAAAAATTATATTCCGTATTTATCTTCCAGTCTACTTTTAGTTAAAGTATAAAAATTCTATGAAAAAAATATTAATTTATAATTCCGGTGGAGGTTTAGGTGACTCTATACAAATCATCCCTTTAATATTAAGTCTTAAAAATCATTATAGAAGGTCAAGTATTTTTTACCTAGGGGCACATTCAAATCACTTTGATGGAAAATTAAAAGAATACAATATTAAAATTCAAACTGTTGATTTAAATTTAAATTATTTTGGATTTAGGTGGCGTCATTTATTGTTTGCTAAAAGGAATTTTAATAAAAAAAATGAGTCTAAATTTGATTTAATAATTGATCTTCAATCTAAATTTAGAAATTCCTTAATACTTAAAAGAATACCTCATAGCCATTTTTATTCTACAACATATGGAAATTTATTCTCGACTAAAAAGATAAAACTTAATTCAAAAAATCATTTGGAAAATTTATGTATTTTTTTAGATGAAAAAATAAAAACTATTAATTTTAATCACAATAATTTGCCAAAAAATTTATTACTAGAAGCAAAAAAATTACTTCCAAAAACAAATTATATCGGATTTTCAATTACACAAGAAAATAAATAAAAAAAAAAAAGCTGGTCAATATATAAATTTATTTCACTAGCAAACAAATCTTTAATAAAAAATAAAATTCCTGTTTTTTTTATTGAAAAAAACCAAGAACATATTATTGATAAAATAAAAAACCAAGTTCCTGGTGCTTTATTTCCTGAAACGCAATCAAAATTATCATGTCCTGCTCTTGTAACTGCTTTGTCATCAAGGCTAAACCAAGCAGTTTCAATTGATAATGGTGTAATGCATATGATGGGGCTAGCTAATATTCCAATGATTGTTTTGTTTGGTCCAACTAACTCGGAAAAATTTGCACCAAAAAATAATTTTACAAGAATTTTAGATAGTAAAAAACTCTATCATTCTAAAGATATAGAGACTATTTCTGTGGATGAAGTTTATAATTTAATTTAAATCTTAAAAATTTTAATCTTCTTTAATTTTGCTAATTTTAATAATTCAATATTAACACTTTTTAATTTTTTTAAAGAAGTTGATCTGGTAACTATAGATACGCCTATCTTTCCAAGTCTAAAAAAAGGATAGCTGCCTATATCAACAAATTTTTTATATTTTTTTTGAATATTTCCTAAATTTTTTGCAATATTACTTTCTACTGTATAAAAATTTAGTGTTTTACTATGAGTCTTGTCCCCCTTTGATAAATGTCTTTTACAATTTTCAATCATTGAATTTAAAATTGATGGAACTCCTGGCAAAGATAAAACATTTTTTGTAACAAATCCTGGTGCAGCACTTGATGGATTATAAATTAATTTTGAACCTCTTGGCAATTTTGACATTTTTTTTCGCTCATCATTAAATTTTTCTTTACCGTAATATTTTTCCAAAATCTTATAAGCTTCTTTATGGAATTCATATTTTACTCTAAAAGCTTTTGAAATTGATTGAGCCGTAATATCATCATGAGTTGGTCCTATACCACCTGTAGTAAATACATAATTAAATTTTTTAGATAACAACAAAATATTATTAATTATTGTTTTTTCAATATCTGGTATTATCCTTACCTCTTCAACTGATATTCCACATTTAGAATTTAGCCAATTACAGATAAAAGCTATATTTTTATCTTGTGTTCTACCTGATAAAATTTCATTACCAATAATAAGAATAGCAGCATTTACTTTTTTGTTTTTTTTCTTCATAGAAGTAATAAATACATGAATTTTGAAGATAAATTAATATCAGCTCAATTTGTAAAAAGATACAAGCGTTTTTTTGTTGATGTAAAAATTAATGGTAAAATTATTACAGCACATTGTCCCAATACTGGATCAATGTACGGTTTATTAAAAAAGGGCAATAAAGTTTGGTTAACTAAATCTAATAATCCAAATAGAAAATTAAAATATACACTTCAAATAATTGAAGACAAAAAAATAAAAGTTGGTGTCAACACACATCTAACAAATAAAATAGTCCTGGAAGCATTACGAAATAATCTGATAAAGGAATTTGATAAAAAAATTGAAATAAAGCCAGAAACTAAATTTGGGATCAATACTAGATTCGATTTTTTAGTTACAAAAAATAACTTAAAATCATTTATTGAAGTAAAAAATGTAACTCTTTCTCGTAAAAAAGGTATAGCAGAATTTCCTGATGCGGTCACTTCAAGAGGTCTTAAACATATTAAAGAACTTATTAAAGCTAACGAAAAAGGTTACAAAATTTATATACTTTATTTAATTCAAAGGGATGACTGCAAGTCTTTTAAAATTGCAAAAGACATTGATCCAGAATACTCTGATACATTGTTAAAAGCTGTGAAAAAAAACCTAAATGTACTTTGCTTTGATTGTAAATTTTCACCAAAAGGAATAAGACTTAATCAAAAAGTAAAATTCATAATTTAACGATGAACGATTATAAAGAGTCATTTGAAAAAACTAGAATTGCAGGTTCTATTGCTGCTGGAGCATTAGATGAAGTTTTAAAAATAATAAACCCTGGGATATCAACTAGTGAAATTGATAAAGTTTGTTATGAATTTATTAATGACCATGGTGCCTATTCCGCACCTTTATTTTATCGAGGTTTTCCAAAGTCTTGTTGTACCTCAACTAACCACGTTGTATGCCATGGAATTCCATCTGAAAAGATTTTAAAAGAAGGTGACATACTAAATGTCGACGTGACGGCTTTCAAAAATGGCTGGCATGGTGATACTAGTCGTATGTTTAAAGTAGGAGAAGTCTCAATTAAAGCACAAAAATTAATTAATGCCACTTATGACTCAATGATGAAAGCAATAAAAATTGTCAAAGAGGGAATTCAACTAGGCGATATTGGTTCAACAATTCAAAATCATGTTGAAGCTCAGGGTTTTTCAGTTGTGCAAGATTTTTGTGGTCATGGTATTGGGCAAGTTTTTCATAAGGAACCTAACATTCTTCATTACGGTGAAAAAGGAACTGGAGAAAAAATAAAAGCTGGAATGATTTTTACTATTGAGCCAATGATTAATATTGGAAATTATGAAACAAAAACTTTAAATGATGGGTGGACAGCTGTTACAAAAGATAAATCTTTATCAGCACAATTTGAACATACAATAGGTGTAACAAAAGATGGTTATGAAATTTTTACTAAATCTAATAAGATCAATTCAAATTAAATGATAGAAAGATATTCCAGAAAAGAAATGAAAAGTATTTGGGATGATTACAATAAATATTCCCTATGGTTAAACATCGAACTAGCTGCTGCAGAGTCGATGGAAAAATTAAAAATTATTCCAAAGGGTGTTGTTAATAAAGTAAAGTCAAAAGCAAAAATAAATGTAAAAAGAATTTTACAAATAGAAGATAAAGTAAAGCACGATGTTATAGCATTTTTAACTTCAATTACTGAAAAAGTGGGTAAGGAAGCAAGATATTTGCATAAAGGAATGACGTCATCTGACGTACTTGATACATGCTTTAACTTACAATTAAAACAATCTGGTAAAATACTTTTAAAAGATATTAATCAATTATTGCAATCTATAAAAAAGCAAGCAACAAAACATAAATACACTTTATGTATTGGAAGAAGTCACGGCATTCATGCTGAACCAATTACTTTTGGATTAAAAATGCTAAGTTTTTATCAAGAATTTTTAAGAAATAAAAAACGTTTAGAAGATGCTATTAAAGAAATTTCAACTTGTGCAATCTCAGGTGCTGTAGGAACATTTGCAAATATTGATCCAAAAGTTGAAAGTTATGTTGCTAAAAAATTAAGACTTACTGTTGAACCAATATCTACTCAGGTAATTCCAAGAGACAGACATGCGCAATTTTTTTCTACACTGGGAATTATAGCAAGTTCAATTGAAAGATTGGCTGTAGAGATCAGACATCTTCAACGAACAGAAGTTTTAGAAGTTGAAGAGTTTTTTGGAAAAAAACAAAAAGGATCATCTGCTATGCCACATAAGAAGAATCCAATTTTAAGTGAAAACTTAACTGGCTTGGCAAGATTAATTAGATCAAGTGTAATCCCTGCTTTAGAAAATGTTGCACTATGGCATGAAAGAGATATTTCTCATTCAGCTGTTGAAAGAAATATAGGTCCAGATACAACTATAGCATTAGATTTTGCGCTCAATAGATTAAGTAATGTTGTTAAAAATTTAAGTATCTACCCTAAAAAAATGAAAAAAAATTTAGATATTACAAATGGAATATTTTTTTCACAAAGGGTATTACTTGAATTAACCACAGTAGGTTTCACACGTGAAGAATCTTATAAAATTGTTCAAAAAAATGCAATGCAAGCTTGGGAGGAAAATTCTTCGTTTTATGAACAAATTATTTCAGATAAAAAAATTATAAGTAAAATACCTGTTAATAAAATTAAAAAGTTATTTGATTTTGGTTACCATACAAAAAAAATTAATATAATTTTTAAACGAAGTCTGAAAAAATAATCTAATGAATAAAGGTAATAAATTATACGAAGGAAAAGCTAAAATTATTTATGAGACAAAAGATAAAGATTTAGTTATTCAACATTTTAAAGATGACGCTACAGCTTTTAATAATTTAAAAAAATCTAGTGTTGAGGGTAAAGGTGTTCTAAACAATAGAATTTCCGAATACATTTTATCTAATCTTTCGCAATGTGGGATTAAAACTCATTTAATCAAAAGACTAAATATGAGAGAACAATTAATTAAAAAAGCAGAAATTTTTCCTATTGAATTTATAGTAAGAAACATCGCTACAGGTTCATTAACAAAAAGGCTGGGTATAGCTGAAGGCACAGTCCTAGATAAACCTCTATTAGAATATTGTTTTAAGAAAGATGAACTAAATGATCCTATCATTTCAAAAGAACATATCTATACATTTGGTTGGGCAACAAAAGATGAGATTAATTTAATTGATAAAATGACTCTAAGAATTAATGATTTATTGGTTGGTTTATTTAGAGGTATTGGAATCAAGCTCGTTGATTTTAAAATAGAATATGGAAAAACTTGGAATAAAGATACTGAGCAAAAAGAAATTGTCTTAGCTGATGAGATTAGTCCTGACACATGTAGACTATGGGACTCTAAAACTGAAAAAAAATTAGATAAAGATAGATTTAGAAAAGACTTGGGCAATATCATACAAGGATACCAAGAAGTTGCTAGAAGATTGGGAATTTTATCAGAAGAAACAAATATTAGTGAAGTTAATTTTGGTAAAACTGCATCAATAAAATTAAAAAAAAAATAATTTGAAATACTCAATAACAGTCACTCTTAAAAAAGATGTATTGGATCCTCAAGGTAAAGTTGTGCAAGATACATTAAAAAATATAGGATTAAATTTAAAAAATATTCGTCAAGGTAAGTACTTTGAAATTGAGGTTAATGAAAAAGATCAAGCTGTAGCAGAAAAAAAAATAGATGAGATGTGTAGAAAACTTCTAGTCAATCTTATCATTGAAGACTATAAAATAAATAAATTATAATGAAATCATCAGTTATTGTTTTTCCTGGCTCTAATTGCGATAGAGATATAAAGGTAGCCTTAGAAAAAATGCAATTTAAAAACCAAATGGTTTGGCATAAAGAAACTAAACTTCCGAAGAGTGACTTAATAGTTTTACCGGGCGGTTTTTCTTATGGTGATTATTTGCGGTCCGGTGCAATTGCAGGAAAATCTTTAATTATTGATGAAGTAATTAAAGCAGCAAACGATGGATGTCTTATTCTTGGTATATGTAATGGTTTTCAAATTTTAACTGAAACAGGTTTATTAAAAGGTACATTATTAAGAAATAAAAAATTGAAATTTATTAATAAAGATATTTACATAAAAGTTTTAAATAATGAAACAAAATTTACTAATAAATATAAAAAAGATGAAATTTTAAAAATTAATATTGCTCACAATGAAGGAAATTTCTTTACTGACGATGATCATCTAAATCAATTAAAAAAAGAAAATCTAATTGCATTTAAGTATTCTGATGAAAAAGGAAATATTAATGATTTCTCAAATCCAAATGGTTCAATGGAAAATATTGCGGGTATTTATAATTCTAAAAAAAATATTTTAGGTATGATGCCTCATCCAGAAAGAATGATTGATAAATTAATTTCAAATACTGATGGTTTAAATTTATTTAAAAGTTTACTAAATTAATAAATGAAAATTACTAATCAAATAATTGAAAAACATGGTTTGAAATCTGATGAATTTGAAAATATTAAAAAACTATTAAAAAGAGATCCTAATTTATTAGAGCTTGGAATATTTTCCGCTATGTGGAATGAACATTGCTCTTATAAATCCTCAAGATTACATTTAAAAAACTTACCTACAAAAGGAAATCAAGTTATTCAAGGACCTGGTGAAAATGCAGGGGTAATTGATATTGGGGATGATGATGCTATTGTTTTTAAAATTGAAAGCCATAATCATCCTTCCTACATAGAACCATATCAAGGTGCCGCTACTGGTGTAGGCGGTATATTAAGAGATGTTTTTACTATGGGCGCTCGGCCTATTGCTCTTTTAAACTCAATTCATTTTGGCTCACCTGCTCACCATAAAACTAAAAGTTTATTAAATGGTGTAGTTTCGGGTATTGGCGGTTATGGAAATTGTATTGGCATACCTACAGTAGCTGGAGAAACAAAATTTGATGATACTTACAATGAAAATAATTTAGTGAATGCCATGGCAGTTGGACTAGCTAAGAAAAATAAAATTTTTTACTCTAAGGCTAAAGGAGTAAATAAATCTGTAGTTTACGTAGGTTCAAAAACAGGTCGGGATGGTATTCATGGAGCTTCAATGGCTTCTGCTGAATTTGATGAAAACTCAGAAGATAAAAAACCAACAGTACAAGTTGGAGATCCTTTTACAGAAAAATTATTAATGGAAGCTTGTCTTGAGTTAATGAAAGATAGCTCTATTATTTCTATTCAGGATATGGGTGCAGCTGGACTAACATCTTCAAGTGTGGAAATGGCCTCAAAAGGATCCTTAGGGATAGAGCTTGAATTAGATAAAGTTCCTTGTAGAGAAGATAATATGACACCTTATGAAATGATGTTGTCCGAAAGTCAAGAGAGGATGTTAATTATTTTAGAAGATAACAAAGAAGAAGATGCAAAAAAAATATTTGAGAAATGGGATCTTGATTTTGTTGTTATTGGTAAAACCACAAACACTAATAATCTTACATTAAAATTTAACGGCAAAGTTGAAGGAGAAATACCAATAGAAGCTCTCGCATCTAAAGCTCCAGTTTACAATCGTAAATGGGTTAAAAAAAAATTGCCGACAAATAAAATCGATTTAAAAAAATTAAAAAAAATAAAAATAGAAGATGCTTTATTAAAAATTTTATCTTCTCCTAACCATTCGAATAAAAGTTGGGTTACTGATCAATATGACCAGACTGTAATGTGTGATACTGCACAAAAATCTGGTTCGGATGCAGCGATAATAAGAATTCATAATAAAGATAAAGCTATAGCAGTATCAGTGGATTCTTCAGCTAATTATTGCAAATCACATCCAATCACTGGAGGAAAACAAATAGTCTGCGAAAATTGGAGAAATTTAATTTCTGTTGGAGCAAAACCTTTGGCAATAACTAATTGTTTAAATTTTGGTAACCCAGAAAATGAGAATGTAATGGGTGAATTCGTTGAATGTTTAGCGGGTATCAAAGAGGCTTGTGAATATTTAAATTATCCGGTCGTTTCTGGCAATGTATCATTTTATAATGGTACAAATCATAAAAATATTAATCCTACACCAGTAATTGGAGGTGTTGGTTTGATAAATAAATTATTAAAACCTATTGGTCATGATTTTAAAAAAGAAAATAATGCAATAATTGTTATAGGAAAAACTTTTGGTCACTTAGAACAGAGCTGTTTTTTAAAAGAAAATTACTCGATAACTACTGGAATGCCTCCTGAGGTTAATCTCTTAAATGAAAAAAATAATGGGGAAAATGTTTTAAAATTAATACAAGATAATTTAGTTTTGTCATCTCACGATATATCTGATGGTGGGTTAATTGTTGCTTTAAGTGAAATGGCCATTTCTACTAATTATGGTGTTAAAATTCAAAAGCCAAAAAAATTAACAAATTTGATTAAATATTTTTTTGGTGAAGATCAAGGTAGGTATATTTTAGAAATAGAAACCAAAAATCTAAAAAAAACTGAACAAATATTAAAAGAAAATAATATATACTATGAAAATATTGGGCAAACTCAAAAAGATTACTTCGAAATTGATGGTGAGTTGAAAATAAATGTTAAAGATTTATTTAAATTAAATAACGAATGGTATAATAGGTACTAATGGCTTTACCAGTAGAAGAAATAAAAAAACTTATCATAGAATCTATTCCTGATGCTTCAATTGAAATAAAAGATTTAATGGGTGATAGTAATCACTATGCGGCAATAATTAAGTCATCAAAATTTAATGGCCTTAATAAAATAGAACAACATAAATTGGTTTATAAATCTTTAAAAGGCAAAATGGGAAATGAATTACATGCTCTATCAATAACCACAGAAGGGAAATAATGGAAATCAGTGAAAAAATACAAAATTTGATAAAAGATAATAATGTTTGTTTATTCATGAAAGGAACACCAGACGCACCTCAATGTGGATTCTCAATGACAGTCTCTAATGTACTTAAACATTTAAATGTAAATTTTAAAGGTATTAATGTTCTTGAAGATGAAAATTTAAGAGATGGAATAAAAAAATTTAGTGACTGGCCTACAATACCTCAGCTATATGTGAAGAGTGAATTTGTTGGTGGTTGTGATATTGTCAAAGAAATGTTTGAAAAAGGTGAATTAAAAAAACTTTTTGAAGATAAAAAAATTATTTAATCTATTTTTTTTTTATAAAACAAATATCAGAGTCTTTCAAATTTCCTTTACAAGTATCTATATTCTTAATTGAATCTATTAAATTTTTTTGGTCCTGATTATTTATTATTGATGAATAAGATATTTTTTTATTACTTAAATTTTTTAAGAACTCATCCATTAGAATATGATCTATGTTTCTGTTATACGGATAATAATTTGGATGCTTGAAATCCTCAATAATAAAAATTCCATTTTCTTTTACAAATTTAAAAAAAAAATTTAAGCTAAATAATATATCACTTAAATAATGGGATCCATCGTCAATTATTAAATCAAAAAAACTAAATTGATTTTTCTCAAAAATTTTATTTAATATTTTTTTTACATTTTTTTTATTATTTATATCAATGCCGTATACAGAAATTTTTTTTGACTCATATTTAAAATTTGAAATGTTTACATCAAAACAAAAAATATTTGCTTTTGAAAAGTATTTAGCAAAAGCTGCTGCTGAAGCTCCTGCATAAGATCCTATTTCTAATATATTTATTTGTTTATTCTTTAAATGATCTAAATGTTTAATATAGAATTTAGAATAACCATGACCTTCTCTATTTTCTATTTTAAAAACATTTGCTTTATCACTTCCATAATAATGAAATAAGTCATCAAGTGAGCTTTCTAGTAAATTATTTTTATCTATGGAGATTTTTTTTTTTAGTTTATAGATTATGTTTCTTTTGAATAAGCTAAAGAAATTCAATTATCTAGAATAATATTCAATTACTAAACTAGGTTCCATAATAACTGGGAAAGGAACTTCTGCGAATTTTGGAACTCTTATTAATTTAGCAGTTTTGTTTTTATCGTCTAGCTGGATGTATTCTGGAACTTCTCGTTCTTTACTTTGCAAAGCTCCGTCAATAAATGTAAGTTTTTTTGATTTTTCTCTAATTTCAATTAAGTCTGAATCTTTTACAACATAACTTGCGATATTAACTCTTTTTTTATTAACTTTTATATGACCATGATTAATCATTTGTCTTGCAGAAAAAACTGTCTGGGCAAATTTAGCTCTATAAATAACTGTGTCGAGTCTACTTTCAAGTAAAGCAATTAAATTTTCTGTCGTATCACCTTTTTTTGACAATGCTTTTCTGTAAATATTTCTAAATTGTCTTTCATTAATATTTCCATAATAAGCTTTTAACTTTTGTTTAGCTTGCAACTGAATACCATAATCAGTTGGTTTACCTCTTTTATTTTGACCGTGTTGACCAGGTGGATAAGCTCTCGAGTTAAAAGGACTTTTAGGCCTGCCCCAAATATTCGCTTTTAATCTTCTGTCAACTTTATGTTTAGATTTAAGTCTTTTTGTCATTATAATAGATGTGTGTTTACAGGGTTTAGTATCTGTTTGTCAATTATGGTTTAATGTTTTTTTTGCTAAGAGTACTAATAATACTTGCTAAAATCCTTAATTCTTTATCATTTGGCTCCAGTCTATAGATTAGATTATTTATATTTAGTAACATTGAGTGTTTCTTTTCTTTTGGAAGAAAAAATTCTTTTTCATCTAATAGTCCCAACAAATGTTTAATTAACGAATTAATTTTTGATTTAGATGAAATTTTAATATTTGTACTTTTTTTTTTGAATAATTTCTCGTTAAATACTTTAAATATCTCATAACAAATAATAGTTAGCGAATGGGATAAGTTTAATGACTTAAATTTAGGTGATGTTGGTATTTGTAAAACATAGTTTGAAAAAGATAAGTCTTTATTAGAAAGTCCTGAGGCTTCAGGTCCAAACATGAGACCAAAGTTAGAATTTTTATTTTTTTTCAATAATTTCACAAAATCAATTAAAGAAATATGTCTTTTATTAATATCTCTTCGTCTTGCACTTAAAGATATTACAATATCAAAATTACTAATTGCTTCATTTGTTTCATTAAAAACTTTTGCTTTATTGATTATATCGAATGCACCTACAGACGTTGCTTTAGCTTTATGATTTGGAAAATTAATTTTTGGTGAAACAACATGAAGATTAGTAAAACCAAAATTTTTCATTGATCTGGCGCAAGCACCAATATTTTCACCTAGCTGTGGCTTAACTAGAATAAATCCAAATTTATTCTTCATTTAAATTAGCGGGAGCTTTTTCCTTATAAAGTTTATAATCCAAGCTATCTATCAATGCTTTAAAAGATGCTTCAATTATATTGGGAGAAACACCTACAGTAAACCAGCTAACACCAGTTTTGTCTGTGCTTTCAATCAAAACTCTTGTAGTTGCCTCTGTACCTGTGTTTAAAATTCTCACTTTATAATCTAGTAATTTGAGATCTGAAAAAAAATTATAATATTTTTCTACTTTTTTAAAATTTGATCTTATTGCATTATCTAATGCATTAACTGGACCATTTCCCTCTCCTGTGCATTCAATTTTTTTTCCGTCAATTAAAAAAACTACATTGGCTTTTGTTAAAATTTTTTCAGATTTAGAAACACTGACATTATAGCTTTCAACTTTTAAATATTCTGGAACTTTACCAAGTAAACGATTTGCTAATAACTCGAATGAAGCATCAGCCCCATCATAAGAATATCCACTAAATTCTCTTTCTTTAACTTTATCTAAAATTTTTTGTACATTTTTATCTTTCGAGTCTATTGTAACACCGTACTTTTCTAGTCTAGATAAAATGTTTGATCTACCAGCTTGATTTGAAACAATTATATTTCTATGGTTGCCAATTGATTTAGGATCAACATGCTCATAGGTTTTAGGGTTTTTTTGTACAGCTGAAACATGTAAACCTCCTTTATGTGAAAAAGCCGAGGCCCCTACATATGGTAAATTTTTATTAGGTTTTCTATTTAAAATTTCATCAAGCAATCTAGAACATTCAGTTAAAGTAGATAATTTCTCTTTTTTAATGTTTAGATCGTACTGTTTGCTGAAAGATTCTTTTAAAGCAAGAGTTGGTATAACTGACATTAAATTTGCATTACCGCATCTTTCACCAAGCCCGTTAATAGTACCTTGGACTTGTCTAACACCAGCCTGTATAGCAGTTAAAGAATTCGCTACTGCATTTTCAGTATCATTATGCGCGTGAATTCCTAAATTTTTACCAGGAATAACTTTAGTAACTTTAGAAACTATTTCTCCAACTTCATGTGGAAGTGTACCGCCATTAGTGTCACATAAAACTATCCATCTAGCTCCTTGATCAAAAGCATGTTTAAGACAATCTAAAGCGTAGTTTGGGTTTGATTTGTAACCATCAAAAAAATGTTCTGCATCAAATAGAAATTCTTTCCCATTTTTAACAATATGTTTACCTGTATCTCTAATATTTTCTAAGTTATCATTATTATTAATACCTAATGCAATTTTAACATGAAAATCCCATGCTTTTCCGACAACACAAACAGCAGGACAAGAAGCATTTATTAAAGGAGATAAAGATGGATCATTTTCTGCGCTTCTACCTGTTTTTTTGGTCATTCCAAAAGCTGTAAAAATACTTTTTCCTAAGCTTAAAGGTTTAGAAAAAAATTCAGTATCAATAGGATTTGCTCCAGGCCACCCACCTTCAATATAATCAACGCCAACTGTAGATAAAACTTTTGCTATTTTATTTTTATCTTCAACCGAGAAATCAACACCCTCAGTTTGAGCTCCATCTCTTAAAGTAGTGTCGAAAATAAATATTTTTTCTTTACTCATTTATACTTCCAAGTTGTTTTATCTTTTTGATCCTCAATAATTACACTTTTATCAAGTAATTCTTTTCTAATTTTGTCCGCTAGTTTAAAGTCACCATTTTTCTTAGCCAACAATCTTTCATTAATCTTTTGTAAAATAAATGTTTCTGAAATATCTGTATTTGATTTTTTAAAGTCATCCCACTGTTTTTTATCTAAATCGAAGAGACCTAATAATTTACACGCACTATTAAAAGTTTTTTTACTTTTAGCATCACCTTTGTTTGCGTTGTTATAAAGTTCGTGGATTTTAGCAATAAACCCAGGTGTATTTAGATCATCTAAAAGACTCTCTGTTTCATTTAAAGAAATTTCAAAATCTGATTCATCAAACTGACTATACCATTTATCAATTGTAGCTTTTTGACTTTTTAATAGCTTGTCATTCCAATCAAGTGGTTGACTATAATGTGCGCTTAACAAAGCGAGTCTTACTACTTGGCCTGAATATTTTTTTATTGCACTAGAAATACTTACAATATTACCTAATGACTTAGACATTTTTTCATTGTTAATAGTTACAAATCCGTTGTGAACCCAATAATTTGAAAATTTATCAGTAGAATTATTACAACAAGATTGGGCGATTTCATTTTCATGATGAGGAAAAATCAAATCTAATCCACCACCATGTATGTCAAACTGCTTGCCAAGATATTTTTCACTCATTACGGAACATTCTAAATGCCATCCGGGTCTCCCTCTTCCCCACGGGGAATCCCAGCCTGGATCAACATCTTTGGATGGTTTCCATAAAACAAAATCCATCGGATTTTTTTTTAAATTGGATACTTCAATTCTTGATCCTGATTTTAGTTCATCTAAATTTTTATTTGATAACTTTCCATAATTCTTAAATGAAGTAACAGAAAAATAAACGTGTCCATCAGATTCATAAGCAAATTTCTTTTCTATCAAAGACTTTATCATCTCTATCATTTCTTGAATGTGATCTGTTGCTTTAGGTTCTGTTGTAGGCTCCAAACAGTTTAAAGCTTTACAGTTTGCATGAAAAATTTTTGTAACTTCTTTTGTTATTTCGTTTATTGGCTTGTTAATTTTCTTTGAAGTTTCAATTATTTTGTCATCAATATCAGTAATGTTCCTCACATAATTAACATTTTTATAAACTAATTTTAAC
>Ga0213861_10003014_pt1 | contig 14068 bp, 21 predicted proteins | sample PICome_4_FD_160110 | JGI IMG/M metagenome (GOLD analysis project Ga0213861, IMG submission 160110) | Coastal seawater microbial communities near Pivers Island, North Carolina, United States - PICO131 | ecosystem: Environmental > Aquatic > Marine > Coastal | place: USA: North Carolina... | reverse complement strand
GCGAGTGTGGCGAAATTGGTATACGCGCAAGATTTAGGTTCTTGTTGAGAAATCAGTGGAGGTTCAAGTCCTCTCACTCGCACCAATATTTGAGTAGTTTGTTATGAAACCTGATACTAAATGGTACCCCGATAATCTTGACTGGTATGTGAAGTGGGCTGCGACAGTCTGCATCATTATATCTGTTATGTTTAGACAAGCAGGCCCTGAGTATAGATTCTGGGACTTGGCAGTAGGTGTAGTTGGTACAGGACTATGGGCATGGGTGTCAGTGATGTGGGAAGACCGCGCACTGATTATACTTAATGCAGTTATGATGGTAATGCTGGGTTCAGCACTTTTGAGAGAATTTATATGAATAAAAATATATATGCACACACCACACCTTATATTAATGAGACTGTAGAGTTTGAGAGATACACGGATGGCGTGACGATGACAGGCGCTGTTGATATCGAAGACATCGACTACAAGTTTAATGAGGGTGCTCTAATTGAAGAGTTCAAGAACTACATCGACTCTACCTATGGTGGTCACTATGGTCAGGGTGGACTACAGTCTTCGGAAGTAATCATTGACCGTGGCCACGGTATGGGTTTCTTTTCTGGTAACATCGACAAGTACAATGGTCGATATGGTAAGAAGGGTGAAACCCCTAATGACTGGCGTAAAGATATTATGAAAACTATTCATTACGGGTTCCTGAAGTTGTATGAACACGATAGAGTTAATGATTTGGAGAATGATTAGTGGTAGATATAAATTCAGGTACAAATGCTGGTGCTGACGGTAGTACCGATAACACCGACACTAGTTTAAACGGTGAGTACCGTGCGGGTGCTGGAATCTATGTAAACGCAAGCGGTGAGTGGACAGACCCAGACGGTAATGTACTGAGAGGTCAGGCACTAATGAATGCGGAGGCCTCTGCGTCTGCGAGATATGGTGTTACTTACAGAAACGATAACCTATATATCGAAGCAGTTGCAGAAGCGAAACTTCGTGCAGAAGTCGCATTGAAAGCGGAGTACGAGAACGGTAACCACGCTGCGGGTGTTGAACTGTACGCATATGCAGAACTGTACGCGTGGGCAGGTGGTGAGGCAAACGTCGGTACGGACGGATGTTGGTTTGAAGGTGGTGCGATTGCAGGAGCAAAGGCAGGCGCTGGGACTAAAACTTACTACACCAATGAAAGCCTAGGTGTTGCTGCAACTAACAATACGTCTGTATCTGTTGGTGCACAGGCAGGTGGAACTATCGGTGGTGGTTATCAAGTCCCAGATTGGAACAAGGACAGCAAACCCATTACGATTGGCGGGTCAGTAAACCTCGCGCTTATTGTTGGTGTGAAGACCGAAGGAACCGTCACTGTAGATGTTGACCCCGCATATGATGTTGTAGAAGACAGTATCGCCCCAGTGCAAGATGTTGTGCAACCAGTAAAGGACACTGTAGATAAGATTGTTGCTCCAGTCGTCGCTCCAGTAAAAGAAGTTGTTGCTCCGGTACAGACTATCGTCGACAAGATTCCTACACCTACAAATCCTTTCAAGAAGAAGAAAGGGAAAGGGTGGTTCTAAATGCTATATCTCGGATATAAATTTAAGATAGATACTAACGGATTTGAGTTGTTGAGTGAACACGATGACGAGGCTTTGGATTTGTCTAACTTACCTTTTAAAGAAGGTGATGTGTTTGTTCTGACAAAGACTGAAGACGACCACACTTATTTAAAAAGAATTTGGACTGGTAGTTCAGTTGGTTAGAATGCCGGCCTGTCACGCCGGAGGTCGCGGGTTCGAGTCCCGTCCAGTCCGCCAATAAAAGAAGGGGGGATTCCCGAGCGGCCAAAGGGATCAGACTGTAAATCTGACGCGAAAGCTTCGGTGGTTCGAATCCACCTCCCCCCACCAGTAAAAGAAGTACCATGAATTTTATAGATATTTTAATAATAAGTATAGTAGCTTGCATAGTCATCTACTTTGCACTTTTTCACGAAGACGATTCTTAACATATAGTCCCGAAATGACTCTAAACTTGTGCTGGTCGTTACGCCCGTCTCCTGAGTAAGAGGTAAACTGCTCTCCATATACGGAGATTAGCTCAGTCTGGCAGAGCACTGCGTTTGGGACGCAGGGGCCAAAGGTTCGAATCCTTTATCTCCGACCACTTAATTATAAAGGGTCTGATTCCCCTTTTAAAATAACTGAATCAGTGGTGCCCAGTAGAGCAAAACAGGTATGGGGTGTCGCCAAGCGGTTAAGGCCTCGGGTTTTGATCCCGATATCGGAGGTTCGAATCCTCCCACCCCAGCCAGAAATATGGCAAGTCCGGAAGCCATTGAGGATTGCGAGTTCGCGGTCGAAGAAGGAAATTATTATATATGGGGTTGACAGACCTTTAGTATTAGTATATAATACGTAGTAAATGGAGAGGTGGCAGAGCGGTTGAATGCACCAGTCTTGAAAACTGGCATACGTTAATAGCGTATCGTGGGTTCAAATCCCACCCTCTCCGCCACTACAATTGAAAAGAATATTTGAGAAACACTTATATTATGAAAAACTCAGTACTATTATTATCATCGTCAATTTTTCTGACAGCCTGTGGTTCGGGTGGTTCGGAAACCGCACCAACGTTCCCAGTTGCAGTTGCTCCGACGACACCAGAACCTACAACACTTGAAGTCTCCATCGGAGAACTCCGTGATATTCTAAACGGTACCTCACCCACAGGTTCCTTTGAAGGTTACATTCTCCCAGAGAGCGACGACTTCTTTAACATCCCTCAAGACCCTATGAATCCAATTACTGCTGAGAAAGTAGAGTTGGGAAAGTTCATTTATCATGAGACTGGTATCACCTCTACAGAAACCAATGAAACTGACATGAATAACACATGGTCTTGTGCATCTTGTCACAACGGGCAGAATGGATTTAAGTCTGGTATTCGTCAAGGTATTGGTGAAGGTGGTATTGGATTCAATCACCGCACTTTCGCTGAGGGAATGGAAGAGTTTGCGGATGTGCAACCTGTAACGTCACCTACTGTACTAAACACAGCATATCAAGAAGTGATGTTATGGAATGGTCAGTTCGGTAATCAGGTTGGTGGTATTGTTAATATTGGTATCGACCCAGAACGACACTTCACCGAAGGTACTCCTAAAGAAGCAAACTTACGTGGACTATCCGGTCTAGAGACCCAGGCGGTTGCCGGTCTAGGTGTGCACCGAATGAATGTGGAAGAAGATTCTCTACTCACTACCAATGAAAAATATCAGATGATGTTTGAGGCGGCATACGGTACGTCACAACCTCATGATATGTTAGAAGCAGCAGCTTTTGCGATTGCAGCATACGAGCGTACTATCCTCGCAAACCGTGCACCTTTCCAAAAACTATTGCGGGGAGATGAAACCGCAATGACTATAGAACAAGTAGAAGGTGCGAAAGTGTTCTTTGGTAAAGGTAACTGTGCGGGATGTCATAATGGGCCTGCTCTTTCTTCGCCTGTAGGTTCCATGGCCACCGAAGTGTTTATGACACTTGGGTTTCATGACTTAGATATCTGGGAAGACACTGTTGGAGAAGTTGATGAGGATACTAAAAAAGGTCGTGCTGGATTTTCTGGTAATGATATGGAAAAGTACGCGTTTAAAGTACCCCCTCTATATAACCTCAAAGATACTACAGTATTCGGTCATGGTGGTTCGTTCTCATCAATAGCGGATGTCGTCAGATATAAGGTTGCCGCTATACCCGAACACCCACAGGTGGAAGTTACTGAGTTAGATTATCGGTTCAATCCAGTGGACTTGAGTGAAGAAGAAACCGCTAATCTAATAAGTTTCTTGGAAGATGGGTTACATGACCCAGACTTGATGCGATATGTTCCGACAGAATTACCTAGCGGATTATGTGTAACCAACAATGACGAAGAATCACGTCACGACTTAGGATGTATTGACAATGGACTATAGTAATATAGAAGTATTAACTAATGCGAAGAAAGCGTTTATCGACAGACAGAAACGAAAGGCCTCTAAAGCAACCGACTACATAGATGTACGTATAGAACAGTTGACTGTAGAAAGAGACAATCCCAACAACTCAAAAGAAGATTCTATCTGGTATAATAGAATCATTCAGGAATTGAACTGGGTCAAATCACAATCGCGGGTATAGCTCATTTGGTAGAGCGCAACCTTGCCAAGGTTGAGGTGGTCGGTTCGAGCCCGACTACCCGCTCCAAATTAAGAGAGATATGATGGCAACAAAAAACGATATTACCGGAGACGCGATACAGTCCAAGACGTTATCAAAACAAGGTAGAGATAACTGGGATAATATCTTCGGGAAGAAGAAAAAGACAGTTGAATCGGTAAAGAAAGAAAAGGATATAAATAAGACAAAGTAGTTTCGGAAGGTTTTGGAGGGGGTATAGCTCAGCTGGGAGAGCGTCGCCCTTGCACGGCGAAGGTCTGCGGTTCGATCCCGCATACCTCCACCACTTTTCAACCAGTTTCCTCACTCAGTGCGGGGCTCGGTACCAAAGAGATGAACAAAGCGCAACTATACCGCGCCTGACTTGTACACTGCGATCTCTCATTCGTGCATGTTAAATATGCCAAGCAGTCAAGACCTAAGAAAGTCTAACAGGTTAAGGTTCACCATACACCTAGGTACCCTTCAAGAGCCCCGCACTAGTGAGGATTCTTACGTGACCCATCTGGTAAAATTAGTCACATTTACCTATTGACTAATCCATACAATTGTTATATAATAGCAGTATAAATTGAATTGGATTATACTATGTTTAAACATGTTCCTATAGAACTGCAAGAAATGACTGCCGTGACTACTCAGTTCGGTCGTCAATACGAAACCCCCGAAGGTATCAACCTTCCCTCTATTACCACTGTACTTTCTATTTTATCTCGTGATTCTATCGCGAAGTGGAAGGCGCGTGTCGGTGAGAAAGAAGCAAACCGTATCTCCTATCGCGCATCTACGCGTGGTACTGCGGTTCACGAAATCTGTGAACAGTATGTGAACAATGACCCTGATTGGGACAAGTACATGGCAATCGACCCCGACAATGGGGAAATGAAGTTGACCAAACGTACTCCTGACCTAATAGACTCTTTCCTAAAGATTAAACCTATTCTCGACGAACGCCTGTCTGTCGTCCATGCTCAAGAAGCTCCCTTGTACTCTACTCACTTGGGTGTTGCCGGTCGTGTGGATTGCGTCGGTGTCTTTGATGGTAAGTTGTCAATTATTGACTACAAAACCTCTATGAAACCTAAGCGCCTTGACTGGATTAAGAACTACTTCATGCAAGAATCTGCCTACTCTATTATGTGGGAAGAACGCACGGGTATGCCTATCACCCAACTCGTTACAATTATCTCTGTTGATAATCACGAACCTCAAGTGTTTGTTGAACATCGTGACAATTGGGTGCGCCCTCTAAGAGACACTATTTCTCAATATAACGAAGAAAATTCCGCAAATTCTCTTGACATATAAATAGTATCTGTTATACTCTAGGGACTAACTTAGAGTAAAGAGGACTATCCAATGGCATATACATTTTTTCCCAAGTCACTTTCTGAGTTGACTATGGAATTAGAAAAGAATCGATTTCCGAACGAAAATATTTCGGAAATTGTCTCTCTGTATACCCTTTTAGTTAAAGAGGTGGATACTCCTATCAACATTGACCTTAGTAAGAAATCTAATGTTAATGTCACGAGAATGCTGGCTGAAGATACAACTGTTGCTAGAATAAAACGTGACGCGAATCTTAGTAAGGTTAAGATTAAGTTTGGTAATGGCTCATCCGGTAATCGTGGTGTTAATAACCGTGGTAACCTATTCGAACCTCAGTTTGCAGATGCAATTCTCAAGTGGTGGGATGGTGAACGTGTAGCCGACCAGAAAATGCTTGATGCTATTGAAGACCTAGATAAGACCTACAATATTAGTGAATCTAAAACTTTTAAGGTAGATGTTGTAGGTGGTGAAAATACGCCTAGGCCTATAAAGTATTCCCCAGAGTTGATTGTTACTAATCCTAAAGGCACTGGTAATGATGTGGGTAAGTCAGTTACAGACATAACACTGACCCTTGATGGTCGCAAAGAAATATATCTTAGTTTGAAATTGGGTACCACCACCACCTTCTTCAATCTAGGTGTAAGGAAGGTATTAACCAAGAAAGAAATACAAGAAGGAAGTGTTTCGAGTAGGGAAGGTAAAGCATTGTTAGAAATGTTCGGTATTCAAAACGATTTGTTCTGTTCCATCTTTAATGGTGAACTAGAGAAAGGTGTTATAGAGAATGCTAAACTGCCCAATAGAAAAAAATTAGAAGACTTCCTCGCAAGTGGTGTTGGACACAATTATCATATCATACACAAACTAGCGGGAACCATTAAGTCTAAAGAGATGAGTGTTCGAGCGATGAAAGAGGCCTCAACCCTTGTTGGGAATCCTAAGATATACTATGGTGGTAAAACTGGTAAAGGTAAACGTATTGATATTGAGTTTCAAACTAAGACGTATCAATTCAAACTTAATATAAGAGACACTCAAGGATTGGATGGATATCCCACTCGATTAATGGGTGATTTTAAATATAGATAATAGGAGAAAATCATGGCACAATTTAGTGCAGTAAGACAACAAAATCTATTCAACGCAGACCTCCACGAAGTGGTGATGGTTGCTGACAAAGACGGTAACATCCTAAACACGGCAGGCGCGGCGAGTAACATTCCTCTAGCTTCTGGAGATGTTACTGGATACCTTCACATCAATAAGTTTGGTGCGACATCTGGTGACATAACAGAAGGCACAGTGTGGGACGGTAATGACAATAATATCGAGTACCCATACCCAGAAACTGGTTTGGTTTCTATCGAGTCTGTAACACAAGTTGGTGAAGATGTGATAGTCGAAGGACTTGATGCAGACTATAACATACAGAGTGAAGTTATTGCTATTGGTAGTACAGGTACTCTAACATTCTCTCGTGTGTTCCGTGTCAGTATGTCAACCACCACAAATGTAAGTGAGGTTATTATCAATCAGGCTGACGCCCTTGCTGCAAAGATTCTTGCTGGTCTGGGTCAGACGTTGATGGCAACATACACAGTCCCTGCCGGAAAGACTGGTTATATCTTGGGAATCAATTTGGGTTCTGATAAGGCATCGACCAACTCGCGTATGACATACCGTCTGTTCTGTCGTGAGATTCTAAATGGTGGTGTGTTCCGAATCAAAGCAAACTTAAATGCTGCAGGCGGACAAAGTCTGGATATTCAATATCCAGTGCCTCTAGTTGTGCCAGAAAAACACGACATTAAAATCGACGTTGAAGCTGGTCAGGCAACACAGGTATCTGCAACATTCGATATTATTTTAGTGGACAACCCAGCATAATGGAAAACTTCGCAGACTTCATCACGGAACAAAAGAACACGCACATGACTCACATCGAGGACAAAGTCCTGTACGGTGGGGTCGATGGTACGCGTCAAGCAATCTTTGCTCTGCGTAGTCTGCGAGATATGTTGGCCGGTTCGAGTAAAGGAAAGGTCTCAGTTAAGTGGGACGGTGCTCCTGCCGTATTCTGTGGCATCGACCCAAGTGACGGAGAGTTCTTCGTTGCTAAGAAAGGTATCTTCAACAAGAACCCGAAGGTCTACAAGACCGATGCAGACATCGATGCGGACACTTCTGGTGACCTCAATGCGAAACTCAAGGATGCGTTAAAGTATCTACCTGAGTTAGGAATCAAAGGTGTTATCCAAGGAGACTTTATGTTCGGTGATGGCGACGTGACTACTAAAACTATCGACGGTCAGAAGTACAGTGTGTTCCACCCGCAGTCAATCGTATATGCAGTACCTTATGACCAAGCGAAAGAAATACGTGATGCAAAGATTGGTATCGTCTGGCACACCACATATACTGGAAGGGACTTCGAGTCGATGAAGGCATCATACGGTGTGGATGTTTCTAAACTGAAAAAGTCTAGAAACGTCTGGTCACAGGATGCAATGTTGCGCGATGTTACTAAAGCAACAATGTCGGAGAGAGATACCAAAGAGGTCAACAAACTTTTGACACAGATTGGTACTCTGTTCAAACAAACGTCCGGTACAACTCTACGTACATTGGAGAACACACCTAAACTCGCACAGACCATAGAGACATACAATAACTCGTTCGTACGTGCGGGCGCACTACTTCCCGATTCAAAGAAACACGTTAATGGTCTTATAAGTAATAGACAAGCTTACTACAAGAAAGAGATTGATAGTAAGAAGTCTGAACGTGGTAAAGAGACGTGGAGACAGAAGTATGCAGATGAAATGGTTTTTTTCTCTGCAAAAAACCGTGAAAACCTAGTTAAAATGTTCGAACTGCAAAAATTAATAGTTTTGGTAAAATTAAAACTTATAAATAGTTTAGACAAACTAAAGGCAATTGACACTTTCGTGAAGACTTCTAATGGTTACAAAGTGACTGGTGAAGAGGGATATGTTGCAATTGATACGCTTGGTGGTGATGCGGTGAAACTTGTTGACCGTATGGAATTTTCATACAACAACTTTTCATCAGATATATTAAAGGGTTGGGATTCAACCCGTAAATAATATGGAATAAACCAATAGAGGAATAGATGACTATGTTGTCATTTAAAGATTTAGTATCTGAAGTTCTAGATATGTCTCAACGCCGTAAGATGGCGATGCGGATGAAAAAGAATAAAGCGCGAATCGCGATGGCGCGTAAACGTTCTGAACGAAAGTTTGCATCTTTAGACACTCTAAAGAAACGAGCTCGTCGTCAAGCGCGTAAGGCCATGGTCTCAAAGATAACCAAGGGTCAAGATAAGGGTGAGATGTCTGTTGCCCGTAAGAAAGAGATAGAGAAGAGACTCGAAAGACCTGCTGTGCAGGCACGTATAGATCGTCAAGCTAAAAAACTTGTAAAGGTTGTTCGTAAACAAGAAATCGAACGAAAGAGAAGCAAGTCTAAGGGCGATAATAAGTGATTAAGAATTTTAGTCAATACCTTGTTGAAGAAGAACGAGAAGTATACTTCACGTTTGGTCGTATGAATCCTCCTACGATTGGCCACGGCAAGGTGATGGATATGTTAGCGAAGAAGTCTGGGAAAGCAGACTATAAAGTATTTGTGTCCCAATCACAGGACGCAAAGAAGAACCCGCTATCATACTCCGATAAAATCAAACATACTCGTAAGATGTTTCCGAAACATGCACGGAATATCATGGTGGATAAGACGGTGAAGACCGCTATCAACGCCATGGTCGCATTGTATGATCAAGGTTACAAGTCCGTAACTATGGTTGTAGGTGACGACCGCATTACAGAATTCGATGTCCTGTTGAACAAATACAACGGACAAAAGGCCAGACATGGTTTCTACAACTTTAAGAGTATTAAGGTAGTATCTGCCGGTAAGAGAGATCCAGATTCTGCTGGAGTTGAGGGAATGTCTGCCTCCAAACAAAGAGAGAACGCTTCTAAGAATGATTTCGTTTCATTCTCTCAGGGGGTTCCTAAGTCAATGTCAAACCCAGACACACGTAAGTTATTCAATGACGTGCGCAAGGGTATGGGACTAAAGGAAGCCAACGAATTCCGCAATCACCTAGAATTAAAGACAGTATCAGAGACCCGTGAGAAGTTTGTTGCGGGCGAACTGTTCGAGGTAGGGGATATGGTAGTAGTCAAGGAAAGTGATGAAGTTGCTACTATATCCGTCCTAGGTGCGAACTACGTCATCGTTGAAACCAACGAAGGTAAGAAGATGCGCAAGTGGTTGGAGTCTGTAGAGTTAATCTCTGAGGACGTAACCCAAGGGCAACTTAATGATTTAGAAAAGTTTGGTGACCGTTTGTTGAAGAAGTTCAACATCGACATCGAATTTACGCGACACTTCGCAGACCGTATGAATGATAAGAGAAATAACCCTTCTATTAAGGTTACTGAACTTCAACGTCTGTTTAAGAAAATCGCAAAGAATAAGGGCAAAGACGTAAAGAAGCATGGGGACGCTGAAGCAGTACTGAAAGATTTACAGTCAGACTTAAATCTCCCTGTTGTTGTAAACTATAAGAACGGCGAGTTCGAAGTAGTGAACAAGACCATCATGCGTAAGAAAGGGTTCAAGACTAGTAGTCCTGTTGTGCAATACGAAGGACAAGATCCAGATATTAAGGATCGTGAGGGAACTCAACCAGCACGTTACCACAAAGGACTCGCAAAGTCCACTAAGGTAAAACGTGATGCGCACTTCAAAGCAAAGAAATCTGGCCCAGCGCCAGGCGATGCTAACGCAAAGACCAAACCTTCCAAGTATACCAAATCGTTCAAGGACATGTATGAAGAAGATAATCTAAGTGTTGACGAAGGGATGATGGATAAACTAAAGTCTAAGACGACGAATAAAAAGCAATACCAACATGCGTTGATGACCTTGAAGAATCTTCTAACTCGCAAGAAAAATGAAGGTAAGGGCAAATTATCGCATAGCACGGAGTATTATGCTCAACAGATAGCCAAGACCTATAACGGTATGGATAATAGGGTATTGCATGACATGTTGAGGGGGTGGACTCCATGATTAATTTCAAGAAATACCTTGACGAAAAGAGATATGCCATGTATGATACACTAGATCTGGATGAAGGCCCAGATGGTATCGCAGCGAAAGCAAAGAAGTCTGGTATCTCACCAGACACATTAAGAACAGTATATCGACGTGGAGTTGCAGCATGGAAGACAGGACACCGTCCTGGCACTACCCCACAACAATGGGGACACGCAAGAGTCAATGCGTTCATCGTCAAAAAGAAGAAAGGCAATTTAAACCACGATAAGGATCTTGCATAATATGAAAACATTTCAACAAATCAGAGAGAAACGCGAAGTAGTCACCTTGGGCGGAACATCTAAAACAAGCGGTGAATACTATATGGGTGATGCGGGTATCAAGAAATTGGTTGACCTATCTAAAAAGAATCCCAATATCGAGTACACTGTTAAGTCAGATAACTACGGTGACTTCAAAGCACACTGGTTGAAGAATGGTAAATTCGCAAAACAAACTGTCGCCAATATTAGTTACGATATGGAAAAGAATGCTGTCCGTGGTGTACCGAAAGGTAAGACTGTCAAGGACACTATATTTGTGGTGAGGTACACTAAGTGAAGACGTTTAAAGAATTGCGAGAGAAGTCTGTCTCGCAAGCCCAACAAAAGATGATGGGTATGGCACTCGCCTACAAACGTGGTGAGATGGACGATGTATCTCCTGAAGTCAAGAAGATGGCAGACTCTATGTCTACTAAAGACCTCGAAGACTTCGCAAAGACCAAACACAAAGGTCTACCTGTCAAGAAAGAATCTGTTGCGGAAGGTGCTGAGAAGTACACCGTCAAGAAAGGTAACATGACCCGTAAGGTCGATGGTGCGACTGCCGACAAGATGAAACGACAAGGTTGGAAGTTGATTGCGACCGAAGGACTTGATGAAGGTGCGATGTCTGACTTCCATCTGATGGTTCAAGAGAAGGTACCTGCTGCGCAGATTGCTAAGGAACTTGGACTTGACCTCAAGACCGTGAAGAAACTGATGAAAGATATGAAAGAGTCGGTTGATGAAGCATTATCTCCATCATACAAAAACAAGTATATCGGTAAAGACAAAGCGTCCTTACAGAAGACTCGTAAATCTTTCTTGTCTCAGATTGACGATCTCATTAAGTTCAAGAAGAAGACTACCAAGGATTCCGAAGTAGTTAAACTTCAAGATTTGCTCAAGCAAGTTGACCATGCACTGATGAAAAAGCGTGGTCTTAAAGAATCTATCGAAGAAGCACGTAAAGACTCATCTGCCGATTTGTATTTCAAGACTTACTCTGCCGCAGTACAACACGCAAAATCACAAGCAGAGAAGAAAGGGTTTGAAGTAGTAGAAGACGATTGGTTCAATCAAGTAACTACGGGTAAGGGTAAACCTGGCCGTGGTAAGACTACACGTCATACACTGAAGTTGACTAAGAACGGTAAACCTGTACGTCAAGGTCTGTCGATTCAAGTCTACAACCGTGACACTGATACGAACCCATACGAACTCAACTTCTACGTGAGTTGATATGAAAAGGTTTGGTCAATTCTTAGCAGAAGCGAAGATCCGATGGAAGAAAGTTCCTGATGGTTATGCGGGTAATAAGAAAATCTTTAAACACGTAACCTCGGATGGTAAGTTTGAGATTCGGTTATCTGGTATGGACTCTATGAAGTTCAATAAAGACGGTAGTCAGAAAGTGTTGCCTACGGTCTTTGATAAGAGCGGAGACACCCCGAGATACCCCGTAACTGGATATAAGAATGTTGCCACCGCTAAAGCTGAAGTCCAAAGATGGATAGACGATCATGAAGAAGTTTAATCATTACAACGAAATAGATGAACACTGCGAATGCACTGACCTGTTCGAAGACTTGGTAATAACCGAGTCCGAGTACCAAGGTAAGAAGGTCAAACTTAATGACCCCATTCGTACATCCGAGAACCCTAACAAGAAGTTCAAAGTATATGTAAAGAACGAATCTGGTAAGGTTGTTGTGGTGAGGTTCGGTGATCCCAATATGTCAATTAAAAGGGACGATCCAAACCGAAGAAAGAGTTTTAGAGCACGACACAATTGTGCAAACCCTGGCCCAAAATGGAAAGCAAGATATTGGTCTTGTTATCAGTGGCGCGGGGGATCTAAAGTTGACAATTAGTATAAATACACCAATAGATCAAATGGAATCCATGATGCCCAATAACGACACATCTAATCACCGATTAGACAGAATTGAACTTAAAATCGATAAACTTGCCGAAGCTATGATTAGTCTCGCACGTACCGAGGAAAAGATCCTTTCTATGGAAAGAGAAAATCAAAATCACTTTGAACGTATGAATCGATTTTCTCAGAAATTGGATTCTATTGAAACTAAAGTAAACGAAAATGCTCACACCGTGAGTATCATCAACAGACTATCATTTGTCGGTGTCGCTGCAATAATTGGCGCCATCGTTAAAATGATGTGGTTCTAAAACGGAGACTAAAAATGTCAAATGAACTAAAGGGTACAATGGAGGCATATTTGTCAATGGTCTCCGAAGCAAAAAAGAAACTTGATCCAGTAAGCGATGCAGAGAACGATAAGAAGTTCAAAGATCGTAAGGACAAGGACATCGATAACGATGGAGATGTTGATTCTTCTGACGAGTTCCTGCACAAGAAACGTGCCGCAACTGATGACGCGATTGACGGTGGTAAGAAACCTGCCAAGGGCGTGAAGGAAGAGAAGGACGAAGAGGAAGAACCTAAGAAGAAAATGCCACCCAAGAAAGATGGTGATGCAGACGAAGGTGAAACCGAAGCAGAAAAAGAAGACGATGATGCCGAAGAAGTAGAATCGGACGGTGAAGGTGACGCAAAGACACCAATTAAGAAGAAGAAGGCGACTGATACCAACCCTAAGACTTCTGATGCTACCGCAGAGATCTCTAAGATCGAATCTGTCAACCGAGTAAACACCCGTGAAGCATTCATCGAAATGTGGTCTAAGGTTGAAGAAGCTGTCGATCAGAAGAAAGGTGCAACTCCACCCGAAGAGATTGATTCAAAAGAATCACCCAAGGGTAAAGAGTTCAAGGCAAAACACAAAGTGGATAAGATTTCCCACGATGAGTTGGAAAAGATCGAAGAACCTAAAGAACGTACTGTGAAGAAAGAAATGAAAGAGTACGAAGTCATCCGTCAAATCCTTTCTGGTAAAGCACCGGAATAACGGAGAGTAATTATGCAATGTCCTAAATGGTGTAAGAATGCAGTCCCAACCCTTCGTGGTTGGGCTGACCCCAAGACAGGTGAGTTGTTTGTATCAAAACGTTTCACCCAAGATCAGATTGACGAGTACAATGGTGTTTCGTTGGTAACCGAAGAAGTTGTTGTTGAAGAAC